>MRWG01000207.1_pt1 | contig 97275 bp, 95 predicted proteins | sample 1013341 | NCBI WGS metagenome assembly MRWG01 (sample SAMN06117577, study PRJNA244670) | biofilm metagenome | biome: Water; feature: Cathode Biofilm; material: Biofilm; isolation source: microbial consortium enriched at the cathode of a solar microbial fuel cell | place: USA: District of Columbia ...
GTTCAGGGGGCGCGCTGGCGCATGGCGCGGCGCAGGCCGATCTCGTCGAGGCGGAGCTGCTCGCGGCGGTCGGCGGCCTTGCGGCGTTCCAGCCGCCGGCGTTCGAGGACGATCTCGTAGCGCTTCTTCTCCTGGAACGCTTCCGTCACCTGCTCGCGGGCGAAGTCGAGCTGCCGGTCGACCTCGGCCAGCGACTCGCGCAGGCGCACCTGGCGGTCCCGCGCCGTCTGGATGAAGCGGCCGAGGCCGTCCGTCAGCAAGGGATCGGTCCGGGCCGAATGCATCTCGTGGGCGATCTCGTTGTCGATGGTGATGATGCGGTCGGCGAAGCCCTGCCGCATCGCCTCCAGGTCGTTCACCGTGCGGCGCTTCTGCTCCAGGTCCAGCCGGACCATCTCCACCAGGCGTTCCAGGGTCTTCATGCTGCGGCCCTCTCGGCCCGGACGATGTCTGCCAGGTCAGCGAAGCCTTCGTCCAGCGGCGCCTTCTCGTTCATGTCCTGCGTCAGGAAGGCCTCGAGCTGCGGGTTGTAGGCGATGGCCTCGTCGATGCGGGGATCGGCGCCCTTGCGGTAGGCGCCGATGCGGATCATCTCGCCCATCTCCTCGAAGGTCGCCAGCAGTTCGCGTCCCCGGCGCACCACCTGGCGCTGCTCGGGCGTCTGGCAGCCGGGCATGGTCCGCGAGATGGACTTCAGGATGTCGATGGCGGGGTAGCGGCCGCGCTCGGCGATCGAGCGGTCGAGAACGATGTGGCCGTCCAGGATGCCGCGCACCGCGTCGGCCACGGGCTCGTCATGGTCGCCGCCCTCCACCAGAACGGTGAACAGGCCGGTAATGGCGCAGCCGTTGGCGCCCGGGCCGGCGCGTTCCAGCAGCTGCGGCAATTCGGCGAAGACCGAAGGCGTGTAGCCCTTGGAGGCAGGCGGCTCCCCGGCGGAGAGGCCGATCTCGCGCTGGGCCATGGCGAAGCGCGTGACGGAATCCATCATGCACATGACCTCTTGGCCCTCGTCGCGGAAGAACTCGGCCAGCGTCAGGGTCAGATGCGCGGCCTGGCGGCGCATCAGCGGCGGCTCGTCTGAGGTCGAGACCACGACGATGGACCGGGCCAGTCCCTCGGGGCCCAGATAATCCTCGACGAACTCCTTCACCTCGCGGCCGCGTTCGCCGATCAGGCCGATCACGGCGACGTCGGACTCGGTGTACTTGGCGAACATCGAAAGCAGCACCGACTTGCCCACGCCCGAGCCCGCGAAGATGCCCATGCGCTGGCCGCGGCAGGTGGTCAGGAACGTGTTCACGGCGCGGACGCCGGTATCCAGCGGCTCGCCCACGCGGTCGCGGAGATGCGCCGACGGCGGGCGGGCACGCAACAGGCAGGTACGGGGGCCGGCGATGAGCGGCGGGCCGCCGTCGATGGGCTCGCCCAGAGCGTTGACCACCCGGCCGAGCCAGGAAACGTCGGGACGGATTTCCGGCTGGTCCGACTTGACGGCGGCCTTGCAGCCGATGCCGACGCCATCCAGCGCGCCGAAGGGCAGGGCGAGCGCCTGATCGCCGCGGAAGCCGACGATCTCGGCCTCTACCGGGCGGCCGTCGCGGGCCGCCAGCTCCACGCGCGCACCGACGCTGAGGCGCCAGGCGATGCCGGCGATTTCGACCATCAGTCCCTGGACGGCGGAAACCCGTCCGTAGTGGCTGCGGGACGAGATCCGATCAAGTTCAGCCAGCAAAGTCCGCAACGCGCCGATCCCCTATCTCCGGTCCCGATGACTGGAGCGATGATTCTCCGGTCAGGCTTAATTCCGGGTAAACGCGATACAGGTCACGGTTATCCCGGCGTTCAGAATTGTTAACGGCGTTAACCCTCGGTTAAGATTAATCGCGCAGATTGCTTAACCAAGGTCGTTGTCTTTGCGAGGAACCTCAGGATGCGTGTGCTGTTGATTGAAGACGACATGGCGATGTCGCGCGGCATCGAGACGATGCTGGCTTCGGACGGGTTCAACGTCTATGCGACGGATCTGGGCGAGGAAGGCCTCGATCTGGGCAAGCTGTACGACTACGACATCATCCTGCTGGACCTGAACCTGCCCGACATGCACGGCTACGATGTGCTGAAGCGTCTTCGGGTTTCCAAGGTCGATACCCCGGTTCTGATCCTCTCCGGCATGGGCGACGTGGGCGATATCGTGAAGGGGCTCGGCTTCGGCGCTGACGACTACATCACCAAGCCGTTCCGCCGCGAGGAACTGGTCGCCCGCATTCATGCGATCGTGCGCCGCTCCAAGGGTCACGCCCAGTCGGTCATCCGCACCGGCAAGCTGACGGTCAACCTGGACACCAAGTCCGTCGAGGTCGAGGCCCAGCGCATCCATCTGACCGGCAAGGAATACGCGATGCTGGAGCTGCTTTCGCTCCGCAAGGGCACGACGCTGACAAAGGAGATGTTCCTCAACCATCTCTATGGCGGCCTCGACGAGCCGGAGCTGAAGATCATCGACGTCTTCATCTGCAAGCTGCGCAAGAAGCTTGCCTCGGCCACCGGCGGCGACCACTACATCGAGACGGTGTGGGGCCGCGGCTACGTGCTGCGCGATCCGGAGGCGGCCGAAGCCGCCGCCTGACGGCGCACCGTTCTTATCCGCTGAATTCGGGAACGCTCCGGCCTTCGGGCCGGGGCGTTTCTCATTTCGGGCGGCGCCAGGCCTTCAGATCTTTCGCCAGCAGGCGCCGCGCGTCCGGCGGCAGGGTCTGGAGCCAGCGCCGGAAGCCGTTGCGGATGTCGGCTTCGTCGATCTCCTCGTGATGGGCGTGGACCAGGACATCCCTGTAGTCCTCGATGTCCTCGATGCCCCACTCGTTGTCCTTCGGATCGAAGGCTTCGAGCTTCGCCCGGATGGCGGGCCGCGCCAGGACGGCGGCGGCCAGAAGTTCATCCTCCAGCTCGTAGCCGGCCCATTCGCGCCACCAGATCGTGCTCTGCGGGCGATCCAGCAGATAGGCATAGGTCAGGGCCGCCTCGACGGGTACAGCCCGCGCCCGCGCCACGGCTTCCAGTTTCTGGTTGCTGCGCGTCTCGTCCACCTCGATGACGGCGAACTTGAACTGGGTCAGCCCGTCGTCCCGCCAGACGGTCAGCGCGTCCTTCGGGACGATGAGGTCGTCGCCGCGGCCGCGGCCACGCGCGCCGGGCGCCCCGTGCCGGGCGCCTGTAGGGGCGCGCCGGGGACCGGACGGGCCCTGCCGCCGCTCGCCGCCGCTGTGGTTCTTCTTCGGACCGTTCGCCAAGGGATGTCTCCCGCAAATGAAAGGGGCGGCCTCCATATAGGAGAACCGCCCCTCCGGCGAAAGGTGAATGCCGTGGTTCAGGCCGCGGCGGCGCTGTTCTTGCGGCGCACTTCGGCGTCATAGTCGGCGATGAGCTGCTCGCAGATCGTCCCCGGCTGGAAGCTGTAGGGCCCGATCTCGCGCACCGGCGTCACCTCGGCGGCGGTGCCGGTCAGGAAGCATTCCTCGAAATCGGCCATCTCCTCGGGCATGATCGGCCGCTCGACCACCTTGATGCCGCGCCGGCCGGCGAGTTCGATCGCCGTGCGGCGGGTGATGCCGTCCAGGAAGCAGTCCGGCGTCGGCGTGTGCAGCACGCCGGCCTTGGAGAAGAAGATGTTGGCGCCGGTCGCCTCGGCCACCCGGCCGCGCCAGTCCAGCATCAGCGCGTCCTGATAGCCTTCCGATTCCGCCCGGTGCTTCGACAGGGTGCAGATCATGTAGAGGCCGGCGGCCTTGGAGTCCGTGGGCGCCGTGGCCGGGTCGGGCCGGCGCCATTTGGAGATCTGCAGCCTGATGCCGCGCAGACGTTCCTCCGGCGCGAAGTAGCTCGGCCACTCCCAGACGGCGATGGCGAGGTTGATGCGATTGGCCTGGGCGGAGACGCCCATCATCTCGCTGCCGCGCCAGGCCACGGGCCGGACATAGCCGTCGACGATGCTGTTGGCCTCGACCGTCTGACGGCAGGCCGCGTCGATCTCCTCCACCGAGTAGGGGATCTCGAAGTCCAGCAGTTCGGCGGATCGGACCAGGCGCTGGCTGTGCTCCGTCAGCTTGAAGATCTCGCCGCCATAAACCCGTTCACCCTCGAATACGCAACTGGCATAGTGCAGGCCATGCGTCAGCACGTGCACATTGGCGTCCTGCCACGGAACGAGTTCTCCGTTGTACCAGATCAGACCGTCCAGGTCGGCGAAGTTGCTCATTTTCGGCCTCGTTTGTACGAATGTGTCTCCAAAGGCATGCGTTTCGTAACATTGTGAGGAATATATGTCAACATGGTTGACTTAAATAAGTTGAGCTCGGCCAGCCTGGCGCCGGAGGAGCCCGCGGTGCGTCAGGCGATCGAACTCCTGTTCTTCGCCTACCGCGATTTCACGTCCGGCCCCGACGAGGTCCTCGCCGATTTCGGCTATGGGCGCGCGCACCATCGCGTGATCCATTTCGTGGGCCGGAATCCGGGGATCACGGTGCAACAGCTGCTGCGGATCCTGCGGATAACCAAGCAGTCGCTCTCGCGTGTGCTGGGCGCGCTGATCCACGACGGCTACATCGAACAGGTCAAGGGCCGGCGCGACAAGCGGCTGCGGCACCTGCACCTGACCGATCGCGGACGGGAGCTGGAGGCGGCCTGCTCGGCGCCGCAACGCCGCCTGGTCGCCGAGGCTTTCGCCGAAGCCGGCATCGACGCCGTGCACGGCTATACCGCTGTACTCAAGGCGTTGATCGATCCGGGCGACCGGGCCGATGTGCTGGCCATGATCGAAAAGGACTGACCGGATTGGAGGACGCGGCCCACATCCTGATCGTCGATGACGACAGCCGGCTGCGCGATCTGCTGAAACGCTATCTCGGCGCCAACGGCTACCGCGTTTCCGAGGCGCCGGACACCGCCGACGCCGAAGGCCGGCTTCGGGGCATCGTCTTCGATCTGCTGATCCTCGACGTCATGCTGCCCGGCGAGGACGGGCGTAGTTTCGCACAGCGGCTGAGGAAGCTGGGCCATGACGTGCCGATCCTGATGCTGACCGCGCTGGGGGAGGCCGCCGACCGCATCTCCGGGCTCGAGGCCGGCGTCGACGACTACATGCCGAAGCCGTTCGAGCCGAAGGAACTGCTGCTCAGGGTCCAGGCCATCCTGCGCCGCGAGCGGCGTCTCAGAACGGAGCGCGTCATCCGCTTCGGCGTCTACAGCTTCGACCGCAGCTCGAAGCGCCTGTCGCGGGAGGGCGAGCCGGTGCGGCTGACCTCCGGCGAGGCCGCGCTGCTGTTCCTGCTCTCTGCCCGGCCCGGCGAGACGCTCAGCCGGGAGGCCCTGGCTGGCAATATCGGCAATGACGGCGACGCCTCGGGACGCGCCATAGACGTGCAGATCACCCGGCTCAGGCGCAAGCTGGAGCGCGACCCGCGCAATCCCGTGCATCTGCAGACCGTTCGCGGCGAAGGCTACGTCCTGCACGCGGAGCCGGCGGACCAGGCCTGATGCGCATCCCCTTTCCGTTCGATCTGGGCCTCCGGCGCGCGCTGCCCAAGCGGCTGTTTCCCAGAGCGCTGCTGATCATCATCATGCCCATGATCGTGCTGCAGGCGATCGTCGCCTGGCTGTTCTACGAACGGCACTGGAAGTCCGTCTCCGCCCACATGGCCTATGGCGTGGCCGGCGAGATCGTGATGATCATCGAGCAGATCCGGCGCGATCCGGACCCGGAGTCGCGCGAATACATCTTCAACGTCGCCGCGCGCAGCCTCGGCCTGCGGGTGCAGTACTTCCCCGGCGACACGCTGGACAACCCGGTCACGCCGACGACCTACGACGAATCCGAGTTCTCGCTGAAGGACCGGATGCTGGCGCGCTTTCTGGTGCAGCGGTTGCAGCGGCCGTTCCTGATCGACACGGAAACCGAGCCGCGCAACTTCATCGTCTCCGTCGAGATGGCCGACGGCGTGCTGCGCATGACCACCCGCGACACCCGGCTCTATACGCTGACCCTGGAGGTGGTGATCGTCGGCATGTTGCTGACCTCCGTGGTGGCGCTGATCATCGCCATCCTGTTCCTGCGCAACCAGGTGCGCCCGATCCGCTGGCTGGCCTCGGCGGCGGAGAAGTTCGGCAAGGGACAGGAGGCGCCGGACTTCCGGCCCAGCGGCGCGGCGGAGGTGCGCCAGGCGGCGCGCAACCTGCTGGAGATGAAGAACCGCCTGACCCGCCAGATCGAGCAGCGCAGCGAGATGCTGGCAGGAGTCAGCCACGACCTGCGCGCGCCGCTCACGCGGATGAAGCTGCAGCTCGCCATGCTGGGGGAATCGCCGGAGATCGAGGCGCTGCGCAGCGACGTCGCCGACATGCAGCGCATGGTCGACGACTATCTCGCCTTCGCCCGCGGCCAGGATCAGGAGCCGGCGGAGCCGCTCGACCTGCGCGACCTGATCGCCGCGGTCGAGGCCGACATGCTGCGCCAGGGCGTCGGCATCGAGACGCGCGTGACGGGCGACATGCAGATGATGGGGCGGCCGAACGCGCTGAAACGGTGTCTGGTCAACCTGCTCGACAACAGCCGGCGCTTCGCCACCTCCATCGTGCTTCAGGCGGAGCGGCGGGCGAACCAGATTCTCATCCGCATCGACGACAACGGGCCGGGCATTCCCGCCAACCAGCGCGTCGAGGTCTTCCGGCCCTTCCGCCGCCTCGACAATGCCCGCGGTCCCGACCAGAGCGGCGCCGGGCTGGGCCTGACCATCGCGCGCGACGTTGTGCGCCGCCATGGCGGCGACATCCGCCTGCTCGACGCTCCGGGCGGCGGCCTGCGCGTCGAGATGCGGATACCGGTCTGAGGACTACTCGGCGGCCCGGGTCTCGCGCAGGCGGCGGGCCGCGGATCAGGAGAGGCGGGTCAGCGTTCCTTCGGCCTCTGTGACCAGTTCGGCGACCACGTTCGCCACGGACTTGCGTTCCCGGCTGTAGGCGATGGACTGGCCGGCCGGGTGGTGCATCAGAGGCTCGACGCCGTGCTCGTCGATGGCGCCCAGCAGATCGCCGACCAGAATATCCTGATAGGGCATCTTCAGCGGCGCCGGGGCATCCGGCGCGGCCCATTCCTCTGACCAGGCGGAGCGGATCTGGCGCAGTGTCTTGCCGGAATCGGCGCGGCTGATGACGGTGTCGTCGCTGCCCGCGGCGAGCAGCTTCCCGACCAGGACGTCTTGCAGCGCATGTTCGTGGGTGGTCAGCCAGGCCGTGCCGAGCCAGACGCCCTGTGCGCCGAGCGCGTAGGATGCGGCGATATGGCGGCCCGTGGCGACGCCGCCGGCGGCCAGCACGGGGATGTCGCCACAGGCGTCGACCACCTGCGGTATGAGCGAGAAGGTGCCGATCTGTCCGGTATGGGCGCCGGCGTCATAGCCCTGGGCCACGATGATCTCCGCGCCGTTGCGGATTGCGGCCTCGGCATGGCGGGCGCTGCCGACCAACGCGAGGGTGGTCTTGCCGTCGGATTTCGCATGGGCGACCGCCTCCGCCGGCGCGCCGATACCGCAGGCGAACAGGTCGACGTCGGAGGCCAGTACGGCGGCGATCTGCGCCTCGGCGACCTCGTCGGAGCGCAGGAACCGCGAGCGCATGCCGGGCTTCGTCGCCGCCGGCACGCCGTACTTCTCGTAGATACCCTTCACGAAGGCCTTGTGGTCTTCGGGCAGTTCCGCCTCGATGGCGGCCTTGTCGGCAGTCTTCGGCATTCCCCGCGGCAGCACCAGGTCGATGCCGAAGGGACGGCCGCCGACGCGGCGGCGGATCTCGGCCAGGCCACGCTCGATCTCCTCCGGCGTCTCCCGCGTCGCCCCCCAGACGCCCATGCAGCCGGCCTCCGCCAGCGCGCAGACGACGTCGATGGAGTGGGCAAAACCGAAGATCGGATATTTGAGGCCGAAGCGCTCGCCGATCGGTGTCTGCAGGGAAGAGGTCATTTCAGGCGTCCTTCAACTCGATCACGGCGTCGAGCGCCATGGCGCCCTGGCCGGCCGGCAGCACGACGAAGGGATTGACGTCGACCGAGGTCAGCCGGTCGCGGTGAGCGGCGGCGAAGCGCGACATTGCCGCCAGCGCTTCGGCCAGCGCGTCGATGTCCGCGGGCGGGGCGCCGCGCACGCCGTCCAGCATGGCGCGGCCCCTGATCCCGTCGATCATGCGCCGCGCTTCCGCGGCGTCGAAAGGCGCGACGCGGAAGGTCACGTCCTTCAGCACTTCGACGAAGACGCCGCCCAGGCCGAACATCACCGCCGGCCCGAAGATCGGATCGACATGGACGCCCATGATCGTTTCGACGCCGCCGGAAATCATCGGAGCGAGCAGCACGCCTTCCAGCTTCGCTTTCGGCGCCCTGGCCGCGACGGCCGTCATCATCTCCTCGAAGGCCGCGCGGACTTCCTCCGCCGAACCGACGCTCAGACGCACGCCGCCGACGTCGGTCTTGTGAACGATATCGGGTGAGACGATCTTCATCACCACGGGAAAGCCAAGCGCCTCAGCCGCTGCAGCCGCCGCCTCGGCGCTGCCGGCGAGCCGGGTCGGCATGACCGGAACCCCGGCGGCGGCCAGCGTCTCCAGGGCCTTCGCCTCGGTATAGGGGCCTGCGGCCAGCGGCGCCGCTTTCCCGACTTCCGGGTTCCAGGCGAAGTCCGTGGCGAATGCCCGGCTGAAATAGGCCCCGGCGGCGACGTAGCGGGTCGCGTGGGTGGCTTCCCGGAAGGCCGGCACGCCCGCGCCCTCGAACAGATGCTGGGCATCGTCGGACATCAGGCTCGAGACGGCGAAGGTCTTGTCCGGGTAGTCGGCCTTCAGCGAGCGCCACATCTGCAGGCTGGGCTCGACGTTCTCCGGGACCGACAGCGTCGCGCCCTGGAAGCCCACGACCGAATCGTAGTCGCCTTCGTCCAGCACCAGTCGCATCGCCTTTTCGAACAGGTCGGGCTGGTTGATGATCTGGCCGGTCACGTCCAGCGGGTTGTTGACGCCCGCATACGGCACGATTTCCTTGAATTTGGCCTGGGTGGGAGCGGGCAGCTCGGCAACGTCGAGGCCGCGCGCCGCGGCGTCGTCGGCCATCAGAACACCGACGCCGCCAGAGACGGTGACCAGCGCCGTGCGGTCGCCTGGCGGGCGGCCGCCGACGGCGATCGACGCGCCGAGGTCGAAGAATTCCTCGATCGAGCTGACCCGGTGAACGCCGAACTGGTGGAACACGGCGTCGTAGATCGCGTCCGCACCGGCCAGCGCCGACGTGTGCGACTGGGCGGCGCGCGCGCCGGCGTCGGTGCGGCCGAGCTTGACTGCGACGACCGGCTTCTGCGCCTTCCGCGCGCGGGCGAGGGCGTCGAGGAAGGCCGGCCCGTCGCGCACGCCCTCGATATAGAGCAGGATGACCTCGGTGCCCGGATCGTCGACCAGGTAGTCGAGGCAGTCGGCGACGCCGACGTCGCCCTCATTGCCCGTCGTCAGCACGTGGCGGAAGCCGACGCCGCGGTCCATCGCCATGATGGCCGACAGTCCCCCGAACGCGCCGGACTGGCTGACCAGGCCGATGCGGCCTTCCGGCATCGGCCGCGCGAAGGCGGGATGGAAACTGGCCGGCATGTTCAGCGCGAAGTTGGCGAAGCCCATGCAGTTCGGGCCGATGATGCGCATATCCGCTTCACGGCCGATCGCGGCCAGCCGGGCCTGCGCCTCGACGCCTTCGCCGCCGACCTCGGCGAAGCCCCCGGCGAAGACGATGACGCCGGCGACGCCCCTGGCGGCGCATTGTTTCAGCACGTCCTCGACCAGCGCGCCGGGCACAGCGCAGATGGCCAGATCGACGGCGCCGGGCACTTCGGCGATCGACGGATAGGCCTTCAGGCCCTGCACTTCGTCGCGATTGGGGTTGATCGGGTGAAGCTCGCCCCGGTAGCCCATGGACTTCAGCATGGCGACCGGCCGGCCGCCGATCCGCGTGGCGTCGCCCGAGGCGCCGATCACGGCGATCGAGCGCGCCTCGAACATGCGCTTCAGGTTCTGTTTTCTCGACATGGATGCGTACTCGTCAATGAAAGGCACAAAAAAGGGGGCGCGGACGGACCGCACCCCCCAAAGGTGGTCGTGACTATTTCGCCTCGGGCGGGATCTGGTCCTCGGGCACGTCGAAGCCGGCTTCCTTGTAATAGCGGTAGGCGCCGATATGCAGCGGGATGTTGCTTTCGCGGAAGATGTTGTCCTTGTTGATGATCTTCATCCACTCGGCGGTGCCGTAGAGCTCCTCGATATTCTCCCAGAGCGTCCTGGTGATGTTGTAGACCGTCTCTTCGTCCATCCACTTGTGCGTGCCGAGCCCGACCCATGATTCGACGGTCTTCACAGCGGATTCGTTGACCTGGTTCTCGTAGACCTTGGGCGGAATCTCGGAGATCGTGCGGCCCGGAGGGGCAAGGGCGGCCTGCAGAGAAGGCTTGTCCCAGGCGTCGTCCGGCACGCCGAGAATGCGGATCTTCGACACCAGCGCGAACTGCTGGATGGACGGACTTGGCACCGTAGTCGGACCGATATAGACGTCCATCTGGCGGTCGAGGAAGGCCGTTTCGGCGGACTGCCAGTCATAGCGCATGACCTCGAAATCCTCACCGGGCACGAGGTCGGTCGCCGCCTCCATGATCTGGGTCGCGATCTTGGTCGCCGCGCCGGCGGGCGGGCCCAGGAAGACCTTCTTGCCCTTGAAGTCGTTGAGCGACTTGATGCCGGAATCCTCGTAGACGACGATATGATACGGGCCGAGCGGATAGTTCAGGATATTGCGCAGGTTGCTGTTCAGCTCCGGCGCATTCTCGACCTTGGCGAACATCGCCGTCTTGGTCTGCATGAACTGGTTGATCGATGGCGCCGTGAGGAACAGGTCGACCTTCTGCTGCGACGCGTCCACCGCCGACTTGGTGGCCGGCTTGCCCACCGACACCTGAATTTCGATCGGCAGGTGCTTCTGCACGATCTGGGTGAAGGCGATGCTGAACTGTCCCGGCGTCGATCCTGCCGGGAAGCTGTCCATCGTGATGAACTTCTTGTCCTGGGCCTGGGCGCCGCTCAGCGCCAGGGCCGTGGTCATGACCGCCGCAGCGGCAAGGAATGTCCGTCGCTTCATTCTTTGGGTTCCTCCCTGTTGAAGACGGTTGGTCGTGCGGGGGTCAGTCGTCGCCGCCCCCCTGCTGGGCGGCCAGCCGCCGGCGCACGGCAAAGGTCTCGGCGGCGATGAGAACGGCCCCGAGCGCAATGCCGGCGAACTGGAGTTGGGTGTAGTCGACGATCAGCAGGAAGCCGGCCGCCAGCCGGGCGGCGCGCGCCCAGAGGGGCAGCCGGTCGATCTCGCAGCCGATCAGCGCCGTCGAGAGCAGCCATATGGCGAACAACAGCCGCGCCATGACCCAGATGAAGGCGACCGGATCGAACTCCACCACTACCAGCAGGATCGTCGGTTCGTAGATGAATACGAACGGAATGATGAAGCCCACCAGCGAGAGTTTCAGCGCGTCGATCCCGGTTCTGACCGGTTCGGCGTCGGCAATTGGCGCGGCGGCCACGGCGGCGAGCGCCACTGGTGGCGTTACTGCGGACAGGACGCCGAAGTAGAACACGAACAGGTGGATCGAGAGGTCCGGCACGCCCAGCTTCTTCATCGCCAGGCCGAGCACCAGGACGATGATCAGATAGGCCGGAAGTGTCGGCATGCCCATGCCGAGGATCAGGCACGACCCGGCCGCCAGCAGCAGCGCGATGAACAGCGACTGGTCGCCCAGCAGCGCCACCTGGGTGGCGAACTTGAGCCCCAGGCCGGTCAGGTTGAAGACACCGATCAGGACGCCGATGGTGCCGACCGCCATCATGATCCGCGCGCCGGCGACGCCGCCCTTGGCGAGCGCGGTCAGCAGCCGCGCCGGATCGCGCCGGAGCGCGGCGTTGAGCACGAAGCCGGCCACGATGGTTGCGACCACGGCCCAGAAACCGGCCATCGACGGCGAGCGGCCGGCCGCGAGCGTGCCGATGATCGCGCCGATGGGTATGAAGAACATCAACGACTTCAGCCAGTCGTTGGCGGTGATCTTCAGCCGTTCGGCCTTGGGCGTCGGCTTCAGGCCGAGGCGGCGGGCCTCCAGACCGACCGAGACGAACAGGTTGCCGTAGTACAGCAGCGCCGGAATCAGTGCGGCGATGCAGATGGTCTGATAGGGGACGCCGGCCAGACTGACCATCAGGAAGGCGGCGGCGCCCATCACCGGCGGCATGATCTGGCCGCCTGTCGAGGCGGCGGCCTCCACCGCGCCGGCGAAGGATCCCTTGAAGCCGCGGCGCTTGATCAGCGGTATGGTGACCACGCCCGTGCCGACGACGTTCGCCACCACCGAACCCGACGACATGCCGAAGATGGAGGAGGCGATGATTGCGGAGTGCGCAGGCCCGCCGCGCGTGCCCGCGGTCGCGGCCAGCGCCATTCTGATCATGACGTTGCCCGCGCCGGTGCCCTCCAACAGGGCGCCGAAGACGATGAAGATGAAGATCAGCAGCACGACGATGCCCACGGGATCGCCGAAGATGCCCTGCACGCCGAACCAGATGATCTCCATGGTCAGTTCCAGGCTGAAGCCCGAATGGCGGAATATCCAGGGCAGGTCCTGGCCGAACAGGCAGTAGAGCAGGGTGATCAGCCCGACGCTGGCCAGCACGATGCCGAAGGCGCGGCGGGTCAGTTCCAGCAGGGTCAGCACCGCAAGCAGCGCCGTCGCCTGATCGAAGGCCGAGAAGGAAACGACGAGATTCTCAATGTCGTCGATCTTGTCGAGGAAGTTCCAGCACGCGAAGCCCAGATTGGCGAGCAGCACGAGGTCCACGGCCCAGAGCAGGATCACCATTGGCGCCGCCGTGACCTTCAGGTTGGCCGCCAGCGGCGAGGTGAAGACGACGATGGCGGCGCAGATGAACAGGGCGCCGGCCCGGATCAGTTCCGGACTGACATACTGACCGACAAAGGCGACGTAGATCGCGTGAACGGCGATCAGCGCCGCCAGCGTCAGGCCGACGAACCGGAAAGCTCGGGAGATCGGGTCGGCCGGCGGCGGGATCGCCCCGTCGTCAGGCAACGGCTGATCGGGCTCCAGGTCGGAACGTGTGCTCATTTTCGCCTCAGAAAGGACGGTCGCCGTTGACGGTGACGCGGTGCATCTCGCGGGTGGCGTCGCCATAGTCGGCGATGGCGTAGTGCTGGGTGCAGCGGTTGTCCCAGAAGGCGACCGAGCCTTTCCGCCAGCGGAAGCGGCAGGTGAACTCCGGCTTCTTCAGATGGTCGAACAGGTAGTCGAGGATCGCCCGGGATTCCTTGCTGGAGACGCCGGCGATCTTTTGGGTGAAGATCGAATTGACGTAGAGCGCCTTGCGTCCGGTCACCGGATGGGTGCGGACGATGGGGTGCTCGACGCCGCCTTCCGACATGCGGCCGGCCTTGATTTCGGCCTGCTCTTCCTTCGAAAGGTTGTCATAGGCCTTCTCGAAGCTGGCCCGGCCGGCGGTGTTCAGGGCCTTCATTCCCTCGAGGTAGCGCTTCATCGGCGCCGACAGTGTCTCGTAGGCGTCGTACATGTTGGCCCACATCGTGTCGCCGCCGGTCTCCGGGACCTCCCGCGCCAGCAGGATCGAGCCCAGCGGCGGTTCTTCCTGGAAGGTCACGTCCGAATGCCAGGCGTTAGCCGCGCTGCGATTGGCCTTTGACGACTTCAGGATCAGCACCTCCGGATGGTCGGGATGGCTCGGCGCATAGGGGTGCACGTGCAGTGTTCCGAACTGGCGCGCGAAGGCGACATGGTCGCCCGGCGTGATGTCCTGATCGCGGAAGAAGATGACCTGATGCGCCATCAGCGCGTCATGCACCTCCTTGAAGGCCTGGTTGCCGAGCGGCTTCGACATGTCGATGCCCTCGATCTCGGCGCCGAGCGCGCCGGCGATCGGCTTCACGTCGATAAGGTCGTAGGTCACGATGTCTCCTCCCCAATTACGCAGCGGCCGTTCGTCTGGCGGCTTCCTTCTTCTGCAGCGATTCGAGCGTCTCCTCGCTCACCGGCGCGGACACCGCGCCGACCCAGATGTCGACCAGGTTGTTGATGGCCTGGTCCAGATCGAGATCGCGTCCCGCCGCCTGCTGCCGCTGGCGGGTCGCGTGAATATCGGCGATGGCGTAGCTGCCGGCGTGCATGATCAGCGGCAGGCGCTGGCGCAGGATCGCGGCCGGCATCTCGCCCAGGTTCTTCTCGATCATGCGGAAGGCGCGGCCGACGCCATGGTTCAGGCGGCCCTCGACCATCTTCGCGATATCGAAATCGGGCGTCAGGAACATCTCGGTGAGGAAACGGACGTAGTTGGCGCCCTCTTCCTCATGGGCCATGACTTCCGCCAGCGGCCAGACGATTGTCTCGGCAATGGCGCGCAGATCGTCCGTGCGGCCCTCGGCTTCGATGCGGTCGAGCATCTCCATCCGGCGCTTCTCGATCGCGCGCATGCGCTTGTCGAAGATCGCGTCGATCAGCCCTTCGCGGGAGCCGAAATGGTAATGCAGGGCAGAGGCGTTGCGCTGGCCGGCGGCGCGCACGATCTCGCGCAGGGAAACCCCGTTGATTCCCCGTTGGCCGAACAGCTTCTCCGCTGTCAGCAGCAATCGTTCGCGGGTGTCCAACCGTCCGCTCCCCGTCATCTCGTTCGGATGTCCGCGATCTCGCGCCGCTTGCCCACCAGATTAATGCGACTGAATTATACACGCAAGCGGGATTTTCATTTCATCATCGGTGCATATGGGGCTCTAATCCGATTGCATTAATACAACCGGCAGCCTGAGGGGAGGAACGATGGATTTCGAAGCCGATGCCATGACGCAGGAAATCGCTGACCGGGTGGAGACGATCTTCCGCGCCGAGATCCTGCCGCGACGGGCCGACTATGACCGTGCCGTCGACGTCGACGGTGACCTGGAGCCCGAGTTCCTGAAGGCCCTCAAGCGCCGCGCCTTCGCGGAGGGGCTGTGGAACATGGCGCTGCCGCGGCTGGCGGATGACGAGCCGGGCACGCGGCTCACCAACCTGCAGTTCGCGCCCATCGCCGAGATACTGGGGCGCGTCGGCTGGGCGTCGGAGGTCTTCAACTGTCACGCACCCGACGTGCCCAACATGGAGATCCTGCAGATGTTCGCCACGCCCGAGCAGAAGGCGCGCTACCTGGCGCCGCTCCTGCTTGGCGAGACGCGCTCCTCCTTCGCCATGACCGAGCCGGACGTGGCGTCTTCGGACGCCAACAACATCGCCACACGGATCGAGCGCCGCGGCGACCGTTATGTCGTCAACGGCCGCAAGTGGTTCGCCACCGGCGCGGCCAATCCGAAGTGCAGCTTCCTGATCGTCGTCGGCGTCACCGATCCGGGCGCGCCGCGGGGGCGCACGCACTCCATGGTGTTGGTGCCCAAGGATGCGCCAGGCGTCACTGTGGTCCGCAAGATTCCGGTGATGAACCATGTCGAGCACGTCACCCCGCACACGGAACTGCTGCTGGCAGACGTCGAGGTGCCCGTCGAGAACCGCCTGGGCGATGAGGGGGCGGGCTTCCTGATCGGCCAGGCGCGGCTGGGCCCGGCCCGCGTGCACCACTGCATGCGCGCCATCGGCCGCTGCGAGGTGCTGATCCGCCTGATGGTGGAGCGCGCGGCGAGCCGCCGGACCTTCGGCACGGACCTGCGGGACTACAGTTCCGTGCAGGACGCCATTGCCGACTCGCGTCTCGCTCTGGAGCAGGCCCGCCTGCTGGTACAGCGCACCGCCTGGCGGCTCGACCGGGAAGGCAACAAGCTGGCGCGCAAGGATATCTCGCTCATCAAGATCGCCGTTGCCCGCGCTTATCACGACATCTGCCAGCGCGGCATCCAGATCTTCGGGGCCATGGGCCTGACCGACGAGACGCCCTTCGCCGAGTCGCTCTCCCAGGCGCGGGCCTTCCGCATCTATGACGGTCCCGACGAAGTGCACCTGCGCACCGTCTTCCGCCTTGAAGAGAAGGAGGGGGATGGGCTCAACTGTTCGAAGGACTACCTGGGGAGGGCCTGAGATGAAGGCGCAGCAGATCATCGAGTGGGGCGAGCCCCTGCAGGAGCGGGACTACGAGACCCCGGAGCCGCAGGGCGGCGAGATCCTGATCCGGATCACCGCCTGCGGCGTCTGCCACAGCGACCTTCACCTCCACGAGGGCGGCTTCAACATGGGGCAGGGCAATTTCGCACGCCTCGCCGACATGGGCGTCGAACTGCCCATGACCATGGGCCACGAGATCGGCGGCGTGGTCGAGGCGGTCGGTCCCGACGTCGAGGGCGTGGAAGTCGGCAAATCGTACGTCGTCTATCCCTGGATCGGCTGCGGCGACTGCGAACATTGCCGGAAGGGCCGCGATATCGATTGCCTGACGACGCGGCCGCTGGGTACGCGCCGCGACGGCGGCTACGCCAGCCACGTGATCTGTCCCGACAAGCGCTACCTTTTCGATCATGGCGACGCGCCGATCGACCTTGCCTGCACCTACGCCTGCTCGGGGCTGACCGCCTACAGCGCGCTGAAGAAGCTCGACTACCTGACCGAGAACGATCATCTCGTGATCATCGGGGCGGGCGGTGTCGGCCTTTCGGGCGTGATGCTGGCGAAGCACGTGACGAAGGCGAAGGTGATCGTCGCCGACACCGACCCGGAAAAGCGCTCTGTCGCGCGCCAGGCCGGGGCCTTCGACACCTTCGACAACGGCCAGCCGGACGCGGCGGAAAAGCTGAAAGCGAAATGCGGCGGTGGCCTGCGCGGCGTCATCGACTTCGTCGGCCGTCCGGAGACCGCCGGCTTCGGCCTCGACTGCCTCGGCAAGACCGGCAAGCTGGTTCTGGTCGGGCTCTATGGCGAGGCCCTGCCGCTGGCGCTGCCGCGCATGCCGATCTTCCAGCTCACCGTCCAGGGCTCCTATGTCGGCGACCTGCAGGACATGACGGAACTGATGGAATTGGTCCGGGCGGGCAAGGTGCCGCCGATCCCGGTGAAGCCACGGCCACTGGCCGAGGCCAACCAGGCGCTGCAGGATCTGATCGACGGCCGGGTGAGCGGGCGGCAGGTCCTGAAGCCATGACAGGGCGCGCCTTCGACGGGCGGGTGCTGGAGGCCACGATCGATCCCGAGCAACTGCCGCTGATGCCGGACGTCTCGGGCAACGCGATCAATGGCCTCGGCGAGAGCGAGATGCGGCAGCCGACGCCGATCTACTGGCACAATCCGCGCGAACTCGCCTGGGGCGCGCTTCAGAGCTGGATGCTGAAGAAGACCGCCGATGAGGTCCCCGAGACCCGGGCGCTGGACCACAATCTGGGCGGCCGCGGCGCGAAGGAGCGCGCGCCGCTCGCCGACGAGCCGGTCAGGAAATCCGCCGAGGAATTCACCGAGGCCGCGAAAGCCTTCGCCCTGGCGCACGAAGCTGACCAGGCGGGCGTCGCGCGGCTGCGGACGGAGTGGTTCTTCGAAGGCATGGAGGAGGACCTGCCCTGGATCGTCGTCATGGCGGTGCGCATGGACCATGCGGATCTTGCCGCGGCGCCCGATCCGCCCTCGATCATCGAGGTCATGCGCCAGTACAATCGCGGCACCCGCGCCGCCCGGGCGCTGGCGGACTGGATCCGGGGGCAGGGCTACCGGGCCGAGCCTCATGGCGGCCCGACGGCGGGACCGTTGACGCTGATTCCGCCCGCGATCGCCGCGGGCTTCGGCGAACTGGGCAAGCACGGCTCCATCATCAACCGCGAGTTCGGCGCCTCGTTCCGGCTCGCCGGCGTGCTGACCGACATGCCGCTGGTCGCGGACAGTCCCGACAGCTTCGGCGTCGACGACTTCTGCATGAACTGCCGGATCTGCGAGCAGGCCTGCCCGCCGGACGCCATCGCGCCCGCCAAGCAGACGGTGCGCGGCGTCGAAAAGTGGTATGTCGATTTCGACCGCTGCGTGCCCTACTTCAACCAGACCTATGGCTGCGGCATCTGCATCGCCGTCTGCCCCTGGAGCCGGCCGGAGGTCGGACCGAAGCTGCTGCAGAAGATGCTCCGGCGGCTTCAGCGGGCGTAGAGCAAATGCGCCATCCTGAAACGGCGCCCTTGGGCATGACCCAGGGGCCCAGCAAGCCGAAGGACTGGGTCCTCGGGTCAAGCCCGAGGACACCGAAGTGATCGTTCAAGCTGCGTCCGGCTGGTTCCCCGGCGCGGCGTCGGCGAAGGCGGGGATTTCCTGGCACGCCGCATCGATCCGCAGCACCGTCGGGTAGGCGGAGAGATCGAGGTCGAAGCGCCGGGCGAAGAAAACCTGCGGCGCCAGGCAGATGTCGGCCAGGCTGGGCTGGTCTCCGTGGCAGAAGCGACCGGTCGCCGGTTCGGCAGACAGCCGCGCCTCCAGCCCTTCCAGACCCACATGGCACCAGTGGGCGAGCCATTTCATGCGGCCCTCCTTGCCCGCGCCCAGATCGTTCTCGACGAAGTTGAGGACTCTGAGATTGTTCAGCGGGTGGATGTCGGCGGCGATGGCCAGCGCCAGCCCCTGGACCCGCGCCCGGCCGGCCGGGTCTGCGGGCAGCACCGGCGGCTCGGGATGGAGGTCGTCGAGGTAGTCGATGATCGCCAGCGACTGGTAGATGCGTTGTCCGTCGTGTTCGAGCACGGGCACGAGGCCCGCGGGGCTGACCGAGCGGAACTCGGGATTGGCCTGCTCGCCGCGGAACAGGTTCACGTAGGACCGTTCCGCCTGAACCCCCTTCAGGTTCATGGCGATGCGGACCCGGTAGGCCGCCGAGGAGCGGAAATAGTCGTAGAGATGCAGGCTCATCCGACCATGCGCCTCTCGGGTGGCCAGACGACGGGGAATGTATCGCTGTCCATTGGATCGCCGGGCTTCAGCGTGACCTCTTCGAATGGCGGCGACATGCGACCCTCGCGCCGCGCGAAACGGGCGTCGTCGCCGGTCCAGCGATAGGCCACCGCGCGGCGGCGGTGCTGGCCGCGGTTGCCGGGCGCGGCGTGCAGTGTGCGCGCGTGGAAGACGACGCAGTCGCCGGGCTCGAGGTCCCAGTTGAGAATGCGGTAGGCCGCGCGGTTGCCGTCGATATCCGGCGCCGAGGGGCCGTGATGGTCCTCGAAATCGCGCTGATCGATGAAATAGCGGGGATTGTAATGGGTGCCGTCCAGGTGTGAGCCGGCGACGAACTCCATGCCGACGTCGGCCGGCACCGGGTCGAGCGCGATCCAGGTCGAGAGAACCTGATCGCCGTCGACGACCCAGTAGGGCTGGTCGTGGTGCCACGGCGTCGGGTTCTCGGTGCCCGGATCCTTCACCAGTACGTGCTCGTGGAACAGGTTGACCTTCGACGAGCCCATCAGAGCCGCCACCGCTTCGGCGATGCCGCTTTCGACCGCGAAGTCGAGATAGCCGGAGAAACGGTTCCAGTTGCAGTAGTCGCCGAAGTAGAAGCCCGCCTCGCCCGGTTGCGTGTAGATCTTCCCGAACGGGCCGGGGTCGGCGATGTTGGCCTCCAGCGCGCCGCGCAGGCGTTCGAGCCAGCCGGCGTCGGCCACCCCGCGCAGCGCCACGGCGCCGTCGCGGCGGAAATCCTCGATCAGCCTGTCGTCCGGAATCATGGCTTTCGTCCCCACAAATGCGTGCACGACAGTTTGCCAGCGAAATCGCGGGCCGCAAGGCATGTGGCGTCGCTTCAGGGCTGCGGATTGGCGGGCGGACGCGCCCTCGCGAGTCGCGACTCCCGGCGTGTCGTGTAGACCGTCGCCGCGAAGATCACCGCCGCGCCGGCCCACATCCACGGGTCGGGCACTTCGGAGAAGGCCCACCAGGCGCCGATGACGGCCAGCGGCAGGCGCACGAAGTCGAAGACCTGGCTCAGGCTGGCGTCGCCGGCGGAGATGGCGCGCTGGATGCCGTACATGTTCATGTTGGCGGCGACGCCGAGGGCGGCGAGAAGCCACCACTCGTTGCCCGACGGCATGTCCCAGACGAAGGACGCGGGCACCGCCGAGACCGGGATGTTCCAGATCGCCAGCATCAGGATCACCAGTTCCGGGCTTTCGCTCGCTGCTAGTTGCTTGCCCATGATGACGACGAAGGCGAAGACCACCGAGGCGCCGATGGCCATGGCCGCGCCGAGACCGACGGCCTCCACGCCGGGCCGGAGCATGATCAGGACGCCGCAGAATCCGACCGCCAGCGCCATCGCCCGCCGCCAGCCGACCTGCTCCTTCAGCAGCAGCGCCGCAAGCAGGGTGGTGAACAGGGGCGCGGTGAAGGTGATCGCCGTCGCCTCCCCGATCGGCATCAGCACCGCCGAGTAGAACAGCATGATCGATGACGTGACCATGATCAGGGAGCGGAGCGCGAAGAGCGGCATCCGCTTCGTTCTGAGGCCCGCGGTCCCGACGCGGAAGACCCAGGGCAGGAAGATCGCCACCGCGAAGATGTTGCGCCAGAAGTTGAGGACGAAGACGTGCAGGTCCTGTGACAGCTCGCGCACGATCACCAGGATCGCTGCGAAGCCGACCGCGCCGAAGAACATCCAGAAGGCGACGATGACAGGCGTGGGCATGATCTCGGTCCGTCAGCCCCAGAGGTCGCGGCCGGCGGGCCGCACGGTGGAGCCGTCGAAGACGAGACCGGGCACGCGGTCCCGCTTCAGCATCAGCGGCCCGTCGACATCCACGAAGTCCGCGCCCTGCGCCACCAGCAGGGCCGGCGCCATGGCCAGGCTGGTGGCGACCATGCAGCCGACCATCACCTGAAAGCCCGCTTCGCGGGCCGCGGTGCGCAGGCGCAGGGCCTCGGTCAGACCGCCGGTCTTGTCGAGCTTGATGTTGACGATGTCGTATCGGCCCTTCAGCCCGGCGAGGCTGGCGCTGTCGTGACAGCTCTCGTCGGCGCAGATCGGCACGGCGCGGGAGACCCGTTCCAGCGCCTCATCGCGCCCGGCGGTCAGCGGCTGTTCGATCATGCGGACGTCGAGTTCGGCGAAGGCGGCGAACAGTTCGTCCAGCTGTTCCGGCTTCCAGCCCTCGTTGGCGTCGACGATCAGCGTCGCCTCGGGCGCGGCCTCCCGCACGGCCCGAGCGCGCTCGATATCACCCGCGGTCTCGCCCAGCTTCAGTTTCAGCAGCGGCCGTTGCGCTTCGGCCCGCGCCACCTCGGCCATCTTCGCCGGGTCGTCCAGGGTGATGGTGTAGGCGGTGGTCACCGGTCCCGGCGCGGGCAGGCCCGCCAGTTCGTGCACGGGCCGGCCGGCCTGTTTCGATTCCAGATCCCAGAGCGCGCAGTCGACGGCGTTGCGCGCCGCGCCCGCGGGCAGCAGCGACAGCAGGTCCTCGCGGCTGGCGCCGTCCTCGATCGCGGACTTTGCGCCGGCGATCTGCTCCTCGACCTTCTCGAAGGTCTCGCCATAGCGGCGATAGGGCACGCACTCGCCGCGCCCGGCCGCGCCGCCGGCCTCGACGGTGGCGACGAGCACCTCGGCTTTCGTCTTGGTTCCCCGCGATATCCGGAAGGCCCCGCGAATGGGCCATTCCTCCCGCGCGACGGCGAGCCGCCTCAAGACAATGCGTCCACCAGGCGCGCCACGCCGGTGCGCACGGGGTCGACCGCGGGCAGGCCGGTCTCGTCCTCGATCCGCTTCAGGCAATCGGCCGACACGGCGTCGTCGAGCGCGCTGGTGTTCACGGCGATGCCGATGCAGCGGCAGTCCGGGTTGGTCAGCGTCGCCGCCTCGACATGCCAGTCGATGCACTTCGCCAGAGGCGGGATGGGATGCTGGACATTGCGCATCTTCGTCCGGGTCGGTTCGTGGCACATGACCAGGGCGTCGGGCTGGCTGCCGTGGATCAGCCCGATGGTGACGCCGGCGAAGGAGGGATGGAACAATGAACCCTGGCCCTCCATGACGTCCCAGTGGTCGGGGTCGTTCGCCGGGCAGAGCGTCTCGGTCGCGCCCGAGATGAAGTCGGAAACCACGGCGTCGACGGAGACGCCGGAGCCGGCGATCAGGATGCCCGTCTGGCCGGTGGCGCGGAAGTCCGCCTTCCAGCCGCGCTGCCGCATCTCCTCGGTGATCGCCAGCGAGGTGTACATCTTGCCGACCGAACAGTCGGTGCCGACGGTGAGCAGCCGTTTGCCGGGCCGCTTCTCGCCCTTGCCGGTCGGGAAGGCGCCGCGCGGGTGACGTACGTCGAAGAGCTGGCGCCCCCTCTCGGCGGCGCGGCCGGCGATGACCGGATTGTCGGTGAGCCGCATGTGCAGGCCCGAGGCCACGTCCATGCCGGAGTCGAGCGCCTCCAGGACCGCGCTCTCCCAGTGTCGGGGCAGCACCCCGCCGGGGTTCACTGCGCCGATCACCAGCGTGCGCGCGCCGGCCGCCGCGCCGTCGGCCACGGTCATGTCCGGCAGGCCCAGATTGGCCTGACAGCCATCGAAGCGCACCTGGCCGATGCAGTCGGCGCGCCGCCAGTGCACCACGCCGGTCGCCGTCTTGGCGGCAAGCTGATCGTGCACGTCGCCCAGGAACATCAGGTAGGGCGCGGCGATCTCGATGGCGTCGGTCATTTTCCTGCTTCCGCCTCCCGGGCCATTTCCGCCTTCAGGCGGTCCATCTCGTCCGCTGCGAGCTGCCAGAAGCTGTCGTCACTCCAGCGCCGGTAGTAGCCGTTCGAATAGGCGATGGCGTTCTCGTAGTAGAGAAACGCGTTCATGCTGTTGGGGATGCGGCTGTTGCGCTCCGCCTTCACCGCGGCCGGCACGCCGACGACGATGGAGTTCGGCGGGATCTCCTGATTCTCGCGCACAAAGGCGTTCTGGCCGACGATCGAGTTCTCGCCGATCACCGCGCCGTCCATGATCACGGCGTTGATGCCGATCAGGCAGGCGTCGCCGATGGTGCAGCCGTGGATTGTGCAGTGATGGGTGATGGAGCAGTCCTGGCCGATGATCGACCCGCTGGCCGAGCCGACATGCACCATGGTGAAGTCCTGGATGTTGGTGCGCCGGCCGACGACGATCTCATGCTGCTCGGCGCGCATGACGACATTGGGCCAGACGGAGGCGCCATCCCCGATCGTGACCTTGCCGAAGATGCGCACGGTCTCGTCGATATAGGCTGGGTTGTCGAGCGTGACGTCGGGCCCGTAGATCGGCATGAATCTCCCCCTGTTTCATGTTCGTTGCGGGCGGCAGCGTGGCATGCGCCGCGCCGGCTTGCCAAGCGGAACCGCCCGGCGCGGCGCCCGGCTATTCCTCGCCGGCCGGGGTCTCTGCGCGCGCTTCGAATCCGTCCGCGGCCCGGAAGGCGGCATCGAGTTCCTCGATCGTCAGCTCCTTCCGGATTTCCTCCGCCAGCGCCGCCGCATCCTCGACGCCGGCGCGCATCGCCAGCACGGCGAAGGTCATGGCGCGCACCGGATCCTTTTCCAGACCCTCGCCGCTGGCGAGACGGCGGGCATAGTGATCCTGCGCGCCGGCATGACCGCGCAGTGCGGCCTGTCCGAACCATTCCGCGGCCCGTGCGGCGTCCTGTTCGACGCCGCTGCCATCGCGATAGGCCTTGCCCAGGCTGTACTGAGCCTTGGCGAGGCCGCCTTCGGCCGCCGCCCGGATATGCTCGACCGCCGCCGCAGGGTCCTCCGCCACGCCGACGCCGTACTGATAGATCTTGCCGAGTGTGTAGCGCGCGGGCAGATGGCCGGCCTCGGCGGTCTTCCGCAGGTCGGCCAGCGCCCGTTTGATGTCGCCGCCGCCGGTATCTGCAGTGGCCTGTTCGATTTCCAGCAGCGCCAGATTGTAGCCGGCCGTCAGCAACCCCTGTTCGGCTGCCATGGACCACCATTCGCGCGCCTTTTCGCGGTCGCGGTCGACGCCCAGGCCCTCGTCATAGATCAGGCCGACGTTGAACTGCGCGCGCGCGTCGCCCTCCTCGGCCATGGGCTGCCAAATCTCGAGCGCCTTCGCATAGTCGCCGGCCACGAAGGCTTCCCGGCCCGGCTCCTCGGCCTGGACGGCGAATGCGGCGATCAGTGCGAAAGCGGCCGGAACGGCGGTCCGGAGACGGTTGAGAACGTTCTGCGGTGTGACGAGGAAGCGCTGCTTTCCCCGGTTCATTCGGCCCTCCATCGAAGGAGGGCATAGATGTCACGAACCGGCGGTCAGGTGCAACTGGTGAACATTGTCGCCCTCTTTCGCCGAGGGGCGGAGCCTGAGCGCGCTTTCCGGTCCCCAGGGCGAGTTGACCAGCCAGCCCACCAGGTCGTCGGCGGGCAGGGGGCGGGACATGTGGTATCCCTGAGCCACGTCGCAGCCGAGTTCGGTCAGCGCCGCCAGGGTGCGGGCGTCCTCGACGCCCTCGGCGACCACCGACAGGCCAAGATTGTGTCCCAGCTCGATCAGCGAGGAGACGATCACCCAGTCGTCGGGCGATTTCGACATGCCCATGACGAAGGACTTGTCCACCTTGATCTCCTCCACCGGCAGACGGCGGATGTAGGACAGGCAGGTATAGCCTGTGCCGAAGTCGTCGATGGAGATGCCGACGCCCAGGCGGTCGAGACCCTGCAGCGTCGCGGTGGCGCGTTCGACGTCCAGGATGATGGCGCTCTCGGTGATTTCGAAGATCACCCGCGAGGGATCGGCGGACCAGGCCTCGATCATGTTCTTGGCGTGCAGCGGCAGGCGCGGGTTCTGGAGCGTCTTGGCCGAGACGTTGACCGCGATCGACAGGTCGATGCCTTCGGCGCGCCAGGCGGCCTGCTGAGCCAGCGAATGGTTCAGCACGTGCAGCGTCAGGCGGTCGATCAGCCCGGCGTCCTCGGCCAGCGGGATGAAGGCGTCGGGGAAGACCAGGCCACGTGCCGGATGGCGCCAGCGGACCAGCGCCTCGACACCGTCGACGCGGCCCTTGCGCAGGTCGATCTTGGGCTGGAAGGTGACGAAGAGCTGGCGGTCGCCGTCGTTCAGCGCCCGGCGCAGATCTTCCACCAGCGGGCGGTTGCTGGCCTCGTGCGCGCCATCGCCGGCGATGTTGATCGCGAAGCGGCTGTTGGTGCGCCGGCCATCGCGCATGGCGTTCTCCGCGCGGATCATCAGGTCGGAGGCGCAGGTCGCGTGCTGCGGATAGAAGGCGAGGCCGATGCGCACGCCGATGGTGAAGCTGTGGTCGTTGATCTCGAAGGGAACTTCGAGGGCGTTGATCAGTTTTCTGGCGGCCTTCTCGGCGCCTTTGTTCGTGGCGCCCGTGGGCAGTATGCCGGCGAACTCGTCATCGCCGATCCGCGCCAGGGTGTCGGAGCGGCGCAGCGCCGTCTTCATCCGGTCGGCGAGCTGCTGCAGCAGGATGTCGCCGATCTTGTGCCCCATCTCGCCATTGATGCGGTTGAAGCCGTTGATGTTCAGCGTCAGCAGCGCGACCGGCTCCCGCTGGCGCTCGGCGAAGGTGATGGCCTGATCCAGCCGGTCGAAGAAGAGCGAGCGGTTGGGCAGGCCGGTCAGGCCGTCGTGCAGCGCATTGAAGGAGCGCTGGGACTCTGCCATGTCGAGCGCGCGTTCGGTGCGGCTCGCCCGCGTCGCGTTCCAGATCGCGCGCACCAGACGGTCGATCTTGAGTTCATCGGAACTGATGCAGTCGGCGATATCGGAGCGGAGCAGATCGACCATGTCGTTGGAGGCGAGCCGGTCCGAGATCACCAGCAGCGGAATCTTCTTCTTGCTGTCCAGCAGGCTGGCCTGCAGTTCCTTGGCCGGCGCCGGGTCACTGCCGACGTCGAAGAGGATGCAGTCATAGTCGCTGACGTCCAGGGCGATGGCGGCTTCCTCGGCCGAGGTCACGCGCTCCGTGACGACGCGCGCGCCGGAGATACTCAGGCGCGGTGCGACGTTGTCCAGCACGCTGGCGCCCTTCGCGATCGTCAGAACCTGGAATCGGCCCTTAATCATGCCGGGTCTCAAATCCGTGTGCCCCGTGACTCTGCCCGCGTTTCTGCGGTGATTGGGGGTGCGGGACAATTCTTCGTCCCCGTGCGGCGAGCGGGAGTGGCCCGTTTCGTCATGTCACCTTTAGGCGCAGGGAGTAAAAAAGGACTTAACCTTTCGGGCCGGCGTGGCTCAGTACGTCTTCTCCAGCTTGAGGTAGCGGTAGCGGTCGCCTGAGACGATCCGGACCCGGGTAACGTGGTCTTCGCGGCCCAGGGTCAGCGGCACGGTCACCCCCGGTTTCCCTCGTTTCCACACGGCCCGATAGAATTCCGCCATGGACCGCACGGGCTGGTCGCCGACTTCCAGGATGATGTCGCCGCGCCGCAGGCCGGCGGTTGCCGCCGGCCCGTCGGGCGAGACGTATGTCACCACGACATAGCCGCTATGATCTGCGGAAAAGATGCCGAGCCACGGCCGGTCTGAGGCCGGCGCCCGGCCGGCCGTCAGCAGATCGCCGAGTACCGCCTTCAGTGCGTTCACAGGCACGAACATGTTGCCCTGTCGCCGTCGGGGACGGCGCTGGGCGTCGTTGGCGAACAGGGATCCGATTCCCAGCAGGCGGCCGTCCGGGCCGACCAGGGCCGCGCCCTGCCAGTCCGGATGCGGCGGATAGGCGAAAACCGCACTCTCCAGCAGGTACTCCCAGTAGCCGGTGAAGCGCCGGATATCGGCGATCGTCACCGGCAGGGCCGCCGATCGTCCGGGGCTGGCAACCACCAGCACGGAATCGCCCGGCGACAGCGTCCCGGAATCGCCCAGGCGAATCGATGGCCGCCGCAGCGGCGTCACCGCCCGGAGTAGCCCGAGGCCGGTGTCGTGGTCATAGGCGACGATCTCGGCGGCGACCGCGTGGCCGTCGATATCGCTCAGGGTGACGGCCATGGCTTCGAGAATCAGGTAGCCGATCGTCAGCACCAGACCAGAATCGTCGATCACGACGCCGGTGCCGGCGCGCTCGGTGCCCAGCGCTTCCGCGGTGCGTGCGTCGGCCGGAACCTCGGCCGTCACGGCGGTCACCGCGTCGAACACGCGCCCCGGGTCGCGTTCGGACTGGGCGGCCGCCCGGCCTGCCGGCGCCAGGGCCAGCAGCACCATGACGATCGCAACATACGCCTTGCAGGTCATCGGATAGTCTCCACGGACACATCGTATCCGCTCGCCGATGCGCATACCATGCGCCATCGTTCACGAACCGGCGACATCGAAGGGAGGCTTCCGGATCATGTCACTGCCGCCGCCGGCGCGGGTCGGCGATCCTCTCGAATCGGTGGACACGCCTGCGCTGGTCGTCGACCTGGAGGTCCTCGATCGCAACATCGCCGCAATGCAGGATATCGCCGACGCCCGTGGCGTCGCGCTCCGGCCCCATGCGAAGAGTCACAAGTCGGCCGACATCGCCCGGCGGCAGGTGGCGCGCGGCGCGGTGGGTATCTGCTGCCAGAAGATTTCCGAGGCGGAACTGATGGCCACCGGCGGCGCCGATGACATCCTGGTCACGAACCAGATCGTCGGCGCGCGCAAGATCGGCCGGCTGTCGCGGCTCGCGCGGCATGTCCGGCTGGGGGTCTGCGTCGACGATGCCGACAACCTCGCCGAGATCGCGGCGGCGGCGCGGCATTCGGGGGCCGAACTGGACATCTATGTCGAGGTCGAGGTCGGCATGGGCCGCTGCGGTGTGACGCCCGAGAAGGCGGGGGCGTTGTGCCGTGCCGCCGCCGCCGAAGAGGGTGTCCGGTTCGCCGGGCTGCAGGCCTATAACGGCCGGGCGCAGCACATCCGCGATCACCGGGAACGGGGCGCGGCGATCGCCCGTGCGGGCGAAGCGGTACGCGTTGTACTGGCCGATCTGGAGGAGGCGGGCCTTCGCGGCGTCCGGGTGACCGGCGCCGGGACCGGCAGCTTCGAGTTCGAAGCCGGGAGCGGCCTGTGGCACGAGCTGCAGGCGGGCTCCTATGTCTTCATGGACGCCGACTACGCCCGCAATCTCGGGTCCGAGGGGAGGCCGGAGACGACGTTCGGCTACAGCCTCTTCGTGCTGGCCGGCGTGCTCAGCACGGCGCCGAAGGGGCGGGTGGTCGTCGACGCCGGGCTGAAGGCGCTGGCGGTGGATTCCGGCCTGCCGCTGGTCGCCGGTCCGGAAGGCGCGGCCTATCTCGGCGCGTCCGATGAACACGGCGTCGTCGATCCCGGCGGGGCGGCCCTCGGCCCGGGCGATCATGTCCGGCTGATACCCGGCCATTGCGACCCGACGGTGAACCTGCATGACTGGATCGTCGGCGTGCGCGATGGCTTCGTGGCCGATATCTGGCCGGTGACCGCCCGCGGCGCCGTCTTCTGAGGGAACGGGAATGGCGAGCCACATCCTGCATCGGACGACCGACGCCGACCTGCCCGTCGCCGTGGGCGGCGACGGTCTCTACATCGTGGCGGCCGACGGCCGGCGCTATCTCGACGCCTCGGGCGGTCCGGCGGTGTCCTGCCTGGGCCACAGCGACGCCGCCGTGGCCGAAGCGGTGGCCGATCAGGCGCGGCGGCTGGCCTACGCCCATACCGGCTTCTTCACCAGCCAGGCGGCGGAGGAACTGGCGGCGCGGCTGACCGCGGCGGCGCCGGGCGATCTGGACTACGCCTATCTCGTCTCCGGCGGCTCCGAGGCCAACGAGGCGGCGCTCAAGCTGGCGCGGCAGTATTTTCTCGAGAAGGGTGAGCCTGAACGTCACCGCTTCATCGCGCGGCGGCAGAGCTATCACGGCAACACCATCGGCGCGCTTTCGGTCGGCGGCAACATGGCCCGCCGCGAGCCTTACCGCCCGATCCTGTTGGACTGGAGCCATGTCAGCCCCTGCCATGCCTATCGCGGCCAGGAGGAAGGCGAAAGCGACGCGGCCTATGGCGACCGGCTGGCCGCCGAACTCGACGCGGAGATCCGGCGTCTCCGCCCCGAAAGTGTCGCCGGATTCATCGCCGAGCCCGTGGTCGGCGCCTCGCTCGGCGCCGCGCCGGCGGTGCCCGGCTATTTCCGCAAGGTCCGCGAAGTGCTGGACCGGCACGGCGTGTTGCTGATCCTGGACGAGGTGATGTGCGGGATGGGCCGTTGCGGGGCGCTCTATGCCTGCGCGCAGGAAGACGTCGTCCCCGACATCCTGACCTGCGCCAAGGGCCTCGGCGCCGGCTATGTCTCGATCGGGGCGATGCTGCTTTCGCGGCGTATTCGCGACGCCATCGCCGCGGGCTCGGGCGCGTTCCAGCACGGGCACACCTATCTGGGTCATCCGGTCGCCGCCGCCGGCGCGCTGGCGGTCCATCGCCGCCTGGTCGAAGACGGGCTGGTCGACGGCGTGGCGGCAAAGGGTGCGCTTCTGGAACGGCTGCTGCTGGAGCGCTTCGGCAACCATCCCCATGTCGGCGAGATCCGCGGACGCGGACTCTTTCTGGGGCTGGAACTGGTCCGCGACCGCACCACGAAGGCGCCTTTCGAACCGTCCGTGAAGCTGCATCAGCGAATCAAGTACGCAGCGCTGGAACGGGACATGATCTGCTATCCCGGCGGCGGCACCATCGACGGCGTCCGGGGCGATCACGTGATCCTGGCTCCGCCATTCATTGCAGGCGACGCCGACCTGTCGGAAATCGTCGGGCGATTGGGTGAAGCGGTGGACGCCGCGATCGACGGAGCCGGCGGATGAGAGGGCTGCTGCTCGCCTGTGCGCTGGCGCTGGCCGCCTGGCCGGGAAGGGCGGCGGACGTCGAGCAGCGCTTCGTCACCATCGGCACCGACAGCGTGACCAGCAGCTACTACGCCGCCGGCGGCGCTGTCTGCCGAATGGTCAACCGCGCCCGGGAGAGCCACGGCCTGCGCTGCGCCGTCGAGCCGACCGGGGGCTCCGTCTACAACCTCAACACCATCCGGAGCGGCGAACTGGACTTCGGCATCGTGCGTTCCGACAGATCCTTCGAGGCGCAGAACGGCGCGGCGCGGTTCGAGGCCCAGAGCCCTTTCACCGAGCTTCGTGCGGTATTCGCGCTCCATTCCGAGCCGCTTACCGTTCTGGTGCGCGCCGATTCGGCCGTGCGCCGCTTCGCCGACCTCCGCTACCGCCGCATCGCCCTGGCCGATCCGCTGTCCAGCGCGCGGCTGTCGACGCAGGCGGTGCTGGCGGCGTTCGGCTGGACCGCGGTGGACGACGTCGACACCGGCGCGGGGCCGCTCTGCGACGGACGGGTCGGCGCCCTTGCCTTCACCGCCGCCCACCCTTCGGCCGCAGTGCGGCAGGCGTTCCGCTGCGACCTTCGTGTCCTGCCGGTGACGGGACGGTCGGTGGATCAGGTTCTGGCGGAATACCCCTATTACCGGAGGGCCGAGGTTCCGGGCGGCCTTTATCCCGGAAATCCCGCCTACGCCGCCAGCATGGGGCCGGGCGCCGTGCTGATGACCTCGACCGCCATGCCGGAGGAAGCCGTTCACGCGCTGGTCCGCTCCGTCTTCGGCGATTTCGCCCGCTTCCACAGACTGCACCCGACGCTCTATCATCTTCGGGCCGAGGACATGGCGACGCGCGGATACACGGCCCCCCTGCACCCAGGCGCGCTGCGCTATTATCGGGAGCAGGGCTGGCGCTGAGACGACCAGGGAGAAGCACGATGCAGGACCGGCCGACGGTCGATGAACTGCTGGACGCGGTTGAGGGCTTTCTGCGCGACGATGCCGCCATGCACCTGGAAGGACAGCCCCGGTTCCATGCCCGCGTCGCCGCCAACGCTGTCGCCATCGTGCGCCGGGAACTGGCCGGTGACGCGGCGCTGGCGGAAGCGGAAACGGCGAGGCTCACGGACATCCTGGGCCGGCCCGGCGGCCGCGCGGACCTGAACGCCGCGCTGGCCGGGGCCATCGCCGCCGGCGACCTCGACGGCGAGGACGGCCGCGTGCTGGAGCATCTGCGCCGCACCGTCCGCGAGAAGCTGCAGGTGGCCAACCCGAAATATCTCGAGCGGAGCGGCGGATGAGTCTTCGCCTGCCGCGCATCCTGCTGGCGGCGCTGCTGCTCGCCTCGGCGGCCGCCGCGCCGGCCGCGGCGATGAGCCTCTGGGAGAGGCTGTTCGGCTCGGACGAGGCTGCGAAGGTCACGCCGGGGAAGGGGTTCGCCGCCTTCGATGCGGAGAGTGCGCGTATCGAGGACTCCTTCGACTGCGAGAGCGTGGTCGAACGCGGCGCCACGGAGTTCGACGACCGGCGGCGGCACTGCATGATCGGCGAACACCGCACGGCGCGGGTAACGATCTACGAGCCTGTGGGCTTCGAGGGTCTGGTCAAGCGGGTCAAGTTCACCTGGCTGGACAACGAGCGCCGCAACGCCCGTGGCGACGATGCGCCGGCGCATGCGGACCGGGAGGCCGCCCGACAGGCGGTGCGGCGCCTCGGCGAGATCTACGTGCCCGGCCATGTCGAGCAGCTGATGGAGCTCTTCACCGCCGCCCGGCCGGGTCTCGTATCGGAAGGCGAGTTCATCGCCATCCTCGCCGTCCTGCCGCGGGGCGGCTTCCGTCAACAGGTCATCGATCTGCGCGACGCGAACTTCCAGCGGCTGTCAGGGGCGGAGGCGGAACGGGCCCGGCCCGGCTACGAGAAATGCATATTCATCCTGAACAACATGCCGCCGCTGAAGGGCCAGAGCTTCGAGGGCGACCCGATTCCGGAGCGCAACGACCTCTACGTCACCTATTTCATCAATTCGGCGCGCGGCGAACGGTTCCTCTGCGAGTTGCACAACGCGGGCTACTACCGCATCCGGGTGAGCCAGCAGCAGGGCCAGCCGTTCCGCACCATGGCGCACGGCAATCTGGGGCGCGTCGATTGACCTGAACGTCACCGGAGCCTAGTTTCCGCCGCGCCCCGAAAGGGCCGGTTTTCCGCCTGTACAGAGAAGTTTGACCATGTCCGAACTGCGCGACCTCGCCCTGGAATCGAACGCCTGGCCGTTCAAGGAGGCGCGCGACCTGCTGAAACGGCTCGACACGGTGAAGAACGACAAGGGCCATGTGCTGTTCGAGACCGGCTACGGGCCGTCGGGTCTGCCGCACATCGGCACCTTCGGCGAAGTGGCGCGGACCACCATGGTGCGCCGCGCCTTCGAGATCCTCGCGCCCGACGTGCCGACCCGTCTGATCGCCTTCTCCGACGACATGGACGGCCTGCGCAAGGTGCCGGGCAACATCCCGAACCCGGAACTGCTGGAGCCGCATCTGGGCAAGCCGCTGACCGAGGTGCCGGACCCCTTCGGCACCCATGACAGCTTCGGCCGCCACAACAATGCCCGGCTGCGCGCCTTCCTCGACCGCTTCGGCTTCGACTACGAATTCCGCTCGGCCACCGATTGCTACCGCGCCGGCGAGTTCGACGAGGTCCTCAAGCTGTTCCTGGTTCACTACGACAAGGTCGTGAACGTCATCCTGCCGACGCTGGGCCCGGAACGGCGCGCGACCTACAGCCCGTTCCTGCCGGTCTGTCCGGAGACGGGCCGCGTGCTGATGGCGCCCGTGATCGCGCGCGACGTGGATGCGGGCACGATCGTCTACCAGCGCGAGGACGGAAAGAAGATCGAGACGCCGGTCACCGGCGGCCGGGTGAAGATGCAGTGGAAGGCCGACTGGGCCATGCGCTGGGTCGCCCTCGGCGTGGACTATGAAATGTCGGGCAAGGACCTGATCGATTCGGTCCGCCTGTCCGGTCAGATCTGCCGCATCCTGGGCGGCCAGCCGCCCCAGGGTTTCACCTACGAGCTGTTCCTGGACCAGAACGGCGAGAAGATCTCCAAGACCAGGGGCAACGGTCTTTCGATCGAGGACTGGCTGACCTACGCCAGCCCGGAGAGCCTGGCGCTGTTCATGTTCCAGCAGCCCCGCCGGGCGAAGCGGCTCTATTTCGACGTCATTCCCAAGGCCGTCGACGAGTACCTGGCCTTCTGCGCGAAATACGCCGAGGAAGACGCCGCGAAACGCCTGCAGAACCCGGCCTGGCACATCCACGGCAACGAGGAGGTGCCGGCCCACGACATGCCGGTCAGCTACGGGATGCTGCTGAACCTCGCCAGCGTCTGCAACACCGAGGACAAGTCGGTGCTGTGGGGCTTCATCACCCGCTACGCGCCCGACGCCACGCCGGAGAGCAATCCGACGCTGGACCGGCTCGTCGGCTATGCGCTGGCCTATTTCCGGGATTTCGTGAAGCCGGAGAAGGCCTATCGCGACCCGACCGATCAGGAGCGGGCGGCGATGGCCGACCTTGCCGGCCGGCTTCGCAACATGACGCCCGGCCTCACAGGCGAGGAGATCCAGAACGAGGTCTACGAGGTCGGCAAGGATCATGGCTTCGAGAACCTGCGCGACTGGTTCCGCGCCCTCTACGAGGTCCTGTTCGGCCAGTCCCAGGGGCCGCGTTTCGGCAGCTTCGTGGCGCTCTACGGCATCGAGGAAAGCGTCGACCTGATCGAAGGCGCGCTGGCCCGCAACGCCGCCTGAGGGCCCCCTGGTTCGACAAACGGGCCTGGATCGCTAGGCTTGTCCCTTTCGTGTGAAGGGGAGGCAGGACATGTCCAGCGACAAGGTGATCCGCGGCGACGGGGCCGTTTCGATGAAGGGGCCGGAGAACGCCGAGCACTATGATGCGCTGGCGGACGACTACGACCGCCAGCTCCGCGAGTGGGGCTACGAGGCGCCCGAACGCGCGGCCGGCTTTCTGGCGGCGGAACTCGAGGACTTCGCCAGCGCGCGCATTCTCGACTGCGGCTGCGGCACGGGCATGACCGGTCAGGCGCTGCGCGCAGCGGGCGCGAAGGGATCGCTGACCGGCGTCGACGTCTCCACTCACAGCCTGGAACTGGCGGCGGCCAAGAACGTCTATGACACGACGCAGGAAGTCGATCTGAACAAGGCGCTGCCGTTCGGGGGCAACAGCTTCGATGGCGTGCTCTGCGTTGGCGTGCTGTCCTATGTCGAGGCCGAGCCGCTGTTCCGCGAATGGACCCGCGTGGTCCGGCCGGGCGGCGTCGTGGTCTTCACCTGCCGCGAGGACTTCTTCGAGCCGCGCGGCTATCCGGGGCTGATGGAGGCGCTGGAGCGGGAAGGGCAGTGGGCGAAGATCGAGGTCACCAGGCCGCTTCCCTATCTCGCGCTGCATGAGGACTTCGCCGACAAGATCGGCGTGATCTACGGCGTCTTCCGCATCGGCTGAGTCCCGAAGGAATCCCGGGGACGGCCTGGCCGGACGGCCCGTTCAGTTGCGGTAGCCGGCGTGGTTGCGCTCCAGCCGGCGCCGCATGCCGGGCCACTCGACCGAGCCGTCATAGGCGTAGTCGTCGGAGCCGTACATGGCGTCCTGGAAACGCGCCATTTCCTGGGGCCCGATGACGTGGGGCGTCAGGCCCATGGAGAGCGTGCGGATCTGCACGCTGCACGCCTGGCGCAGATAATAGGCGCGGAAGAAAGCCTCGGCCGGGGTCTTCCCCAGCGTGTAATAGCCGTGATTGCGGCTGATCAGGATGTCGTGGCGGGCGATGTGGTCCTCGAACTTCTCGCCGAATTCATCGTCCTCGGAAAATTCGTAGTCGATATAGCCGACCAGGTGCATCAGGTAAACGGCGGGCTGGGAGAAGGCCATCAGCCCCTCCCGCGTCGAGCCGACCGCCATGACCTCCTCGCAGTGGCCGTGGACGAAATAGTTCGCGTCCGGCCGCGCCCCGAAGATCCACTTCGCCAGGTTCTGGCCGCCGTCGTTGAGACGCGGCGTGTCCGGGTCGATCGGCTGGCCTTCCGTGTCGACGCGGACCAGCGAGGAAGCGGTGACCTCGTCGTAGAACAGGCCGTAAGGGTGCAGCAGGTACTCGTCCGCGGCGCCCTCGATGCGCGCGCCGACGACCTGGTTTGCGATATCGGTCATGCCGTGGTCGTGCAGCACCCGGAACAGCGCGGCGAGTTCCTCCCGGGTCCGGCGTTCGCCCGGCGGGCAGTCGCTGCGGCGATAGCTGGCGGCGGCGGCGACGTCCATGGCTCTCTCCTCGGCGCGGGTTGGATCGCCGATTGGGTCAGAGCCGCAGGCCCGGCGTCAATACTTGTAGCCTCGCAACGGTCTCAGCGTTCTGCCCGTCTTGGCCGTTGCACCGGACCGCCATGGACATGGGCTTCGCGCTCGGGCGGGGCGCTGGCGTTGGTCAGGGCGCGCTGACCGAACTGGCCGTGGACCAGGGCGCGGTCGTACATGACGATGGCGCCCGCGGTTGCGACGTTGACGCAGAACTTGGTCGGGATGCGCACCACATGGTCGCAGCGCGACAGCAGCGGCTCGGTCAGTGAGCCGCGCTCCGGCCCCAGGATATAGGCCGCCGAGACCGGGTGATGGAAACGCGGCAGGTCGATGGCCTCGTCAGTCAGTTCGATGCCGATCAGCCGGCAGCCCTTCGGCGTCTGGAAGGCCTCCGGGCTTTCGTAGTCGTACCAGGGGATGTTACGGGGCGCGACGGAGGTGTCGGAACGGGCGCGGCGGACGTCGTAATCCGCCTGGATGGTGAACACGAAGCTGGCGCCGAAGGCATGCGCCGTGCGGAAAAGGTTGCCCGCGTTCATCGGCTTGGAAAACCGCCAGACGCCGATACCGAAATAGCCACGCACGAATTCTTGCTCCATATATGCCGCCCCAGACCTATGGACCCGGAGTAGCGGAATGACAAGCAGCGGCCCGATCGAGATCGTCGCCACCCGCGGCGGCGCCGTCGAGAGCCGGCACCGCGTGCATGCGGTCGTGGCGGGGCCGGACGGCGACCTGGTCTCCGTTCACGGCGAGGCCGGTCTGGTCGCCTTCCCCCGCTCCTCGCTGAAGGCGATGCAGGCGCTGTCCTTCGTGGAGACAGGCGCCGCCGATCGTTTCGAGTGTTCGCCGGTCGAACTGGCGCTCGCCTGCGCATCCCACGAGGGCGAGGACATGCACGCGGACGCCGTCGGCGCCTGGCTCGCGCGGATGGGCCTCGATCCGTCGGCGCTGGCCTGCGGCCCGCAATGGCCCAGGCGGGAGGCCGACATGGCGCGGATGATCCGCGACGGCGGCCAGCCGGGGCGGGTTCACAACAACTGTTCCGGCAAGCATGCGGGCATGCTGGCTACCGCGCTTCACATGGGGGAGTCGCTCGAGGGCTATGCCGATCGTGCGCATCCGGTGCAGCGCCGCGTCTTCGACACCGTGAGCGCCATGACGGGCATGGACCTTTCCGGCGCCCCGGTGGGGATCGACGGCTGTTCGGCGCCCAATCCGGCGCTGCCGCTGGGGGTCATGGCGGTCGCCGCGGCGCGCTTCGCCGAAGCCGATCCGGCGCGGCTGGGCGATGTCCGCGCCGCCGCCTGCCGGCGGCTTCAGGCGGCGATGGCCGCGGCGCCGGAGATGGTCGGCGGCACCGGCCGCGTCGACACCGATCTGATCCGCGCCTTTGCCGGCCGGGTGTTCAGCAAGACCGGGGCCGAGGGCGTCTACTTCATCTACATGCCGGAAAAGCGTCTCGGCGCCGTGCTGAAGGCTGAGGACGGCGCGCCGCGCGCGTCGGCGGCGGCGATCTGGAACGTGTTGGCCGAACTCGGACTGCTGGATGGCCAGGCGGAAGCGGCGCTGCGTCGCCATTGCCGGCCCGACATCCGCAACTGGGACGGTCTGGTCACCGGCCGCGTCGCCGAGGCGAGCGAGGTTTGACCGGCCACGGGCCGCGCGCTATCGAAGCGCGGTTCACGCGAAGGGGAGAGAGATCGTGAAAGCAATGCTGTGCAAGGCCTGGGGCGGGCCGGACGACCTGGTGTTCGAGGAGACGGCGGACCCGAAAGCCGGACCGGGCGAAGTGGTGATCGACGTGCACGCCTGCGGGGTGAATTTCCCCGACATCCTGCTGATCGGCGGCAAGTACCAGTTCAAGCCGGACTTTCCCTTCTCGCCCGGCATGGAAGTCGGCGGCGTGGTGGCCGAGATCGGCCAGGGCGTGACCGACGTGGCGGTGGGCGACCGGGTCATGGCGGCCTGCGGCGACGGCGGTTTCGCCGAGAAGGTCTCGGCCCCGGCCAAGAAGACCTTCAAGCTGCCCGACGGCGTGAGCTTCGAGCAGGCGGCCGGCTTTCCGGTCACCTATGGCACCACCTATCATGCGCTGAAGGATCGGGGGCAGCTGAAGCCCGGCGAGGTGCTGCTGGTCCATGGCGCCTCGGGTGGCGTCGGCCTCAACGCGGTCGAACTCGGCAAGCTGATGGGCGCGACCGTCATCGGCACGGTCGGTTCGGACGAGAAGATGGACATCGTCAGGAAATACGGCGCCGACCACGTCTTCAACTATTCGAAGCAGTCGATCCGCGACACGGTGAAGGAACTGACCGGCGGCAAGGGCGCGGACGTCATCTATGATCCCGTCGGCGGCGACGCCTTCGACGAATCGCTCCGCTGCATCAACTGGGACGGGCGGCTGCTGGTCATCGGTTTCGCCTCGGGCCGCATTCCGGAGGCCAAGGCCAATCTGGTGCTGCTGAAGCAGTGCCAGATCGTCGGCGTCTTCTGGGGCGCGTGGACCGAGCGCTATCCCGACCGCTGCCGCGAGCAGTTCGACACGCTGCTCAACTGGTGCGCCCAGGGCAAGCTCAACCCCCATGTCTCCATGCGCTTCCCGCTGGAGAAGTCGCCGGACGCGCTGAAGGCGCTGGCCGCGCGCAAGGCCACCGGCAAGGTGATCGTCAACGTGCGGTAGTTTCAGGTTGGCGCGCGAGGGCTGGATGGGCCGGCTCGCTTCTCCCGTCGCTGCCCTTCCGTTCTTCCCGGGGCTCGACCCCGGGATCCAGACGGACAGTGACGCGGAAACAAAAGGCCGGCCGATCGACGCGGTGGCCCGGCCGGACTGGGCCCCGGGATCAAGTCCCGGGGCCTCAATCTGGATTCAATCGCCAACCACCACGTGCTCCTCGCCGAACCAGAGCGGCGAGTTGGGCAGGTCGATGAACTTCGCCTCGTCCTCCAGCAGGATCCGGCCGGCCTCGCGCGCAGCCGGATCGTCGAGGGACTTTTCCAGTTCCTCGACCGATTCCCACCAGAGCTCGGCCACGCCGTCGAAACCCTCGGGCGCCTTGCGCGCGCCCTGCATGCCGGCCGACAGTTTCGTCCGGATCGTGTGCACCTGGACGTAGCGGACCATGCGCAGCGCCTTCTGGTGTTTCCGCACCAGCGGGCCGTGCCGGTTCAGCCAGTAGTCGTGGAATTCCTCCAGGCTCATGCCCGGCTTGCGGCGCAGGCAGAAGGTGATCTTGATCATCGGTCGGCACTCCCCTGTTTCCCGTCGCTGATCGGTCCCTATAATGGCGGCACACAAGCGGGGAGGGGGCAGAAAAATGTCCGAAATCAAGACGGAACCGCTGTTCACCGTACGGTTCGACGTACCGCAGATCCGCGATCTGGGCCGAGGGCCCTTCGGCGGACGGCGCATCGCGACGGTGACCGGCGGGCGATTCGAGGGACCGGCGATGAAGGGCGAGGCGCTGCCCAGCCCCGGCGGCGACTGGCTGCTGTTCACCGATGACGGCTCGACCCATCTCGATGTGCGGGTGACGCTGAAGACCGACGACGACTGCCTGATCTACATGACCTATGGCGGCCGCCGCCACGGTCCGAAGGAGGTGATGGAGCGTCTGGCCGCGGGCGAGGAGGTCGACCCCTCGCTCTACTATTTCCGCATCGCGCCCCGCTTCGAGACGGCGGCGGAGAAGTACGATTTCCTGAACCACAACATCTACATCGGCACCGGGCACCGCACGCCGGGCGGGCCCGTGTACCAGATTCACAAGATTCTCTGAGGAGGCGGGCATGGGCGAACTGCAGTTCGAGCACCTGTTCGATCTCTCCATCGACGTCGCCGGGCTGACGCTGATCGGTCAGACCTTCAACGGCTACCGGCTGATCGCCGACGTCGGCGGCGGCACGGTGGAAGGGCCACGGCTGAAGGGCACGGTGCTGACCGGGGCGTCGGGCGACTGGATCGTCGTCCGCAAGGGCGGGGTGTCCGTTCTCGACGTCCGGATCACGATCGAGAGCGATGACGGCGCGCTGATCCTGATGAAGTATCACGGCTTCCGCCACGGACCCCGCGAGGTGCTGAAACGCCTCGATGCGGGCGAGAAGGTGGACCCGTCAGAATACTACATGCGCATCGCACCGAGCTTCGAGACCGGCGACGAGCGCTATTACTGGATGAACAACATCGTCGCCGTCGGCATGGGCGAGGCGCGCGCCAAGGGGCCGCGCTACAGCGTCCACCAGGTACTCTGAGGGGACGGGCGGCGATGAGCGAACGCTACGACGCCGCCCGGCTCAAACGCTTCGCCGCCGACCTGTTCCGCAAGGCCGGCATGCCCGCCGACCGCGCCGGGGTCGTGGCCGAGATGCTCGTCGACGCCGATCTGATGGGCCACGACACCCACGGCCTGAACCTGGCGCCGCAATATCTCGAGGCGCTGGCCAGACGCGAGATGCCGCGCACGGGCGAGCCGAAGGTGCTCTCCGACACCGGCCCGGCGGTGCTGTGGGACGGCAATTACCTCTCCGGCGTCTGGCTGGTCCGGCACGCCATGGACACGGCGATGGCGCGGGCGCGGGAGTACGGCCTCTGCGCGCTCTCCATCCGGCGTTCCGGCCACATCGCCTGCCTGGCCAGCTTCCTGCCCGTGGCGACGGCGCGCGGCTTCATGATGCTGCTGTTCTCCTCCGACCCGGCCAATCGGGGTGTCGCGCCCCATGGCGCCACGGAGCCCGTCTACACCCCCAACCCCATCGGCGTCGGCATCCCGACGCCGGGCGATCCGGTGCTGATCGACATATCGGCCTCGATCACCACCATGGGCCTGACCGGACGCGCGGGCGCCGATGGCGAGAAGCTGGCCGGCAAATGGCTGGTCGACCGGGACGGCGAGGCGAGCGACGATCCGGCCGTCTTCGGCGATGGCGGCGCGCTGCTGCCGCTGGGCGGGCTGGACAGCGGCCACAAGGGATTCGGCCTGGGCCTGATGGTGGAGGCGATGACGTCCGGCCTTGCCGGCTTCGGGCGGCGCGAGAAGCCCGGCCAGCACGGCGCCTCCGTCATGGTCATGATGATCGACCCGGAGGCCTTCGGCGGTCTGGAGTCCTTCGCCGCCGAGACGGGCTTCCTGGCCGAGGCGTGCCGGGCGGCGGGCCGGCCGAAGGGCGCGCCGGCGGTGCGCCTGCCGGGCGAACGGGCGCTGAAACTGAAACGCGAGCAGGAAAAGCGGGGCGTCGAGCTCTATCCCGACATCATGCCGCGGCTAACCGAATGGGCGGAGCGCCTGCGGGTGCCCGCACCGAATCCGATCCGAGGGAAGGGAAGCGAAACATGAGAACCAACAGGGTCCGCGAGATCTGGAACGCGGGAGGCAATGTCGTGAACGGCTGGCTGGCCAGTTCCAGCAGCTATTCGGCCGAGATCATGGCCTCGCTGGATTTCGATTCGGTGGGCGTGGACCTGCAGCACGGCATGATCGACTTCGACCAGGCCCTGCCGATCCTGCAGGCCATCTCGGTACAGCCGGCGACGCCGCTGGCGCGCATCCCCTGGAACGACCCGGTCTGGATCATGAAGGTGCTCGACGCCGGCGCGCTGGGCCTGATCTGCCCGATGGTCAACACCGCCGCGGAGGCCGAGCATCTGGTGCAGGCCATGCGCTATCCGCCGCACGGCTTCCGTTCCTTCGCCAGTGTGCGCGGGCCCCTCTACATGGGCCCGGACTACGCGAAGAACGCCAATGACACGGTCATCGCCTTCGCCATGATCGAGACCAAGACCGCACTCGACAACATCGCCGAGATCGTTTCGGTCGAAGGTCTGGACGCCATCTACATCGGCCCATCCGACCTGGCGCTCGGCATCGGCCATCCGCCGGTGCCGGATCCGACCGAAAGGGAAGTGCTGGAGGCGATCGAGCATGTCCGCCGCACGGCCGCCGACGCCGGCGTCGTGCCCTGCATCCACACCGCCGGCGGCGACCACGCGAAGCGTTGCTTCGAACAGGGATTCCGGCTCTGCACCATCGCCAACGACATCTCCCTGATGCGCAAGGCCGCGACGGCCGAAATCGCGCTGGCGCGCAAGTAGATGGCCGCCGGATTCCGGATCGATCCCCGGCTGGCCGACATGAGCCTGGCGGTCGGCGACTGGCCGCTGTGCCATGTGCGGCTGGTCGACGACGGCCGCTGGCCATGGCTGCTGCTGATCCCGCGCCGCGAGGGCGCGGTGGAGCTGTTCGACTTGTCGAAGGCGGACCGGGCGGCGCTGATCGAGGAGGCGGCCGAGGCCGCGCGCGCAGTCCGGGAGCTGATCGGGGCTGACAAGACCAACGTCGCCACGCTGGGCAACCAGGTGCCGCAGATGCACGTCCATGTCATCGGACGGCTGAAAGGCGACGCCGCCTGGCCCGGCCCGATCTGGGGTGTCGGCGAGCAGGAACCCATGGAGCCCGAGGCCGCGCACGAACTGGTGGAGCGGCTGCGCGATATGGTTGATATCCGATTCACCTTTTGAGAGGGCAGCACGAATCGTGATCGATTTCGCGACCTTCGAACTCAACCGGAAGCCGAACCAGTTCCTCCTGGCGCCGGATGGTCTGTGTCAGAATGCGACACCGCATGAGCGCGCGCCGAGCTTCGACATGCCCGCCGACATGCTGATCAACCGCTTCCGCACGGTGGCGCTGGCGGAGCCGCGGGTGCGGGTGCTGGAGGACGAACGCCGGCGGGGGCAGATGGTGTTCGTCCAGAAATCCAAGGTCTTCCGCTTTCCCGACCGTGTCGATGTCCTGGCCATCGAAATGCCCGAGGGCCGGTCGACCATCGCGGTCTACAGCCGTTCGCGCCTTGGATACCGCGATTTCGGGGTCAACCGCCGGCGCGTGCACGACTGGCTCGCAAAGCTGGAAAACTGAACCGAAATTGCAAAAATCATGACCGTGGCGTGAATCCGGCCCGCTCTGGCTCGCCCGTTGCGAGACAGCTTCCATCTGGAAATCCAGATAGGGAGTGGGACAATGTCATCCGGAGTGGGCGCCATGCTGCGGGCCTACTGGCTTTCGAAACAGCGCGAAGGGGCGCTGCCGAAACGCCAGGATATCGATCCCGGTGAGATCCGCGGGCTGTTGCCCGATCTTGCCCTGTTGGAGAGCCTCGAAGGCGGGAGATACTTCCGTTTTCGGCTGATCGGCACGTCGGCCGAACGCTGCCTCGGTCACATCGCCATGCGCCGGACATTCGACGGCGACAGCGAGGGCGGACGCTATCGCGATCTGGTGGCCTTCCTGCGGCGCGCCGGGGACACGTGCGATTGTCTTGAGACCCGCATCCCCAATTTCGGCAACAACGCCGTCTACGAGGCGATCGAGGCGACCGTCGCGCCGCTGGTCGACCAGGACGGCCAGCCCGTCAGATTTCTCATCGCGATGGAATTCGTCATCTCCGCCAGCGCCGCCATCGAGGCCCGCGCCTGCCGGATGGAGCGCTGAGGGCGCTCAGCCGTCCGCGAGCAGTTTCTGAAGGGCGCGGCGTAGCGCCGCCAGTTCCTCCGGCGCCAGCTCCGCCATCACGCTGCGCTCGAACCGCCGCGCCAGCGGCACGATTTCCGCGTAGATCGCCCGGCCTGCCTCCGAAAGCCTCAGTTCCGTCCGCCGCCGGTCCTCCGGGTCGGTTCGCCGCTCCAGCCGCCCGGCGTTCAACAGCCGCGAGACGGCGCGGCTGACACGCACCTTGTCCATCGCCGTGCGCTCGGCCACCTCGACTGCCGATAGACCGGGGAAACGGCCGAGCACCGCCATGACCCGCCATTCGGGAATGGTCAGGTCGAAACGGTCGGCATAGATGCGGGCGAGGCGGTTGCTCACGCGGTTCGCGGCGACCGAAAGCTGGTAGGGGAGGAAGGCGGGCAGGTCGAGAGTCGGTTCATTCATCTTGATAATAGTTTCAATTGAAACTATTATCGGGGCAAGGAAAAACTCCAGCCTGGGAAGGATCTCCCCCATGCCTGATCTCTGGGACAACCCGATGGGCACCGACGGCTTCGAGTTCATCGAATTCACCGCGCCCGAGCCGGGACCGCTGGGCGATCTGTTCGAGAAGCTGGGCTTCACTGCCGTCGGCCGCCACCGTTCCAAGAACGTGACCCTGTACCGCCAGGGCGACATCAACCTGATCCTGAACGCCGAGGAGACGGGCTTCCCGCGCTCCTTCTCGCGCCTGCATGGCCCCAGCGCCTGCGCCATCGCCTTCCGCGTGAAGGACGCGGCCAAGGCCTATCGCCGCGCCCTCGACAACGGCGCCTGGGGCGTCGAGACGAAGGTCGGGCCGATGGAGCTTTCTATTCCCGCCATCAAGGGCATCGGCGACAGCCTGATCTATCTTGTCGACCGCTATGGCGAAAAGGGGTCGATCTACGAGGTGGATTTCGAGCCCATTCCCGGCGCCGGGCACAAGCCGAAGGGCGCGGGGCTGACCTATATCGATCACCTGACCCACAACGTGCACCGCGGCCGGATGGCCGAATGGGCGGACTTCTACGAGCGGCTGTTCAATTTCCGCGAGGTCCGTTTCTTCGACATCGAGGGCAAGGTGACGGGGCTGAAATCCAAGGCCATGACCAGCCCCTGCGGCAAGATCCGCATCCCGATCAACGAGAGTTCCGACGACAAGTCCCAGATCCACGAATATCTGGAACAGTACCGCGGCGAGGGCATCCAGCACGTGGCGCTGGGAACCGACGACATCTACGCGACCGTCGAACACCTCAGGAAACTCGGCATGCCCTTCCAGGAAACGCCCGAGACCTATTACGAGGGCGTCGACGCCCGCGTGCCCGATCATGGCGAGGATCTGGCGCGGCTGAAGCGGAACTCGATCCTGGTCGACGGCGGCCCGGACCAGGGCGGCGGTCTGCTGCTGCAGATCTTCACCCAGACGGTGATCGGCCCGATCTTCTTCGAACTCATCCAGCGCAAGGGCAACGAGGGGTTCGGCGAAGGCAATTTCAAGGCGCTGTTCGAGAGTATCGAGCTCGATCAGATCCGCCGCGGCTACATCAAGGACGGCGCGGAGAAGCAGTAGCGCCGGCAAGTCATGGATGTCGTCCCCGGGCGCCGCTTCGCGTCATCGGGGATGACATGAAGGGAGGAAGCGGAGAATGGCGAAGAACTGGATCCAGTTCCCGAGGATGGAAGGCGAGGTCTCCAGACAGGCCCATGCCGACCTGCCGGACGGCACCTATGAGCGTGAGTTCGGCAAGGAGGGCTTCTTCGGCCCCGCAAGCCACATCTATCACCGCAACCCGCCGACGGGCTGGGTCGACTGGGAGGGACCGCTGAGGCCCCGTGCCTTCGACACCCAGAAGCTCAATGGCGGCCATGAAGGCCCATGGGACGCGGACCTGCTGCTCCACAACGCCTCCGTGAAGGTGCGTTTCTGGCGTCAGGACACCGCCATGAAGGCCCTGGCGCGGAACGGCGACGGCGACGACCTGATCTTCGTCCACAAGGGCGCGGGCGAGCTGTTCTGCGATTTCGGTCACATGAGCTTCCGCGATGGCGACTACATCATGCTGCCCCGGGCGACGACCTGGCGTATCGAACCCTCGGAGCCGGTCGAGGCGCTGCTGATGGAGGCGAGCAACGAGTCCTATGTCCTTCCCGACAAGGGCCTGGTCGGCAACCACGCCATCTTCGATCCGGCCATGCTGGAGACGCCGAAGCTGGACGAGATCTTCCGCGCGCAGCAGGGCGACGGCGAATGGCGCATGGAGATCAAGGCGCGCGGCGGCGTCTCCACGGTGACCTATCCGTTCAATCCGCTGGACGCCGCCGGCTGGAAGGGCGACCTCTGCCCGGTGAAGGTCAACTGGCGCGATATCCGTCCGCTGATGAGCGCGCGCTACCACGTGCCGCCCAGCGCCCACACCACCTTCCTGGCCGGCCGCTTCGTCGTCTGCACCTTCTGCCCGCGTCCCTTCGAGAGCGATCCGGGCGCGCTGAAGGTGCCCTTCTTCCATTCGAACAACGATTACGACGAGGTGCTGTTCTATCACGCGGGCGACTTCTTCAGCCGGGACAACATCGATGCCGGCATGATCACCCTGCACCCCTGCGGCTTCCCGCACGGGCCGCAGCCGGGTGCGTTGAAGAACGCCTTCACGCCGAAGAAGGCAGCCACTGACGAGGTCGCGGTGATGATTGACACCCGCGATCCCCTGCTGGTCGCGGAAGCGGCGGAGGCTACCGAGAACCCTGACTACGTGAAGAGCTGGGGCATGGCCAACCGCGCCGCCCGCGGTGCAGCGGATCAAACCGGCCGATGAAACTCGCTTCGCTGAAGGACGGGCGCGACGGTCGGCTGGTCGTCGTCTCGAAGGACCTGACGAAGGCCGCGCCGGCCACCGATGTCGCGCCCACGCTGCAGGCGGCGCTGGACGACTGGGCGCACTGCCGACCCCTGCTGGACGCCATGTACCATTCGCTCAATGTCGGCGGCGGTCGGGAGATCTTCGATATCGATCCAACCCGGTGCGCCTCGCCGCTGCCGCGCGCCTACCAATGGGCGGATGGATCGGCCTATGTGAACCACGTCGAGCTGGTCCGGAAGGCCCGCGGCGCGGAGATGCCGGAGAGTTTCTGGACCGATCCGCTGATGTATCAGGGCGGCTCCGACAGCTTTCTCGGCCCGACCGACGACATTCCTGCGATTTCCGAGGACCACGGCATCGACTTCGAGGCCGAGATCGCGGTGATCACCGACGACGTGCCCATGGCGACGGCGCCGGAAGCGGCGGCGGACCACATCCAGCTCCTGATGCTGGTGAACGACGTTTCCCTCCGCGGCCTGATCCCGGCCGAACTGGCCAAGGGCTTCGGCTTCTTCCACGGCAAGCCGTCCAGCGCCTTCAGCCCCGTGGCGGTGACCCCGGACGAACTGGGCGGCGCCTGGGCGGACGGCAGGGTGCATCGCCCGCTGCTGTCCTGGCTCAACGAGAAGCCGTTCGGCCGCCCCGAAGCCGGCGTCGACATGACCTTCTCGTTTCCCGAACTGGTGGCGCACGCGGCGAAGACCCGGGCGCTATCGGCCGGCACGATCGTCGGTTCGGGCACCGTCTCCAACCGCGGCTCCGATGGCGGGGCGGGCAGGCCGGTGAGCGAAGGCGGCGCGGGCTACTCCTGCATTGCCGAAATCCGCACCATCGAGACGATCGCCCAGGGCAAGCCTTCGACCCCGTTCATGAAATTCGGCGACCGTATCCGGATCGACATGCAGGACGCGGACGGCCGCTCCATCTTCGGGTCCATCGACCAGACGGTTGTCCGCTACGGGCGCTGATCCCCGGGCTTCGCCGCAGAGCCTTCCGAGGGTGTTTCGGGCGTCGCTTCCGGCGCGGTGTCTGCTGCGTTCGGAGTCGTGGTGACATCCACCGGCGCCAGTGTCGTGCCGGCGTTGATGGCATCCACGAAGTGGCCCTTGTCCTCGACAGCCTGCGCGCCGCGCCGCCGCATTCTCATGAGCACGAAGATGACCAGCATCAGATGCGTCGCCGCCGTGAAGTAGAACAGGCCCGCCTGTCCCGCGCCCGCGATCAGCGCCGAGGCGATGACGGGGCCGATCACCGCACCCGCCGCCCAGGTCAGCAGCAGGCCGCTTGCCGCCTCGACGAAGCTGTCGGCGCCGACGAAGTCGTTGGCGTGGGCGACACAGAGAGCGTAGAGCGGGAACGCGAACATGCCGAAACCGAAGACCGCCAGCAGCATCACCGTCGGCGAGATGTCCCCGAACAGCGCCAGCGCCAGGCCAGACATGCCGGCCAGCGCGGCGGCGGCGACGATCACCTTGCGCCGGTCGATGCGGTCCGAGAGCAGGCCGAGCGGCCACTGACCCAGCGCGCCGGCGGCCACGGAAATGCCGATGAAGAGCGCGATGAAGCCTGTGCCGACGTCGACGCCGCTCTGCTGCGCGAAGATCGGCGCCAGCGCCCAGAAGGCGCCGTTGGTCATGCCGACGGCGAGACAGCCGAAGAAGCCCACCGGAGAGAGCTGGAACAGCCTGCCGATGCGGAGTTCGATACGGTCGATGGGCGCCGGGCTCTCCGACCGGGAAAGCGCCACGGGGACCGCCGCGAGGGACACGAGGATGGAGGCCATGAGGAAAAGCGGGAAGCCGCCCGGATCGCCGGTCGCCAGCAGCATCTGGCCGGCCGCGATCATCGCCAGGTTGATCGCGGAGTAGACCGAGAAGACCGTGCCGCGGGTCTCGTTGGTCGCCTTCTCGTTCAGCCAGCTCTCGATGATCATGAACAGGATCGCGACGCAGGCGCCGGTAAGGAAGCGGATGAACCACCACAGCACCGGTTCCTGGATCAGGGAGTGGACGAGCGCCGAGGTGGAGGCGATGGCGACCACCGCGGCGAAGGCGCGTATATGGCCTGCGCGACGCACCACGGCCGCGCCGCGCCAGCAGCCGAGAGCGAAGCCCACGAAATAGGCCGAACCCAGGACGCCGATCTGCACCGAGCTGAACTGCTCGATTCCGGCGCGCAGCGGCAGCAGGGTGGATTGCAGGCCATTGCCCACCAGCAGCATGGCGACGCTGAGAAGCAGGGCTGCGACGGGCGCGAGGGCGGCGATCATGACGGAGACCCTGTTATGGCTATTGTTGCGGGCGGCGGATCATGACACTCCCCTTTGGCAGGAGAGTTGCTTAGACCATAGACATCCATGACCGGTTTTGTGAAATCCCTTCTGAGCCTGCTCGTCGTGCCGGCGGTCCTGTTGACCGCGGTCGCATTGCCGTCGCTTGCCGCGGAGGCGCCGCGCAAGGTGATTGCCCTGCACCATCCGCATGACGACACGCTGAAACGGCACAACCTGCACCGCCTGGCGGAGATGCCGCTGAACTGGCTCGGCCTGCGCGTCGAGTATCACGAACTCGAGGATCCGCTGCCGCAGGACGCCATCGACGACCCGGCGGTCGCCGGCGTCGTGAGCTGGTTCGAGCAGGGGAGCATGAACCAGCCGGAACTGTTTCTGGACTGGGCCATCCGGATGGCCGATGCGGGCAAGAAGTTCGTGTTCCTGGGGGATCTCGGGTTTCTCGCCAACGAGCAGGGCCGCCAGACCGACCGGGGCCTGGTCAACGCCTTTCTCGGGCGCCTGGGCTTCCGGCTCGGCGGCGACTGGATCGATGTCACCTTCGATACCGAGATCGTTCACCGCGACCCCGACTTCTACGATTTCGAACGGCGCATGGGCGGGCGGCTGCCGTCCTATGAACTCTACGAGCCGGTCTCCGACGACACCCGCGTCCTGCTGAAGGTGCGCAACCGCCTGTCAGGCGTCGAAAGCGCGCTGTTCATGATCTCGCCGGCCGGGGCCTTCGTGGAGGGCGGCTGGGAGTACTACAAGGACCCGGTCCTGTTCCGCACCCAGTGGTACGTCAATCCGTTCCGCCTGTTCGCCGAGGTGTTCGACACCGACGCCTTGCCGAAGCCGGATGTGACCACACTGTCGGGCCGGCGGATTTATTTCAGCCATATCGACGGGGACGGCTGGCGCAATGTCAGTCTGGTGCGCGCCTACCGGAACAAGGAAGCCTATTCGGCGCAGGTGGTGATGGAAAAGGTGATCGAGCCCTTTCCCGATCTGCCTATCACCGTCGGGCCGATCGCCGCCGATCTTGATCCCGAATGGTCGGGCGACGAGAAGGCGCAGGAGATCGCCCGCGAAATCTTCCGCCTGCCGCAGGTCGAGACCGCGCACCACACCTTCAGCCATCCCTTCGAATGGCGGTTCTTCGAGGACTATACGCCGGAGAAGGAGGCGCCCTTTGTCCGTCTCTATCCCAATCCGGATATCGAGGCCTGGGGCGCCGATGTGGTGAAGACAGCGTCCAACCGAGTGGTGAGCCTGAAGGAAGCCTATGACCAGCCGCGGGGCTTCGGGCACGTCCCCTTCGATATCGACCTCGAGTTCGAGGGCGCCTCCGAAGTCGTGAACCGTTTCACCCCGCCGGGCAAGGAGGTCGGGCTGGTGCTCTGGTCGGGCGATACCTCGCCGTCCGCGCGGATGATACGGGCCTCGCGCGAGGCCGGTCTGCTCAACCTCAATGGCGGCGATTCGCGCTTCGATCCCGAATACCCCTCGGTAGGCTATGTGCCGCCCGTCGGTTTCGAGATCGGCGGCGAGCGCCAGATCTACGCCGCCAACAGCAATGAGAACACCTATACGGATCTCTGGTCGGGCCGCTATTTCGGCTTCCGCGACCTGGTTCACACGCTGAAGAACACCGAGAACCCGCGGCGGCTGAAACCGATCAACGTCTACTATCACATGTATTCCGGTGAGCGGGACGCGGCGCTGAATGCCCTGCTCGCCAATATCGAATACGCCCGCAGCCAGCGCATCGCGCCGGTCACCGCCTCTCACTACACGCGGATGGCGGAAGGTTTCTACACCACGCGTTTCGAGCCGCTGGGCGCGCGCCGCTGGCGGGTGCTGGACCGCGGGGCGCTGGAGACCGTGCGCTTCGACAAGGCGGACGGGATCACCGTCGATGTTTCCCGCTCCGAGGGGGTGCTGGGCTTCAACCGTCACCAGGGCAGCCTCTACGTCGCCCTGGACGGTGAGGTGGCGCAGCCGGTGATCACCCTGGCCGACGCAGGCCCGGCCCCCGGCGCACCATGGCTGATCGACGCCCGCTGGCGCATCCGCGGCCTTGAACGGGGAGCGGACCGGCTGGCCTTCACCGGCGAAGGCTTCGGGCCGGCCGAGATGCGCTGGGGCGGGATGGCGCCCGGACGATGGCGCGTCGAGGCCATGCTGCCCGACGGCGAGACGGTGGGCGTGGATGCCGTCGTCGGCCGCAACGGCATCCTGGACGTGACGCTGCCGGTCCAGGTCTACGGGCCGGTACCGGTGACCCTCTCGCGTCTCGGCGGGAACTGATTCCGGGCCATGCGCATCAACCTGATCCTGCTGGCCATCGTCGTGCTGCTCGGAATCGGTCTGAGCTTCCTGCTGATCCCGCGCGAAAAGGACGTGGCCCTGCTGCAGCTCAGCAGTCAGGACACGGATCTTGCCGGCCGCGAGACCCTGCTGCAGCGCTACCGCGAAGGCGACCGGTCGGTCCAGGTCATCGCCCCGCTCGCCGACCTGGCGCTCAACCTGGGTGAGATCGACGACGCGATCACGCTGCTGGAGGACTATCTGGCGCGCAATCCGAACGACGTCGCGGCCCGTCGGAAACTGGCCGAATACTATCGGTTCGATCAGCGCCGGGACGCGTTCGTCGCCGCACTGGCCGAAATCGTGGCCCGCGCGGGCACGCCGCAGGAGCGCCGGCAACTCGTCGACCTGTACCGGGCGCGCGGCGACTACGAGCGGTTGCTGCCCGCTCTGACGGAGCTGGTCGACCGCGGTCTGGCGAAACCGGCCGACTACATGGAAGCCGCCGAGCTGGCCGCCTCGTCCGGCAGCCTCGACCAGGCGCTTGCGATCCTGGAGACGATGTGGCGCGTTCACCCGGCTTCGCTGGAGGCACGCTCGGTCCGGCTCTACGTCCTGGCCGCCGCGGCGGCGGGCGAGACGGCGCGGGCGCAGGAGGTGGTCGCCCTGATGGCCCAGATCAACGGTCCGGCGGCCATCGTGCCAGTGATCCGCGGCATCGCGGACCGGGGCCAGGCAGCCTTCGGGCTGCGCCTGCTCGAGAGCTTCGAGGATAATCTGCATCTGACGCCGCCGCTGCTGGTCGCCTGGGCCGACATGCAGCGGGCGCTCGACCGGGAGCAGGTGGCGCTGCAGAAGCTGCTGGAACTGGAAAGGCGGGGCGAGTTGCCCTCCCTGGCCGTGCCCGTGCTGCTCGACCTGGCGCTGCTGGCCGAGGCCATCGACCTGCTGGAACGCCTGCTGAAGGACCGCGACCTGACCGGCATCGTCGACTTCCGGCTTGCGGCGATCGGCGACGCGGCCGTGGCCTGGCGGCGCAACGCTCTGCTGGAGCAGATCCATGCCCAGGCCTCCGAGAGTTTCCGGCGTGGCTATCCGGCGCTGATGGCGGAAGTCCTGATCGGCATCGGCAAGCCGGAGGAAGCGCGGGCGGAGGTGGCGCGGGCGCAGGCGAAGGATGATCTCCGCGCCCGCCAGCTCATCCGGCTCGCCCGGGCGGAGTTCCGGCTCGGCGAGGACGAGGCGGCGGCGCGGACGCTGGAACGGATCGCAATGGCCCGAGACCTGGACGAGGACGCGATCCGCGCGCTCGCCGGTCTCTATCTTTCGGCCGAGCGGACCCGGGCGGGGCTGCGCGCATTCGAACGTCTTCGCCGCGAACGGCCGTCGCCGGCGGCCGAGGCCGGCTGGGCCCGTATGGCTGCGCGCGAAGGGCGGGACAGCGAGCTGCTCGACTGGCTGCAAGCCAACACTGTCGTGGATCGCGATCTGCTGGCCGACATCGTGTTCCTCTCGCAGCCCGGACTGGCGCCCAGATCGGCGCTGGCCGCGGCCGAGCGGTTGTACAGGGAGCACCCCGACCGGGAGGCCCGCCGCCTCTACGGCGACGCGCTGGTCGCCAATGGCCGCGCCGCCGAAGCCGTGCCGGTGCTGGAAGAACTGCTGCCGGGCACGGCGGAGGACGCCGAGAGTTATGTCGCCGCGCTGGTTGCGGCCGGCCGGAAGATCGAAGCGCTGGCTTGGCTGCGGTCCCGCGCCGAGGAGGACCCCCTGCCGGTGCTGATCGCCGACGACTACATGGCGCTGGCGATCGAGCTGGACCAGCCGAAGCTCGCCTATGCCGAGGCCCGGCGCCAGGACCTGCGGAAGTTCGATGACGACACCATCGCCTCGCTGGCCGAGAACGCCGCCCAGGATGGCGATTTCGCGCTGGTCGACGAGATCGTCGCCGAGGTGGGGGCGCAGTTCATGGCGGCGCGGCCGGTAATGGCGGCGCGCATCGAGCTGGCCCGCGGCGACGAGACGGCCGCGCAGGAATGGGCGGAGAAGGCAGCGGCCCGTGCCGATCTGCGCAATGCGGACCGGCTCGATCTGGCGCGGGTGTGGTCGCTGCTGGGCGAGGACGAGCGCTCCCTGGCCCTGCTGGAAGGCCTTGCGGAGGATCCGGCGACACCCGCCTTTGCCATCGCCGACCTTGCGGCGCAGTACCTTGAACTGGGCAGGGCGAAGCAGGGCCTGCCGGTGTTCCGCGGCCTGATCGAGCGCCGGCGGGAGCCGCAGGTGCTGGAAGGCTGGGCCAGGCTGGAAACCCGTTCGGGGGAGCCGTCGCGGGTTCTGGACTGGTTGCGCGGCGGCGATACCGTCAGCCGCCAGGCGCTGGCCGATATCTACTATCTGGCGCAGGAGCGCGGCGCGGCGAAAACGGCCTTCGCCGCCGCCGAGCGGCTGTTCGAGGCCTATCCGGGCGACGAGGCGCGGCTGATCTGGGGCAGGGCACTGACCGACGCCGGCCGGGCCGGAGAAGCCGTGACCGTGCTCCGGCCGCTGCTGCCAGGCGACAGGGAGGTGCGGTCGGCCTATGTCGCTGCCCTCGGGCGGGGCGGGGATGCCGAGGATCTGAAGGCCTTCGCGCGCACCGCTCTCGACGATCCCGATCTCGATCCGGAAGTGCGCTCGGCGCTGCTGTTCGCATTGCTCGAAGGCGGCGCGGCCGATATCGCCCTGCCGCTCCTGCGGGACCTGGCGGAGCGGGATCCGAAGCAGTGGGAAGCCGCCTACCTGGACGCCTTGCGTCAAACGCAATCCGACGAGGAGCGCGCCCGGGTGCTGATGTCGAAGCTGGACGGCGATCCCCCGCCGGCGCAGCGCGATCCGCTGCTGTTCGAACTGCTGGAAGTCGGCGGACCGGCGAAGGCGTTGCCCTATCTGAAGGCGGCGGCCGGAGCCGATCCTCTGGGCGCCTGGCCCTCCACCTACGAGGCGGCGCTGTCGGATATGGGCCGCCGCCCGGAACTCGTGGAATGGCTGGAACGCCGCGCCCGTCTGCCCGAACTGCCGCGGCAGCAGCGCCGGGAGGCCGCGTTCAGGCTGCTCGACCTGGAGGCGAAGCCCGAAGCGGTGGCCTCGTTCCGCCGGCTGGCGGAGGATCAGCCCCCTTCCTCGCCCGACGTGCAGCAGCTTCTCTTCCTCTGGGGCCCGCGGCCGCCGGAGGCAGGGGTCGATTGGCTGGAACAGCGCGCCAGGGCCGCCGCCGGCGATGACCGGGCGGAATGGCTGCAGTTTCTGAACAATGCCGGCGCGCCGGGCCGCGTTGTCGCCATTGCCGCCGACCCGCCGCCCGGCCGTCCGGATGATCCTGCGCTGGCGCCGCTGGTCCAGGCACTGGTGACGGAACGGCGGTTCGATCGCGTCGGCGAAATTCTCTCGCCGCTCGTCGCCCGCGCCGACGACGGGAAGACGCTGCTCAGGCTTGCCGACTGGGCCGAGCAGGCCGACCAGGGCCGCGTCGCGGTGGCCGCCTACGACCGTGCGCTGGGCATGATCGGCGACGATCCGGCGGCGCTCCTCCGGGCCGGCAGGGCCTTCACCTTCCAGGGTCGGGCGGAGAAGGCGGTGCAGACGCTGGAGCGCTATTTCGCTGTCGCCGACGTGAAGGGGCGGGCCGATCACCGCCCCTGGTACTACTACGCCCAGTCCCTCTCGCTGATGGAACGCCAGGAGGCGGCGCGCGGCGCCTACCGTGAAATGCTGTCGCGCATCGAGGCCGGCGACACCAATGATTTCGAGACCCGGCGCATGCGCGCGACGGGGCTGGAGGCGACCGGCCGGACCGAGGCGGCGATCGCGCTCTACGAGCAGCTTCGCGCCGAGCGGCCGCGTGACCGGTCCCTGCTGGCCGACTTCGTCTCGCTGCTGATCGAGACCGGCGCCTATGAACGCGCCGATCGTCTGCTGCGGGAGAACTGAGCGCCCGGACCGGCAGGGCGGAACCGTGTTCCATCGGGCCCGGAGTTGATCTAGGTTCCCACGCCGCTGACTGAGACGCGGGGAAATCGGGGGTCTGAATGTTCTACGAATCCGGCGAGGCGTTCCGCCAGGATCCGCACAAGTCCATCACGCTGCTCGGCATGTCGGGCGTCGGCAAGACCATGCTGGCCAACAAGCTGCCCAAGCTGGAATGGTTCCACTACTCGGCCGACTACCGCATCGGCACGAAGTATCTGGAAGAAGACATCCTCGACAACATCAAGCGCAAGGCGATGCAGGTGCCGTTCCTGCGCAACCTGCTGCTGAGCGACTCGATCTACATCTGCTCCAACATAACCGTGAACAACCTCGACCCGATTTCGACCTTTCTCGGCAAGATCGGCAATCCGGCCTCTCCCGCCGGCGAGGAAGGCGGGTTGAGCTATGCGGAGTTCCGGCGCCGTCAGGACCTTCACGAACAGGGCGAGATCAACTCGATGTTCGACGTGGAGCGGTTCAAGAACAAGGCGATGGACATCTACGGCTACCCGAACTTCATCAACGATGCCTCAGGCAGCATCTGCGAGATCGTCAATCCCTTCGGCGCGGATGACGACCCTGTCCTGGCCGCCCTGTCCGCGGGCACGCTGCTGCTCTATATCCGCGCAGGCGAAGCGGACTACAAGCGGGTCGAAACGGCAGCGATGCGGAATCCCAAACCATTGTTCTACAGGGATGATTTCCTGCGCCACGCCATTCCGGAGTACCGCCGGGATGCGGGGCTGCAGGCGGCCGACGTGGACCAGGTGGACGACATCGATCCCGACGATTTCGTGAAATGGGTGTTTCCGCGCCTCTGGCGGCACCGCATTCCGCGCTACCAGGCGATCGTGGATCGCCACGGCTACGTCGTCGAGGCCGGTGAGGTCGCCGAGGTGCAGGACGAGGCCGGTTTCGTGGACCTCGTCGCTCGCGCCATCGACCGTCGCAATCGCGAAGCGGCCTGAGGCTGACGATGAGCGCGCTGTTGCCGAAAGGCCTGCCGGCTGCGGAGGTCCTGTCGCAGGAAGGCCTCGACATCGAGACCTTCGAGCCGTCCGGCCGTGCGCGCGATCCCGATATCGTCATCGCGATCCTGAACCTGATGCCCGACAAGCTGGCCACGGAACTTCAACTCATCCGCATGCTGGCGGGCGGGCCGCGCCGCGTCGAGATCGTCCTGTTCGCCACCGACAGCTACATGGCGCGGGTGCGCGACCCCGCCTACAGCTCCGCCAACACGCCCGTCGAGCATCTGCGGACCTACTACCGCAGTTTCTCGGAAGTCCGGGATCTGGAGATCGACGGCCTCATCATCACCGGCGCGCCGGTGGAGAAGGAACCCTTCGAGGCGGTGCCCTACTGGGAGGAACTGCTGGAGGTCTTCGCCTGGGCCGAGGCACGCTCCACCGGCGTCTTCAACATCTGCTGGGCCGCGCAGGCGGCCCTCCGGCATTTCCACCAGGTTCCGAAATACGTCCTCGAGCGGAAGAAGTTCGGCGTCTACGAGCACCGTATCGAGAGCGAGAGCGAACTCCTGGCCGGCTTCGGGGAAGGTTTCCGCATCCCTGTCTCCCGGCATTCGGAGATCCATCGCGAGGATCTGCCGGAATCCCCTGACCTTGTCGTCATCGCGGATTCCGAGGGCTCCGGTCTCGGACTGCTGGAGGACCGGCGGCTGCGCCATCACTACATGTTCAATCACTTCGAATACGACGCCGACACGCTGGCGCGCGAGTATCAGCGCGATGTGGAGGCGGGGCAGCCGATCGATCCGCCCGTGGGCTATTTCCCGGACGATGATCCGGCGCAATCGCCCGTAGCCGATTGGGTGGAGGCCGGAAGGCGGATGTACCAGAACTGGCTGGCGATCATCGCTCGGAACAAAAATTCCGAAAAATGAGTGGGTTGCGCCCCTTCGTTTGACTTTTCGTTTATCTTGACGCCTTACAATCGTGGCCAGCATATTGCATAGCTGGTACGAGTTCATGGGCCGTTGGCCGGTCTATCCGGCCGCGGTCCGGGCGTGGGGGCAACGGTTTTGCGGTCCATCAGTGTCTTCGTCTGATCGACATGTGATGAATGGGGAGTGGTCCGGTCGATTGCGGCGGCTGCTGGCCGGCATCCTGCTGATCCTCTCACCGCTCCCCGTGCTGTCCCAGTCGGCGCCCCTGCAGGCGCCTGTCGTTCGCGTTCTTTCCGCCGACCTCGGCGCCATGGCCCGGATCGAACTCGACTGGCCGGTGCCGTTCGAGGTTTCGGCGGACACGTCGGCCCGGCGCCTCATCCTTGTCTTTGACCGGCCATTCAACGCGCCCGACCTGGGCGCACTTCGCATGCGTCTGGGGCACTGGATCGCGGGCGTCGACAAGCGCGCTGACCGGATAACCCTGACCGCCGCCGAGGATGTCTATTTCGACGTCTACAGATCCCTGCGCCAGTTGACGGTGGAGATGACCATCGCGCCCGGGACCGCACCGGCCGCCGAACGAGCCGCGCCGGCCGCGCGCGCTGCGCCTGTCCTGACGCCGCCTGGCCCTCGGGACCGGGCTCCGGCTGCGCCCGGTCCTGTCGCCGGAAATACCGCGCGCCCTTCGCCGCCGCCTCCGCCGGCGAGGCCGGATGAAGCGCTGGCGGCGGAGCCGTCGGCATCGCCGTCGGCGTCCCGTCTGCGGCGCACTTCCGACCCGTTTGCCGAAACCGTGAACCGCAGCTGGAGCGAGCGGGAAAGCAGGGTCGCACAGCTCTCGGCGCCGCCCCGGGTCACCGCGACGGGAGGCGAAGAGGGCGCGGAGATCGTCATCGACTGGGCCGGGCCGGTCCGTGTGGACGCCCGCGCGACCGGACGCGAACTGCTGCTCAGGCTGGACCGGCCGGTGGCGCCCGACATGGTGGCGGGGTTGGCCGAAGGACTGCCGGCCTGGCTGGAAAGCGCCAGCGCGGGATATGACAGCCTGCTCTTCGTCGCCGCGCGTCCCGTCGACTTCGATGCGCTCACCGAAGCGGGGCGTACGCGCGTGACCCTGGCGGCCACCGACACCGCCCGGGAGGAGCGGGACGCTGCAGACGTGCGGCTGGACGTGCTGCGCGCGCGGCTGAAAGCCCGCACCGGCGAGACTGGTGAGGCGCGGGAGGCCCTGCAGGAACTCCGGACCGAGAACCCCGAGAATCCCGACGTTCTGGTCGAGCTCGCCAATCTGGAGCAGAGCGTCGGCGCCTGGCGGCGGGCGGGAAATCTCTACGACCGGGCGGTCGGACTCGATCCCGAACGGCGCGACATCGCCGCGGCGCGCCGGGCGCTGGAACGCGAATTCGGCCCCTATGTCCGCCTCGACGCCGACTATCAGCAGGTTCAGGACGGCGATACGCAGGTCATCGCGGTGCTGAGCGGCCGGGTACTGCCGACCGAGGAAATCGACGCCGGCTTCAGCCTGGAGAACCGGTTCCTGGACGACGACGAGGTGCTGCGCGCCAACGGTGTCCTGGACTCCGTCTCGGCGCATTTCCAGCGCGGCGAGGTCTATGCGGGCGGCAGCCCTGCGCCCGGCCATCGCGTCGAGGGGGCGTTGTTGTTCGGCGCCGGAACGCCGGGCGGTTCGCTGCGCTACAGCCATCGTACGCCTGCCTCGCTGACGACCGTGTCGGGCACTTGGCACCGGGCCTACTGGGAACTGGTCGAGGGGATCGTCGACGACGCGGTGCAGGACCGCCTGGCGGTGCGCCACGAGCGCCAACTCGACCGCCGCTGGAGCGCCCAGGGCGAGATCGGACTGAACCGCTTCGGCATCGCCGGCATCGACACGGCGGCGACGACCTGGGATGCGGCGTTCGCGATCCGCTATCTGGTGCCCTGGGAAGCGGCCGACCTCACTGTCGGCTATTCCTTCGACGGGCAGTATGTCGTCGCCCAGGCCCGCAGGCGCGACCAGAACGGCAACGTCTTCGAGCCCCTGCCGCTGAACGACACCGAGTTCCATTCGCTCGATCTTTCGCTCGGCCAGGCGCTCGGCGGCGACTGGCGCTACAACGCCTTTCTCAGTCTGACCGTCGACCGTTTCGGCGGCTTCGGGCCGAGCCTTGGCGGCGAGCTGGTCTGGGACGCGGACGAGGACGTGCAGCTCGGTCTCCGCGCCGGCCATTCCCGGGTGTCGGGCCGTGGCGACGATGCCGTCCTCACCACCGTGGGCGGTCACCTGCTGGTGCGTTTCTGATGGCGCCGGAGGGTCCCGCCCGGCAGGTTCTGGAGCACACCGACCGCGACATCGCGCCGGCGGAAGTGGCCACCGCCTATCGCGGCGGCCGACGCAGCATCGCCTATGTGGAACTCGTGCTGCTGGTGGCGCTGCTCGTGGGGCTGGATTTCCTGTTTATGCCGGTGGACGGCTTCGCCGAGGTCAATCCCAACCCCTACTGGATACCGATCATCCTGCTGGCGGTGCAGTACGGCGTGTTCGAGGGGCTGATCGCGGCCGTCGTGTGCACGGCGGTCTCCCTGCTCAGCGGCGTCGATCCGGAATTCTACCGGATTGCCCTGGAACAGGGGCCGGCGGCGGCCATGGACCAATCCGTCGGCGGCGGTTTCGCGACCTTCAGCGACGAGGACTATTTCATCGCCTGGAGCTATGCCGCTCAGCCGATCATGTGGGTGCTCGCGGCGCTGTTCATCGGCCTGCTCCGCGAACGGCTGCGCCAGCGCAATCAGGAACTGGCTCACGACCTGGCTCAGACGAGCCATCGCGAGGAGGTTCTGTCGTCCGCCTACAACCAGTTGCTCAACACCAAGGAGCAACTCGAGATCCGCGTCGCAGGCCAACTCCGCACGGTGTTCACCCTCTATCAGGCCGCGAAGGCGATCGAGAAGCTGGGGCCTGGCGAGGTGCTGATCGGCATTGCCGACCTGGTGCGCGCGGTCATGCAGCCGACCAAGTTCTCGCTCTACCTGCTCAACGGCAACGTACTGGAAGCCGTGATCAACGACGGCTGGGAGGATGACGACGCCTATGCTCGCGTCTTCGATTCCGGCTCGCCGGTGTTCCAGCAGGTGGTCGGGCGGCGGCGCTGCCTCAGCGCGGTCAATACCGATGAGGAGAAGCTGCTGGCGGGCGAGGGGATCATGGCCGGCCCGCTGACATCGGTCGATACCGGTGAGGTCGTCGGCATGCTGAAGATCGAGAAGCTGGGTTTTCTGGACCTGCACATCTCCTCGCTGGAGAATTTCCGCATCCTCAGCGACTGGGTCGGCACGGCCTTCGCCAATGCCCGGCGTTTCCGCAAGGCGCAGTCCAACATGTTGTTCAACGAGGAACGCAACATGTTCACCGACGTGGTCTTCAAGAGTCACAGCAAGCTTATGCGGCAGTTCGGCGAACGCTTCGGCATCGACATGACCGCGGTGACGCTCAAGGCCGAGGGGCTGGACGTCCTGCATCCCGAGCGCCGCGCCGGGCTGGTGAAGGCCGTCCACGACGTGGTCGAACACCACATGTCGCCCGTCGTCCAGGCTTACGAGTATCGCCAGAACGGCCGTGAGTTCGCACTGATCCTGCCCGGCGTCGATCCCGAGACCATGGGCGAGGAGGCGTCTGCCGGGCTCGTTCGCGCCGTTCTGCACTATCTTCGCGTGGCCGGGCTGGACGATGTGCGGGTGACCGCGAAGGTCATGCCCATCCACCGCGTTCCGCGCGAGGCCGCGGACGAGAACCGCCGGGCCGAGGGCGCATGACCGCGCCCAGGGAAGTCCAGGCGGAACTGGAGCGCATAGAGAGCGACGCACGGCGTCACCGCCAGACCGAGCGCCAGGGACCGATCCCGACTCTGATGATCCTGGCCTTCTGCCTTGTCGCGATGGCCGGCGAGGCGGCCATGTCCTGGTTCCTGTGGATCGAGTACCGGCCGCGCTGGACTCCCGGCGCGATCCACCTGGCCACGGTCGTCGTGGTCGGCGTCGCCGCGTGGCGCTTCCGGCCCACCGGTTCGCCCTCCCGGCTGCTTACGCTGCTGGCGCTTACGACATTCTTTCTCGGCCCGTTCGGGCCTCTCGGAACGCTGCTGGCGCTCGGCCTTCACGCGCTGTTCCGGCGGCAGGCGACGCCCTTCGAGGAATGGTACGCCTCCCTGTTTCCGGAGGAGGTGGACATGCCTTCCCGGCGGCTGTTCGAGATGCTGACGCGAGGGCTCGCCGACGCCGCCGGCCAGGAGAACGTCACCTCCTTCACCGACGTGCTGCAATATGGCTCGATCGAGCAGAAGCGGGCGGTGATCTCGTTGCTGTCGCGCGACTTCCGGCCGGAGTTCGCCCCGGCGCTGCTGTCGGCGCTGTCCGATCCGAATCCGGCGGTCCGCGTGCAGGCGGCGACCGCGGCGGCCAATATCGAAAGCGACTTCCTTGAACGCGCCATCGAGCTGGAAACCCGCGCGCGGCGTCACCCCGGTGACACCGAGGCGCAGGTCCGGGTCGCGCGGCACTTCGACGACTACGCCTTCAGCGGCATCCTGGACGAGGACCGGCAGCGGGAGAACCGGGACAAGGCCCAGGCCTATTACCGCAAGGCGCTGGAACTCGATCCGGCCCGCCATGACGCGACGCTGGGCGTCGGACGGCTGCTGGTCCGGAGCGACCGGCTGGAGGAGGCGGAGGACTGGTTCGAGGAAGGCTTCCGGCGTGGCGTACTGGGGCCGAGCGAGCTTTCCTGGTACATGGAGGCGGCCTACCGTCTGGGCGATTTCGACAAGCTGCGCTATGCCGTCGCCGCCTTCGGGGACGACATCCTGGCCGGGACCGGCGCCAGCGACCGCATGCGCGACGTGATCCGCGTCTGGCAGGGTCATGGTCCGGAGAATGAGGCGGGAGCCGCGCATGCATAGGGTCGGTAATCTGGAGCCGGTCGACGTCTGCCTGGTGCTGGAAGGTACCTATCCCTACGTCGCCGGCGGCGTTTCGACATGGGTCCACGATCTGATCAACGCGCAGAGCGGGCTGACCTTTCACATTGTCAGCCTGCTGCCGGGCACCGAGCCGCCGGAGCAGCGCTATGAGATGCCCGACAACGTGCGCGGTCTCAATCACGTCTTCCTGCAGCAGCTTCCGGTCGGCGCGCGCTGGATGATCAATCTGCGCAAGCGCCTGGCCGAGATGGAGGAGGCGTTGAGGGCAATCCAGTCCGAAGGCGACATCTTCGACCTGAAGCGCCTGATGGACGAACTGGCCAAGGGTGAGGGGCGCTACGGGCGGCGGCTGCTCATGAACTCCCGGCCGGCGTGGGAGATGCTGCTGCGGATGTATGGCAAGGACATGCCGGAGGGCTCGTTCCTGGACTATTTCTGGACCTGGCGGTCGCTGCTCGGCGGCCTGTTCAGCGTCATGCTTTCGCCCATGCCGCAGGCGAAGGTCTTCCACACCATATCGACCGGCTATGCCGGTCTGTTCGCCGCCCGCGCCAAGCTGGAGACCGGCCGGCCGGTGCTGCTCACCGAGCACGGCATCTACACCAACGAACGGCGCATCGAGATCGCGATGGCGGACTGGCTCTACGAGGGGCCTTCGGGCAGCCTCGGTCTCGACAAGCCGAAGCGTGATCTGAAGGATCTGTGGATCGACACCTTCGTCGCCTACAGCCGCTGCTGCTATCAGGCCTGCGACGAGATCATCACGCTCTATACCGGCAACCAGGACCTGCAGCGCCGCGACGGCGCCGAGCCGCACAAGCTGCGCATCATTCCCAACGGCGTCGACTATGAACGGTTCTCGAAGATCCCGCGGGAGCCGCACGACCGGCCGACGGTGGCGCTGATCGGCCGCGTGGTTCCGATCAAGGACATCAAGACCTTCATCCGCGCCGTGGCCGTGCTGAAGCAGGAGGTGCCCGACGTGCTGGCCTGGATGATGGGCCCGACGGAGGAGGACGAGGACTACTACCGTGAATGCGTCCAGATGGTCGAGCATCTGGAACTGCAGGACAATTTCGAGTTCACCGGCCGCGTCAAGCTGGACGAATGGCTGGGCCGGGTCGACGTCATGGTGCTGACCTCGATCTCGGAGGCGCAGCCGCTGGTCATCCTGGAAGGCGGGGCCGCCGGTATCCCGACGGTCGCCACCGACGTCGGGTCATGCCGCGACATGCTGCTCGGCATGCCGAAGGAGGATCCGCCGCTCGGCCGCGGCGGCGCTATCACGCCGCTCGCCAATCCGACCGAAACGGGCCGGCAGCTCGCCGCCCTGCTGAAGGATCCGGAGGCGATGGCGCGGGCCCGGGAGGCGATCCGGGAGCGTGTGCGGCTCTACTACAACAAGGTCGAGATCGACCGCATCTACCGCGACCTCTACGAGACGCACATGGTGCTGCCCGATCGGCCCGAAGCGGACAGGTTGCCCGCACCGGCCGGGGGAGAAGGCGGCGGCGGGAGCGAGATGGAGGCGGCCTGATGGCGGGCATCGGCTTCGCGCTCCGGCGGCTCACCAGCCGCGACGACCTGCTGGGCATCGTCCAGGGCTACACCCATTCGGCCGTGGTTTCGTCGGGACCCTGGCTGTTCACCATCCTGGCGGTGGGATCGATCAACCTGTTCGGCATCTACCTGACGACGGTCGCGGAGCTGATCACCTTCCGGGTCATCCTGATCTACAACTTCGCCTTCAGCCTCGCCTTTTCCGGACCCGTCCTGCTGGTGGCGACGCGTTATCTGGCCGACATGATCTTCCGCAAGGAGGTGGAGGAGGCGCCGGGCATGCTGCTGGCGGCGATGGTGCTGCTGCTGGGCAGTCAGGCGATGATCGTGGTGCCGTTCTACCTGTTCGTGGTCGACCTGCCGCCCGACCTCGCGGCCGCCGGCATCGTCAACTATTTCCTTGTCGCCGCGATCTGGCTGGTGAACGTCTTTCTGACCGCGCTGAAGGACTACCGTTCGGTCACGCTGGCCTTCCTGGTCGGGATGATCACCGCGGGCGGCGCCAGCCTCTGGCTCGCCGGCGTGATCGGCGCGCTGGGCATCACCATCGGCTTCAACATCGGCCTTGGCATCATCTTCTTCGGGCTGATCGCGCGGGTATTCGCGGAGTATCCCTACCGCATCATGCGGCCCTGGCGCTTCATGAGCTACTTTCGGAAATACTGGGACCTGGCGCTGGCGGGGCTGATCTACAATGTTGCGATCTGGGTCGACAAATGGGTGATGTGGAGCGCGCCCCAACGCGAGGTCACCGCAGCCGGCTTCGTCACCTACCCGGCCTATGACGGCGCCATGTTCCTGGCCTATCTCACCATCGTACCGGCCATGGCGATCTTCATCGTCAACATCGAAACCCGCTTCTTCGAGCACTACCAGCGCTTCTACCGGGACATCGAGCACCACGCGAACTACCAGCGCATCGACAGCAACCATCGCAACATCATCCAGGCGCTGCTGATGGCCTCGCGCAATGTCGTGATCCTGCAGTTCTGCATCTGCGTCACCGTGATCCTGGTGGCCGGCCGGCTGTTCGACGTGCTGTCCTTCCCGCCGCTGCAGCTCGGCATCTTCCGTTTCGGCGTGCTGGGCTCGCTGTTTCACGTCCTGCTGATGTTCGTCGGCATTGTGCTGGCCTATTTCGACCTGAGGCGGGTGATGCTGCTGGTGCAGGTGGTCTTCCTGCTGACCAACGGTCTGTTCACCTGGGCGACGATGGAAATGGGCTTCGCCTGGTATGGCTATGGCTACTTCATGGCTTCGCTGGTGACGTTCGTCCTCGGCTACGGCCTGTGCGCCTGGTATGTCGGGCGGCTACCCTTCCTCACCTTCGTGCAGAACAACACCTCGGTCCGGTAGTTCCGGGCCACGCCGCGCCAGCCGGGCGGACGGCACGGCGTAGACCTTTTCGGGCAGCAGCATCCAGGCATGGTAGGTGCGCCGGAACAGCGGCCGGAAGGCCAGGTCGGTGACGTCCAGGCCGCCGGTGTAGGCGCCGAAGGCCGGCATGACGACGCGGCTCATGTCGGTCGCGAAGCAGCGCGCGGTGACGCTCCGGCCGCGGCGGCGGATGCGCGCCTTCGGGTGCAGGTGACCGGCGACCTCGCCCGGCGCGGGGCCCGGACGCGGTTCGTGACGGAAAACCAGCGGTCCGATGGCGATCTCCTCGCAGACGGTCCCCGCCAGTTCTGCCGGCGGTTCGGGGTCGTGGTTGCCGGCGATCCAGACCGTCGCCTGCGCCCGGCTCAGCTTTGCGATGCGTTCCCGCTCGGCGGGGGAGAGCCGGGCCCAGGCTCCCTGGTCATGAAAGGAATCGCCCAGACAGATCAGCGTCGCCGGCGCGTAGCGCTGCACCAGCAACTCGATCCGCCGAACCGTCTCGGCGGTGTCGTAGGGCGGAAGCAGGCCGTGGCCGCGGGCCGCCATGGCCGAGCCCTTCTCGAAGTGCAGGTCCGAGACTGCCAGCAGCCGTTCAGCCGGCCAGTAGAGCGCCCCGGAAGGGTCCGCCTGCAGATGCGCGCCGTTCACCAGCATCGTCTACGCTACTCCCATCAGATCAGCAGGCTCGCCTCGGCCATCAGGTCGTCGGCGGCCTCGCGCACGAGGTCTTCCATGGCCTCGCCATAGACGGGTTCCTTGCCGATTTCCAGCATCACCGGGACGGCGAGCGGCGAGATGCGCTCCAGGCGTTTCACCCGGATATGACCGGCGACGCGGACCAGCATGTCGCCCAGACGCCGGATATCCAGCAGGCCCGTCGCCGCGTCGGCCCAGGTGGCGCGGAGCAGCACGTGGTCGGGCTCATGCTCGCGCAGGACGTCATAGATCAGGTCGGAGGAGACGGTCATCTGCCGCCCCGACTTCTCCTTGCCGGGGAAGCGCCGTTCGATCAGACCTGCGATGGTCGCGACGTTGCGGAAGGTCCGCTTCAGCAGCACCGATTCATTCAGCCAGCTTTCCAGGTCGTCGCCCAGCATGTCGCGGTCGAACAGCGCGTCCACGTCCTTCACGGGCCGGAGCGACCACACCGCCAGCGCATAGTCGGAGGCGACGAAGCCCATCGGCCGGAGCCGCATCCGCTCCATACGCCGGGTCAGCAGCATGCCCAGGGTCTGGTGCGCCAGCCGGCCCTCAAAGGGGTAGGCGACGAGGTAGAACTTGTCGGCCCGCGGGAAGATCTCGACCAGCAGTTCGTCCGGGCGCGGCAGGACCGAGCGCCGGTTCTGGATGCGGAGCCACTGCAGCGTCTGGTCGGAAAGGCCGGGATGCGCGCCCGGATCGGCCAGGATGCGGCGGACCTTTTCGGCGAGAAAGGTCGACAGCGGGAACTTGCCGCCCATGTAGCTCGGCACGCTCGCCTCCGCGCCCGGCGCGCGGGTGACGATGGCCGTGGTCTCGCGCACGGCCTCGAAGCGCAGCACCTCCCCGGCGAAGACGAAGGTGTCGCCCTGGGCGAGCTGCTCGATGAAATATTCCTCGATCTCGCCCAGTTGCCGGCCGCCGCACAGCCGCACCTTCAGCATTGGCGCCTCGACGATGGTGCCGACGTTCAGCCTGTACTGCTGGGCTATGCGGGGGTGGGCGACGCGCAGCCGTCCGTCGCCGGTCTCCCGCAGGCGGTTGTAGCGTTCGTAGCGCTTCAGCGCGTAGCCCCCGTTGGCGACGAAATCGACCACACGGTCGAAGGTGGCCCGGTCGAGACCGGCATAGGGTTCGGTGCGGATCACCTCGGCGTAGAGTCCGTCGGGACGGAAGGGCGCCCCGCAGGCCACACCGAGCACGTGCTGGGCCAGCACGTCGAGCCCGCCCTCGCGGCCGTCCGGCCCGTCCACCTCGCCGCTGCCCAGCGCCTCCAGCGCCGCGAGACATTCCATCTCCTCGAAGCGGTTGGCCGGTGCGAACAGGGCGCGGCTCGGGTCGTCGAGGCGGTGGTTGGCGCGGCCGATCCGCTGCAGCGTGCGCGCGGCGCCCTTCGGCGCGCCGATCTGGATGACGAGATCGACATCGCCCCAGTCGATACCGAGGTCGAGCGTCGAGGTGCAGACCACGGCGCGAAGCTGGCCGCGGGCCATGGCGGTCTCCACCTTGCGCCGGCGCTCCACGTCCAGGCTGCCATGGTGCAGCGCGATGGGCAGCGCCGCCTCGTTGGCGCGCCAGAGTTCCTGGAAGACGAGCTCCGCCTGGCTGCGGGTGTTGACGAAGATCAGCACCGTGCGCGCCGCCTGGATGGCGCGGTAGATGTCGGGGATGGCGTGGCGGGCGCTGTGGCCGGCCCAGGGAATGCGGCCTTCGGCGCGAAGAATGCCGACGTCCGGCTTCGGGCCGGGCGGTCCCCTGACCACCGTCGCCCCGGCGCCCGCCAGGCCGATGAAGCGGGCAAGGCGGTCCGGGTCGGCGATGGTCGCCGACAGCCCGACCCGGCGGTGTTCTGGCGCCAGGGCGGCCAGCCGCGCCAGCCCCAGTGCCAGCAGATCGCCGCGCTTGGAATCGGCGAAGGCGTGCAGTTCGTCGACGATGACGGTGCGGAGATGGCGGAAGATCTCCAGCGTCTCCCGGGAGGCCAGCATCAGCGCGAGCTGTTCCGGCGTCGTCAGCAGCAGGTTGGGCGGGTTGCGCCGCTGGCGGGCGCGCTTGGACTGCGGTGTGTCGCCGGTCCGGGTCTCCAGCGTCAGGCCGAGGCCCATCTCGCTCACCGGCATCTCCAGATTGCGCTGGATGTCGTAGGTCAGCGCCTTCAGCGGCGAGATGTAAAGCGTGTGCAGGCCCTGCTTCGGCTGCTCCGCCAGGTCGACGAGGCTGGGCAGGAAGCCGGCCAGCGTCTTGCCGCCGCCGGTGGGCGCGATCAGCAGCGCGTTCTCCCGCGCCCGCGAAAGCGCCAGCAGGCGCAACTGATGCGGCCGGGGCCGCCAGCCGCGCGCGGCGAACCAGTCCCCGAAAAGCGGGGGCAGAAGGTCGGTGTCGCTCAATCCGGTCGATACGCTCACATGGCGCACCCTACCCAATTCCGCGCCTCGATGTTCCTATTTTATTCGGGATTCTTGTAGTTGACGCAGATGCGTGCGGCGTCGTCGCTGTCCAGCGCTTCGCCGGTGACGCCGCAGCGGCCGACCTCGCCCTTGCCGCAGCCTTCGTTGGGGCTGAGATGGCGGCAGCAGGCGACGCAGACGCCGAACAGCGGCGCGTCGGCGTCGGCCTGTACGGCCGCCAGCAGACGGCTGAGACCCTGGACCATGGCGGCGCCGGTGGGACCGTCCATGGCGCCGACGGCCTGCTCGATCCGGCGCACCGGATCGCGGGTGATCAGAGCCTTGCCCTTCTCGGTCAGGTCGATCAGGCAGACGCGCTTGTCGCGGTTGCTGGGGCGGCGCTCCAGCAGGCCCTTGTTCTCCAGCGCCGTGATGGTCTGGGAAATGGTGCCCTTGGTGCAGCCGAGGAACTGCGCCACCGCGCCCGGCGTCCGCGAATACCTGTTCGCGCGGCTGAGGAAACGCAGCGCTTCCCATTGGGCGGGGTTGAGGCCGTCCACATACTGCAGTTCCCGCGTCAGACGGCTGAGGCGATCGATGAGTTCGGCCACACGCGGCCCGGGCCCGCCGGCCAACTCCGGGTCGGCCAAGTTTTCGTATGGTTTCGACTCGAAATTTTTCACTTGTGAGCCTGTCATCACCCGTTAACGTATCGAGGCGAAACCAAATGTCCAGCGCCGTCGGCGTATGGACGCCGCCCCGAAGGCCGCAGACATGGGTCGGCGGGGCGGTAAAGGGAACGGGAAAGCGCCATGATTCATGATGATTCGATCCATTCCGCACGGCAGGAGCAGCGGTTCATCTCGACAGCGATGTCGACGCCCCTTCTGTCACACGAACATGAACAGGATCTTGCCTTCCGCTGGCGCGACAATGGCGACGAGCGGGCGCTGCACGAACTGGTGCAGGCCTATATGCGCCTTGTCGTCTCCATAGCGTCGAAGTTCCGCGCCTACGGCCTGCCCCGCGCCGACATGGTGCAGGAAGGCTGCGTCGGCCTGATGCAGGCGGCCGCCCGGTTCGAGCCGGAACGGGGCGTGCGCTTTTCCACCTACGCCACCTGGTGGATCCGCTCCTCGATGCAGGAATACGTGCTGCGCAACTGGTCCATCGTCCGCTCCGGCACCAGCGCGGCGCAGAAGGCGCTGTTCTTCAACCTGCGCCGGCTGCGCGCCCAGATCGACGGCGCGGGCGCCACGGCGCTCTCCGAGGAAGCGCGGGAGACGATCTCCCAGCGCCTCAAAGTCTCGGTGCGCGAGGTGACGGCGATGTCCGACCGTCTGTCGTCGCGCGACCAGTCGCTGAATGCGCCGGCCGGCGAGGAAAGCACCGACGAGTGGGGCGATTTCCTGGTCGACGACCGGCCGAGCCCCGAAGAGGTCTCGATGCGCTTTCTGGACGGCGGCACGCGCGGCCGCTGGCTGAAGGCCGCACTGGACGACCTGACGGACCGCGAGCGTCTGATCGTCACGGAGCGCAAGCTCAATGAGGAGAAGGTGACCCTGGAGGAGCTGGGCGAACAGCTCGGCGTGACCAAGGAGCGGGTGCGCCAGATCGAGCACAAGGCGCTGCAGAAGCTGAGCGACGGGGTGTTGCGCCGCGCACGGGAGGCCGCCGGCGGCAAGGCGGGTGGCGAACTGGCCGCCTGATCCGACGTCCGCACGGACCAGTTTCGTGCCGACTGCAACGACCTATCGGGAGAGAGACGTGAATTCGAAGATTCCAGCGGGTGCAAGGTTTCCCGAAATCGACCTGCCGAAGGTCGGCGGCGGCAATGTGAAGATCGGCGGCGACGGACGGTGGCAGATGGCCATCGTCTATCGCGGCAAGCACTGCCCGCTCTGCAAGAAGTATCTGGGCGGTCTGGACGCCCTGAAGGACAAGATCAGGGATGCCGGCATCGAGGTCGTGGCGCTTTCCGCCGATACGGCGGAACAGGCCACGGACTTTGCGGCTGAGGTCGGCCTGGATGTGCCCGTGGGCTATGGCCTGAACGAGGCGCAGATGAAACAGCTCGGCCTCTACATCTCGTCCCCCCGGCCCAACGAGACCGATCACGATTTCCCCGAACCCGGGCTTTTCGTCATCAATCCGGACGGCAATGTCCAGGTGGTCGATATCTCGAACGCGCCGTTCGCCCGCCCGGATATCGACAGCCTGCTGAACGGCATCGCCTTCATTCAGGCGAAGGGCTATCCGATCCGCGGCACGGCCGGCTGAGTTCCGCGCGTTTGCCTGCCGCGGCGGGTCCAGGCGGCGTCCCGGCGCCGCCTATTCCCGGCTTTCGCTTTGCGCGGCCGGCGGGTAGTTCTACCCGCACGGGGCGAGGGAAAGCGGGAAGAACCATGGCCGACAGAAACGAACCCACCTTGCGGGCGGCGCCGATGCCGTCCGACTGCAATGCCAATGGCGACATCTTCGGCGGCTGGGTGCTGGCGCAGATGGACATTGCCGGCGGCATTGCCGCATCGCGTTTCATGCAGAAACGCTGCGTGACGCGCGCCATCGAGGCCATGACCTTCGAGGCCCCGATCCGGGTCGGCGACGTCGTCTCCCTCTACACCCGGGTGAGCCGCGCCGGCCGTACGTCGGTGACCGTGCATATCGACACCATCGTGCAGCGCAAGTTCGGCGCCGAATCCGTGAAGGTCACCGAAGGCGACTTCGTCTTCGTGGCCATCGACGATGAGGGCCGTCCCACCACTTACGGGCCGAATACCGGGATCTGAGGCGCAACCCTGTGTTGCAAGCGGGCCGGGCGCTTTTCGGTCGCCTGACGCCGGGTCAACTGTCATACTGAACGGGAAAAGCCAAGAAGAACGGGGCGCGACGGACGCCCCGACCGGTCCGCGCGGGAAGCGCGTGGCGACACAGGAACCAAGGCGCTTCCGGCGGATGGCCGGGCATCCGCGTGTCCCCCAGTGGATGGAGGATAGCGCCATGCTTGTTGCTTCGATGCTTCGGGCCAAGGGCAATACGATCGGCACCATCAGACCGGATGTCGACGTGATGGCGGTCTGCGCCAAGCTGAAGGAACTCAGGGTCGGCGCGCTGATCGTCAGCGAGGACGGCGAGAAGATTCAGGGCATCGTCTCGGAACGCGACGTCGTCCGCGCCGTTGCCGCCCAGGGCGCGGCCGCCCTGCAGCGCGGCGTGACCGAGATCATGACCGGCGATGTGGTGACCTGCGATCCGGGCGACAACATCGGCGACCTGATGCGGATGATGACCGAGAACCGCGTACGGCATCTGCCGGTCGTCAATCAGGGCCGGATGATCGGCCTCGTCTCCATCGGCGACGTGGTCAAGTACCGCGTCGACGAGCTGGAGCACGAGACGCAGGCCATGCAGGAGTACATCCAGACCGGCTGAGGCCGATTGCCTGGCTACGCCCTCAGCGCGTGAGGTTCGTGGAGATACTCCTGGCTCTGCATTTCCATCAGCCGGCTTGCGGTGCGGTGGAACTCGAAGCTGCCGTCGCCTGACGGATACAGCTCGTCCGGGGTCGCGCCGGCTGAACAGATCAGCTTGGTGCGATGTTCGTAGAGCGCGTCGATCAGGGTGACGAAACGCTTGGCCTCGTTGCGCTTCTCGCGCGTCATCTTCGGCACGTCGGCCAGGATCACCGTGTGGAACTCGGCCGCCAGCGCCAGGTAGTCGGCGGCGCCCAGCGGTTGCCCGCAGAAGTCGGGGAAGCCGATGAAGGCGACGCCCTTGGCCGCCCGCGGAACGGTCGTGCGGCGTCCCTGTACCTCGATCGTCGCCGGCGCCGGCTCCTCGCCCTCGGTCAGGGCCTGGAAGTCCTTTTCCAGCGCCGCATCCGCTTCCGGCCCCAGCGGCGTGACGTAGACCGGCATCTGGTTCAGGCGGTCCATGCGGTAGTCGGTCTGGCTGTCGAGATGCAGCACGTCCAGCTTCTGCTTCAGCAATTCGATGAACGGCAGGAAGAGCTGGCGGTTGAGCCCGTCCTTGTAGAGATCGTCGGGCGGCCGGTTGGAGGTCGAGACCACCACCACGCCCCGTTCGAACAGCGCCGTGAACAGCCGCCCCAGGATCATGGCGTCGGCCACGTCGCTGACCTGGAATTCGTCGAAGCAGAGCAGCGTGGCCTGGCCCGCCACCCGGTCGGCAATGGGTGGAATGGGGTCGGTCGCTTCCTTCTCGCCCTTCGTCTTCTGGCGGAAGGCGTGGGCGTCGGCATGCACCTCCAGCATGAACTGGTGGAAGTGGATGCGGCGTTTCCGTTCGACGGGCGCGGTATCGTAGAACAGGTCCATCAGCATCGACTTGCCACGGCCCACGCCGCCATACATGTACAGCCCGGACGGCACCTCGCCGCGCTTCTTCTTCGCGCCGAACTGGAACAGCTTGCGCAGTCCCGTGTCGGCCTTGGGATCATAGGTCTTCAACCGGTGATGCAGGGCCTGCAGCTTTTCCGCCGCCAGTTCCTGCGCCGTGTCATGGTTTATTTCCCCGGCCCGGACCAGGTTGCGGTAGCTGTGGATCGGGCCGTCGGGGGACAGATGCTCGCTCATGGGCGGACCGTCATGCCGTCATGAGCCACCTCCCAGCCCGCCGCCTCGATCTCGCGGCGCTCCGGCGCGTCGGCGCGGAGCACGGGATTGGTGTTGTTGAGATGGATGAAGATCCTGCGGCCGATGTTCAGGTCCCGGAAGGCGGCCATCGTGCCCTTGGGTCCGGAAATCGACATGTGGCCCATGCGCTGGCCCGTCTTCATGCCGACTCCCTGACGGATCATCTCGTCGTCGGTCCAGAGTGTCCCGTCGAAGAAGACCGCGTCGGCGCCTTCGAGACGACGGGCCAGGTCGTCGGTCATCCGCGCGCAGCCGGGAATGTAGTAGACCCGACGGCCGTCGCCATCGGCGATCTCCAGGCCCACCGTGTCCTCGTCCACGGTGCCGAAGTTGTCGCCCGCCGCACTGTCCTCCAGCCAGAGGGCTACCTTGCCCGGCACGGGGAAGACCGTGAGGCGCAGACCCATCGGCGTGCCGTCCCTTTCAGCCAGATCCACGCCCTCGCCCAGGCGGAAGGCCCGGCGGTCGACGAAATCGGGGTTGAGCACGTTGAAGACCGTGTTGGCGCGCAGCACCTCGTGGATGCGGCCCGTGGCGTAGAGCGCCAGCGGCTGGCTCTCGCGCAGGTTCAGCAGGCCAGCCACATGGTCGACATCGCCATTGGTGAGCACTGCGGCGCGGATCGGGCTGTCGCGCAGGCCATCCCGCGGATGCAGCGCAGGGTTGCGTTCGATCTGCTGGCGCAGGTCCGGCGAGGCGTTGAACAGGCAGAATCGCCGCCCGTCGGCGGAGACGGCGATCGAGGACTGGGTCTGCGCCACCAGCCCCGGCTCGCCGGCCCAAAAACCGCGGCAGTTATGGCAGTTGCAGTTCCACTGCGGAAAGCCGCCGCCGGCCGCCGCGCCGAGTACGAGTATCTCCATGCCGCCCCGTCGATCCCTCTGCCGCCGCTCCTCTGGCACGCCGCCCAACATCACGTGAAGCGGTGCTGCGGGCAAGGGGGCATGAGGGCCACGCGGCATCCGCGATTGACCTTTGCCCGGCCGTGCCCGAGATTCGCTGCATTGCGGAAAATCCTGAGCGGAGCGTCCTGTTGAACAGTTTTCCCGTCAAACCCGAGCTCGACTATGTCTTCGGCGACGCCCGTCCCGAAGGCGCCGCAACCATGGAGGTCGCGCCGGGCGTGCACTGGATCCGCATGGCGATCCCGATCCCGGGGCTGGACTACATCAATCTCTGGCTGCTGGAGGACGGCGATGGCTGGACCATCGTCGACACCGGCATCAAGAGCCGGGACATCACGGCCTGGTGGGAGGAGATATTCGAGACCAAGCTGGCCGGCAAGCCGGTGAAGCGGGTGATCTGCACCCACTTCCACACCGACCATGTCGGGCAGGCGGGCTGGCTGACCGACCGCTGGAACTGCATGCTGTGGATGTCTCTGGGCGAGTGGGCCTTCGGGCGCACCATGGCCCTGGACGTCGCCGAGCGCGTGCCGGAGGACGTTATCGACCACTACCGCCGCATCGGCTATTCGGAGGAAATGCTGGAGGCGTTGCGCGAGCGCGGATTCCATCGCGTCTCCAAGATGATGACGCCGATTCCGCGCGCGTTCCGGCGGCTGACCCACGAGCAGCGCTTCAAGATCGGCCCCAACACCTGGCGAGTCATCGTCGGCCGGGGCCATTCGCCCGAGCACGTGGCGCTGTTCTGCGAGAACCTGAACGTGCTGATCTCAGGCGACCAGGTCCTGCCGGCGATCACGCCGCATATCGGCGTCTACCCGGCGGAGCCCGACGCCAACCCGCTGGCGCTCTACCTGGAGACGCTGGACAATTTCCGCCCGCTGCCGGACGACGTGCTCGTCCTGCCGGCGCACGGCGATCCGTTCCGCAACCTGCATGCCCGCATCAACTATCTGCAGGATCATCACCGGGCCCGGCTGAAGGCGCTGTGGCACGCCGCGCCGGAATGGGCCTCGATCCGCGAGCTGCTGCCATACCTGTTCCGTCGCGAGCTGGGACCCGAAGACATGCCGCTCGCCTTCTCCGAGGCCATCAGCCATATCCACATGCTGATCGCCCGCGGCCGGATGGAGCGCCGGATGGGCGAGGACGGCGTCTACCGCTATCGCTCGGCCGGGCTGGACAAGGCCGCCTGAATTCCCTCGGCGCCGGGGCTGGCAAGGCCGGCGGCAGACCCCATATCTGAGGTCCGCGACAATCGATCACGGAGTATCCCGTTGCTTGAAATCGGCTTTTTCGGCTGGGCCGTCGTTGCCGGCATTCTGTTCGTGCTGCCGATCTGGCGCATCTGCGAGCGGGTGGGGCTGAATCCGGCAATCTCGCTGTTCGCTCTGATTCCGGTGGCCGGGCTGCCGATCGCCCTCGGCATGGTCGCGTTCAAGTCCTGGCCCAGCGGCGAGAGCCGGGTGCGCGGTCCGTTCAAGGAATTCGAACGCCTGCAGGGTGAGCGCTGATGGAACATCTCTGGCCCGGCTCTCCGCTGGTCTTCCTGCTCGCCTGGTTCGGCTGGCGCATCGCCGCCAAGGCCGGCTATTCGGGCTTCTGGGGCCTGACGGCGCTGTTTCCGCCGCTCGGGCTGCTGATGCTCTGGATTCTCGCCGCCTCGAAGGACTGGCCCAAGGCCGCGAAGCCTGGTGGCCGGGGCGAGGGGGCGCGGACCCGGGATGGCGGGATCACCATCCGCCGGCCCGGCTCCGAGATCAAGGAACGCTAGCTCGTTCCAAAGTCTGTTTGAACCGACTGCTCTACCGGCGGGGTTCCGAGTTCGGGACGGGCGTCCGATGGATCGCCTTGTCGGCGCTTTCCTCGGCCGGCGAGTCCTTCTCGCCTCCCTGCTTCTCGCGGATTTTCCGGTTGGCCTCCGGGGCCTCCTCGCGTCTGGAATCGCCGTCGCTCATCGCCATGTACCTCACTGTCAGCGTTTGGAGTGATCGTCGATGACCGACAGGTCGGAACCTGCGCGCCGGTCCGCAAGGGCGGCGCGCGATGCGGACATGGCGCGGGTCGAGCGCCTGGCGCGTCTGCTGGATTCGGAGTTCCGCGTGCCAGGCACGGGCTTGCGGTTCGGCCTGGACGGTCTGCTCGGCCTGCTGCCCGGCGTGGGCGACACGGCGACACTGCTGATGGCGCTCTACCTGGTGGCCGAGGCGCGGCGGCTCGGCGCGTCCTTCGCGACTGTCCTGCGGATGCTGTTCAATGTCGTGCTGGACTGGCTGGTCGGACTGATTCCGTTCGTCGGCGACATCTTCGACTTCGGCTTCAAGTGCAACCGCCGCAATGTCGACCTGCTGCGCCGCGATCTGCGGCGCCGGCGCTACTGATCGTCCTTCGAGATCATGCCGCTGACCACGCCGACGGCGAGCGCGCCGGCCAGCAGGGCAAGCGGCGGCACGCCGGTGGCCTGGATGCCGCCCACCAGCTTCAGCAGGTCGGCGTTGACGGTGGCGCGGGCGGCTTCGGCCCGGGCCTTCGCCTGCAGCGCCTTCCGGCGGTTCACGAAATACATGGCCAGCCCCAGCGACAGGCAGGCGACGCCGGCCAGCCCCGCCGCCACGATGGCCGCAGCCGAAAGCGGCGACACATGGGCGGTAAGATGAACATACAGGCCCACACCGAGGAACATCAGCGCCGCGAAGCCGAGCAGCGCGGCGAACAGCCCGACGCCGGAGCGGATGGCCGCGCCACGCGCCCTGACCTGGACCCGGTTGCCCTCGGCCTCCAGCAGCTTCTGGAGATCGCCCAGCAGTTCGGGCGGCAGGAACTGACTCAGCATCGGGAGATCAGCGGCTGAGCATCCGGCCCAGCACCATGCCGACGCCGAAGGCGATGCCGAGCGACATCAGCGGTTTCTCCTGCACCTGGCCGTTGACCCAGTCATGGCCCTCATGGACCTTCTGTTCGCCGTAGCGGCGGGCGTCGGCATAGGTGCGCTGCGCGGAATTCCGCGCCTGATCCTTCATCTGGCCCGTGAGCGCGGCCATGTCGGCGCGCATCTGATCCAGGTCGGCTTTCAGATCCTCGACGGTGACTTCGTTGTTCGCACTGCTTCGCGTGGCCATGGGATTTCCCTTCTTCTTTACCGTTGAACAGACCCTGACCGTCATATGGGTAAGATCATGCGCTTCGCAAACCGACGGCGTTGGTTCAATACGGCCGGGGATTGCTCTAGGTTGCGCCGAACGCCGGGGAGGATTCACAGGATGATGTTTGGCTGCCGAACCGCCATGGCGCTGTCGCTGCTTGCGGTGGCCATCCCCCAGGGCTCTGCCGTGGCGCAGCGTCTCGCGGGCGAGATGAAGGCTGAAGTGGTGCGTGAAGCGGCGCTGCCCGAGCGGCTCCACGTCCGCCTGGACCGTCAGGTCGACGGCGCCGAGAAGGTGCGGGCGATCTTCCACGATGTCCTCGTCGGCCTCGGCTATCGCATCGACGCCGCCTCCGACTACGAACTTCTGGTGCGCTGGGACGGCCGGCTGGAGGGTGGGGGCTTCAAGTCGCGCTTCCAGCCGGAGGCGAAAGGCGGCAGCAGTTCCGACACCTCGCTGGGGCTCAGCATTCTGCTGAGCCGGCCGTCGGCCGGCGACGGCGAGGAAACCTTTACTGTGGGCTGCCTGCTCAGCGATGCGGACGGACCGGTCTGGAAGGCCAAGATCGTGGCGGTCTCGGCGGATCGGGACCGGGAGCGTATCGTACGTATCCTGGCCGAGCGTCTGATCGAGAGGATGGGGAAGGCGGTGGAGACGACCGCATTCGACACGACGAAGCCGGACCAGGGCCGGCCCGGATTGATGGAGAGCGAAGAGTGAGCGAACTGATGGACGAACTCTGGCGCGCGGGGGAGCGCGCCGGAGAGCTGCTGAAACAGCGCGGTGAAAAGGTCGCCGTGGTGGAAAGCTCGGCCGGCGGACTGATCTCGGCGGCCCTGCTGCGCGTGCCGGGCGCTTCCGGCTACTACGAGGGCGGCGCGGTGATCTACACCCGCACCTCGATCCGTGAGGTCGCCGGCCTGGACATGAAGAAGCTGTGGAAGGAGCAGGGCATCCGCTCCAGCTCCGAACCCTTCGCGCAGCTGCTCTCGGAACGCATCCGGGAAACTCACGAGACCGTCTGGGGTCTGGGCGAGACCGGCGCTGCCGGGCCCGGCAACGGCTATGGCGATCCGGCCGGCCACAGCTGTCAGGCCGTGGCGGGTCCGGACCCGATCGTCACCACGCTCCGCACAGGCAAGGAAGACCGCGGCGAGAACATGGTGCTCTTCGCGATCAATGCGCTGAACCTGCTGTCCGCCCAGCTCGAGAAGCCCGTGACTACGTGACGAGACGGGCGTGCCTGGTCAAAGTCCCGTCGTCTCGCTCACCACGTAGCGCTTCACGTCGCGGCTGAGGATTTCGAGGCTGCCCAGCTTGGCGCGGAATTCCTTCATGTGCGGGGCGTCGAAGTGGGCCTTCAGCGCGTCGTCGCTCTCCCATTCCTCGAAGACGCGGAACGTCGTCGGGCTCTCGATCGACTGGAAGAACGCATAGGTGATACAGCCCTTCTCGCCGCGGGTGTCCTCGGCCATCTCGGCCATGGCGGCCCTGGCGGTCTCGACGCTGGCATGGCCCAGTTCGAAAGTGCCGCTGACGACGATCATGATGCTGCCTCCCTGATGTTTCCGGGAGAGCATAGCGGACTGATTGTCCCTGTCAGCCCGCCAGCCTCTACGCGGTCACCGGCCCGGAGCGGCGGCGGTTGAGCAGCAGCCAGAGCGCCACCGACATGTTGACCAGGTTGAACAGGATGCCGTTCAGGAACGCGACCTGGTAGGAGCCGGTGAGATCGTGGATCTCGCCTGACATCCAGCCGCCGATGGCCATGCCGACGACCGTCGCCATCAGCACCAGGCTGACCCGGGTGCCCGCTTCCGAGGGCCGGAAATAGTCGCGCACGATCAGCGCGTAGCTGGGCACGATGCCGCCCTGGCTGAGGCCGAACAGCGCCGAGACGAGGTAGAGCGAGGCCAGACCGTCGAAGGGCAGGTAGAACATCAGCGCCAGGCACTGCAGCGTCGAGCCGAGCAGCAGCGTACCCAGCCCGCCGATGCGGTCGGCGATGAGCCCGGAGATCAGCCGGCTGACGACGCCGAAGCCCAGCATCAGCGACAGCATCTCCGCGCCGCGCGCCGCGCCGTAACCCAGGTCGGCGCAATAGGCGACAATGTGGACCTGGGGCATGGACATGGCGATGCAGCAGCTCAGCCCCGCCGCGACCAGCAGGATCTGCAGCGCTCGGGGACTGAGGCCGGCTTGCTCGGGCCGGGCCACGGGGCCGGCTCCGCCTGTCGCGGCGTTGGCCTGAAGGTCGTCGGCGTCGAGCGGCGCGCGGCGGCGCATCAGCAGGCTGAGCGGCAGCATGGTGACGAAACAGACGGCGCCGACCATCATGTGCGCCTCCCGCCAGCCGAACTCGGCCATGGCCCAGCTCAGCACCGGCGGCCAGACCGTCCCGGCCAGATAGTTACCGCTGGCCACGATGGCGACGGCCAGGCCGCGCCGGCGGCGGAACCAGAAGGTGATGTCGGCGACCAGCGGCCCGAAGGTGGCGGAACTGCCCAGCATGCCGATGATCAGCGCCTGGGCGGCGATGAACTGCCAGATCGACTGGGCCTGGGAGGCTGCGAAGTAGCCGATGCCCAGCATGACGCCGGCGATCATCAGCGGGCGCTGGATGCCGTGGCGGTCGGCGATCCGGCCCATCAGCACGCCGCCCACGGCGAAGCCGGCCATGGTCGCCATGTAGGGCAGGGAGGCGCCGCCCCGGTCGACGCCGAAGGCCGCCTCGACTGTCGGCAGGGCGATCACCACCGACCAGAGACCGACGCCGCCGATGGTGGCGAAGGTCATCGACAGCGCCAGCCGCCACCACGCATAGGGGCTGTCGGCCCTGTCCGCGCCTTCCAGAACGAATCCCCTCGCCATGACCCTTGATCCTCCCCCGAAGCCCGTTACGTCAGGATGCGCGCGACCGCAAGCAGAGAGACGCGGCCGCATGCAAAACCGCATGCCCATTTGTCGGTCGATGCGGCGTTTGCCCGGGGCCTGGTGTTCGGGCCGGGCGCGATCCTGCTGCATCTGCTGTCAACGGAATGGCGCAACTCGATGGAGAGAGATATCCGGATACGCGACGCCAGGAGGGAAGACGTCGACGCGATCATGATTCTGCTCGTGCGCCTCGACGCGCACGTGGCCGGCGTCCCGGCCGACGAGCTGGCTCTGAGCGAGTCGGGCGAGGCGCATCTCCGCCGCAACACGCAACGCTTCCTGGACGCCGATGACAGACGCCTCGTCGTGGCCGAGGCGCCCGACGGGACGGTGGTCGGCATGGGCAGCATCGAGATCTGGTATTATGAAAATACCTGGCTGAACCCCGAACGGCGTGACCTCAGGGCCGCCAACATCGACGATTTCTGGGTCGAGCCGGACTGGCGCGGTCATGGCATCGCACGCCGGATTGTCGCACGATTGCTGTCCTTCGCCGCTGAATCGGAGGTCGAGGAACTCGTGCTCGAATACGCCCTGCACAATACAGAGGCCGCCAGTTTCTGGGAGCGGCTGGGCTTCCGGCCCTCGGGCGTCCGGGCCGCGGCGCGCCTCTCGGAGGTGTTGCCGAAGCTCCCGGCGCCGGAGGAAACCGGGCGCCGGCGGAAGAAGAAGGAAAAGAAATGAGCAGATGCAGGGACGTGCTTGTCCTCTACGACGACCGCATGCTTGCCCACAAGCCGCAGCTCCACGATCCCTTCCTTCCGGGCCGGCTGGAGAAGCGGGTGCGCGAGATCCTGGCCGGGCTCGACATGAAATGGAGCTATCCGGAGCATCCCGGTCGGCTGACCGTCATTCGCGACCTGCTCCAGGCGGAACCGATCGAGGGGCTGCGGTTCGCCGACGGCGCCGTGGCGACGCGTGAGCAGATCGGCCGCGTCCACACCGCCGGCTATCTCGACCACATCTTCGCCATGCGCGGCGGCAGCGCCTGGCTCGACGTCGACACGACCGCCGTCTCCCGGGGCAGCGTGGAGGCGGCGGAAGTTGCGGCCGGCACGGCGGTCGCGGCGGTCGAAGCCGTCGTTTCGGGCCAGGCCGAGAACGCCTTCGCGCTCATCCGGCCGCCGGGCCATCACGCCGAACCGGGCCGCGCACGCGGTTTCTGCCTCTTCAACAACATCGCGATCGCGGCGGCCCATGCGCGGGCGCAACTGGGTTGTTCGCGCGTCATGATCGTCGATTGGGATGCCCACCACGGCAACGGGACCCAGGACATCTTCTGGGCCGATCCGGACGTGCTGTTCTTCGATATCCACCGCGCTGCGCCGTACTATCCGGGATCGGGCCTGCTGGAAGATGTCGGAGCCGGCCTGGGTGAAGGAACGACGGTCAACGTGCCGATGCCCGACGGCGCCGGCGACGTCGCTTATGTCAAGGCGTTCCGCGAGATCCTCGTGCCGGCCGCGGACTGGTTCAAGCCGGACCTGCTGCTGGTTTCCGCCGGAATCGACCCGCACCGTTTGGACCTGGCGCTCAATCTCGGCTACGAGGGGTTTGCCGCCATGACCGGGATCCTGCAAGAGGTGGCCGACCGTCATTGCGGCGGTCGCCTCGCGATGGTTCTGGAGGGCGGCTATCACCTGGAAGCGCTCGCGCGCGGCGTCCACACGGTCCTCAAGGTGATGGCCGGGGCCAGTCCCGACGAGGTCAGCGAATGCGGCGTGGCCGAGGCCGTGGCCGCCGCCGCGTTCCACCGCGACGCCTTCACCGAGAACTGAAGCGCCGTCGTTGCCGCGGAATGCGCGACCGCAGGCGAAGTCGCATGCCCCATGCGTCAGGCGATGTGGCGCTCGCCCGTGACTTGGTGTTTAAGTCGGGCCAGCAGACAGATGGAGCGGACAAGGAGAGAGACTATGGCTACCGCCTATATCGTAGACGCCGTTCGCACCGCCGGCGGCCGCCGCGGCGGCCGGCTGGCCGGCTGGCATCCCGCCGACATGGGCGGCGCCGTGCTTGACGCGCTGGTCGACCGCACCGGCATCGACCCGGCCGCGGTCGAGGACGTGATCATGGGCTGCGTCGGCCAGGCCGGCGAGCAGAGCTTCCACATCGGACGCAACTGCGTGCTGGCCTCCAAGCTGCCCGAGAGCGTGCCGGCGGTCTCGATCGACCGCCAGTGCGGCTCCTCGCAGCAGTCGCTGCACTTCGCCGCCCAGGCGGTGATGTCGGGGACCATGGACGTGGTCATCGCCGCGGGCGTCGAGAGCATGACCCGCGTGCCGATGGGCAGCCCGACGAAGCTGGCCATGGAAGCCGGTCTCGGCGGGCCGAAGAGCCCGAAGATGGAAGAGCGTTATCCGGGCATCAACTTCAGCCAGTTCATGGGCGCGGAGATGATGGCCGAGAAGTACCAGTTCACCCGCGAACAGCTCGACACCTTCGCGCTGGAGAGCCACAGGCGCGCCATGCGGGCCACCGATGCGGGCGACTTCCGCAACGAGATCGTGCCGCTGGAGATCGAGACCGAGGATGGCCGGGAGATCCACGACAGGGACGAGGGCATCCGCTACGACGCGTCGATGGAATCGATCGGCTCGGTCAAGCTGCTGAAGGAGGGCGGGCGCATCACCGCCGCCAACGCCAGCCAGATCTGCGACGGCTCCTCGGGTGCGCTGATCGTCTCGGAGGAGGCGCTGAAGCGCCATAACCTGACGCCGATCGCGCGCATCCACAACCTGACGGTCACCGGCGGCGATCCGGTCATCATGCTCGAAGAGCCGATCGGCGCGACGAAGCGCGCGCTGGAGCGGGCCGGCATGAAGATCGAGGACATCGATCTCTACGAGGTCAACGAGGCCTTCGCGCCGGTGCCCCTGGCCTGGATGAAGGTGATCGGCGCGGACCACGAGAAGCTGAACGTCAATGGCGGCGCCATCGCGCTGGGCCATCCGCTGGGCGCTTCCGGCACCAAGCTGATGGCGACGCTGCTCAACGCCATGAAGGGCCGCAAGGCGAAATACGGCCTGCAGACCATGTGCGAAGGCGGCGGCCTGGCGAACGTCACCATCGTCGAATCGCTGCAGTAGTCAGCAGTCCCCTTTGCGGGGGTCGGGGAAGGGCGGAGCCGTGAGGCTCTGCCCTTTTTTCGTAGGAGGTTCTCCGCTCTCAGCGGCCCCAGCGCGCTGCCTGTCCCCGGCCGTCGATATGGACGAACGGGCCATGCACGGCATTGGCGCGGTAGGCGCCGAGTCCGCCCCGGGGCAGTTCCGGCCGGTCGGAAAAGGCGCCGGCGGAGAAGTCGAAGAGCCAGTTGGCGTCCTGCTTCGTCACCCGTCCGTCGCCGGAGAGATCGTCCATCATGCCGTCCGTCGGATCGTGATCGATGTAGACGTCGGCGGCGTCGCCGTACATGTGGCGCGAGCGTTTGGCGCCGTTGATGGCCGTGTTGTAGAACGGCGTGCGGAAGCCCGACATGACGAACAGCGTTTCCGCCTCCGTTCTCCGGGTTTCATGCAAGCTGGCCAGCACCGTCTCCAGACGCGTGATCAGGTCCGGCGTCAGCAGCACGTATTTCGGCCAGTGGTCGGGCTGCTGCTTGCAGAGAAACTGTCCGATGGTGAAGTGCGGCGAGACCGGCATGTCCATGTCGCCAGGCCCGTGGAGCGCGATGAAGCCTTCCGGCCTGTTGGCCGGGAAACTGCCGATCCGGTAGCCGTTCAGCCGCCCCTTGCGAACCCTGTCTGCCGGCTCCAGGACGAAAAGCGTGATCTCGTGGGCCGTCCGGCCGTTCGGCTGCTCGATGACCACGGAGGCGACGCCGGCCTTCTGAGGTGCCATCCACCCGGTCACCCGGCCCTCCCGGGGAACGAAATGGCCGTCTATGCGCATGGCGAAGCCGGGCGGGAGGTGAAAGGACACTTCGTCGCCGGGCATCGTCGTCGCGAACCAGAGTTCGTGGGGCGGAATTTCGCCCTGAACCCGGACGGCCGTCCCGTCTTCGCCTTGCTTCCCGGATGACAGGAAGGGTGGCTGTTTCTGTGCGACTGCCGCTATGCCGCCCGCCAGAAGCAACACGGCCATTGTTGTTGTTATCAGCCTGAATTTCATGCGTTATCCGTTGTTCTGGAAGTCTCCGGGGGCTTCGGAGATATTGCGGGAATGGGGATCGTGGAGTGGCGCCATGCGCGTCGCCGCCCGGATTCCGTCCTGCCGGTCATAGATGTCGCGCCAGAAATGGGCCCGGCCCTGGTCGTCCACGGTCACGGTGATGTAGGTGATGTGCACCGGAACGGGCTCCTTGACCGGCATCCAGTCGTTCTCCCGGCTGGCCAGGTTCTCCTCGATCTCCTCATCGGAGAGCTGGGGGTCGATGCCGGCGATCCAGCGCGCCATGGCGACCGGCCGCTGCAGCCGCACGCAGCCCGAGCTGAAGGCGCGCTGCGCCTCCTCGAACAGGTGCTTGTCGGGCGTGTCGTGCATGTAGACCGAGTACTGGTTGGGAAAGATGATCTTCAGCCGGCCGAGGGCGTTGGCGTCGCCCGGTCCCTGGACGATCTTGTAGCGCTCGGCGGATTCCGGATCGTGCCAGTTCACGTTGTAGGGGCTGACCTGATCACCTGTTTCGCGGTCGAAGACCTTGTAGTTGCCGCGTCGGGCATAGCCCGGATCGCGCTGCAGATTGGGCAGCTTGTCCTTGCGGGCGATGCTCACGGGCACGTTCCATTCGGGATTGGTCACGACATATTCGACCTGGTCGCTGAACAGCGGCGTCCGGCGGTCCGGCCGCCCGACGATCGTCTTCATGCTTATTTCGCGGCGGCCGTCGTTCCACCCCTCGGCAGTGAAGGAGGGCACATTCACCCAGACGTGACGGCGGCCCATGTCGCCCTGCAGCCGCCAGCGGTGCATGGCGTCGGCAATGCGGTCGAGCTTGGATTCGACGCTTTCGTTCAGCGCCTCGAGCGTGTTCGGGCCCACCACGCCGTCCGGCTTCAGTCCGTGGCGGCGCTGGAACTCCTTCAGATCCGCCGCAAGTTGCCAGTCCAGCCGGTCCAGACGGCTCCCGGGCGTTTGGCCAACGGTATGGAAGCCTTCGGCCGCCAGACGTTCGCGCAGGGCCGGGATGCGCGGGTCGCGCTGGCCCCGGTAGACGAGTTCGCCCTGCGGGATGGCAGGCCAGCCGCCGTCCGCGGCGATTTCACGGTAGTGTTTCATCGCCTCTTTCAGCCGGTCGTACTGACTGTGCCCGGGGTCGATCTTGCCCAGGGCCGCATCGACGTCGCCGGCGCCTGCGCTGAGGATGAGTTCGGTCAGCAGGGCGCGGTTGGGTCCATGCCGGCGCGGCCGGACCGCCTCGCCCTCGTCGCTCAGGCCGCCGCTGACCAGCGAGGCCAGCCGCACGAATGCGGTGGTCAGTTCGACGTCGGCTTCTGCGGCCCGTTCCGGTTCGTCGCCGAAACGCGCGCGGATCATTCCGTCCAGCGCCTGCAGGGTGACTGCCTCCACGACCAGACCGCGATCGAAATTGCTGGCGACGGCGTCGTAGAAGTCGAAGGCGCCCTCGCGTGTCCAGATCGGTTCGAAGACATGCCGCGCATAGGCCTGACGAATGGCGATCATCGCACCATGGCCGACCTCGCCCTCCAGACGCGCTTCGACGCCTTCGGCAGTGACAAGATCCTCGATCAGTCTGCGGATCGGCTCGGAGGGCGGGGCGCCGAGCATCTTGTCTTCGACGGCCGGCGCGGCGGCGATCTCCATGCCGGGTGGCGGCTGGTGCTGGCCCTGTGCCTGGCCGGCGGCAAGCGTCGCTGCCGCCAGGACGAGCAGGCCGGCGGAGGCCAATGGCAGGGGCGTCATGCGCCCTCCGTCGCGCGGGGCGACTGTGTCGGATATCCGGTTCTTGTACATGGTCACTCGTTTTGTTTTTGTTGGTGACGTTGTTCCTCACGTGGGGGCGGTCACCGGCCGCGCCAATTGACGATCTGTCGCGCCGATTGACGGTCTGGAAGGCGCTGGTGTAACTGAACCGCTCGCACGTTCCCCAACGGGCCTGTAGCTCAACTGGTTAGAGCCGGCCGCTCATAACGGTCTGGTTGCAGGTTCGAGTCCTGCCGGGCCCACCATTTCTTCTCACACACCCGCGCGTCCAGACTGCATGGGTGCGTGGGCGCGGCAATTCCCGGCCTTTGCGGGCTCCTTTGGCTGATCGCAAGGGCGCCAGAGACGGTTCTCCGGGGCCGCAGAGCCACTAAAAGGTCACGGGTCTCTGCGGTCCGATTTGGGCGTCCAAACCATCATTTTTGGGCATTGGGGGAAGCTCTCAGGTCTCGAAGCCGAGAAGCTGCCGTTGCGCAGCCCAGTCGAGCGGTAGCCTGCTCATCCTCCTGAGCCGGTTGGCGGTCAGTGTCGGCGGATGAAGGCCATCCAGAATGGCATCGACAATGTCAGGCGCCAGGCAGGAGAGGGTGATCACGCGACTGATCTCGCTTTCCTCGACATGTTCGCGGGTGGCGATGTCTCGTATCGATACGGCCTCAGCTGTCCCGAGCACCCGGTTCCAGCGGTGGGCCCGGGCAACGAGTTCGATCAGCGCCGAGTCCGGGCACGCTTCCCGCTCGGGCGATGCATCAATCAATAGGCGCGCCCCGGACGACCGGCGACCCAGCCGGCCCTGAAGGCGGAGAAGAACTGTTCGGGATTGTGCCCCGTCAGCCTGATGGTCTGCCCATGCTTCGGTGGGTTGCGAGGGCGCTGCATTGCCGGCAGTCGAGGCAAGCTGGTCGCGGCAGAGTTCAATCTCGATGCCGTCATCCAGCAGGCGGATTCGTCTGACCAGCAACGCCAGCAGGTTCCGTGCAGGGGCGTCGTCCGGCCTGCTCAGGATTTCACGAACGCAGGTCGATCGATCGGCGATGAAGGCTGGCTCCAGGCCCAGCATGTCTTCTGGGTCAAGCAGCCGGGCGAGTTCGATGGGATCGCCCAGCGCCTTGGCCAGATTGCGGACGATCAGGGTATCGAACTGCCCGGCCGGAACCCGCCAGCCCCGTTCCTTGTCGCGGCCCGGAACCATCAGGTCTCGTGATGTGTAGTAGACGTAGGGTCTGCCCTTCTTGCTGGTTTTCGTGGCGTGAAGAGGACGACCGGCGCCATCGACCACGCGCTTCCTGAAGAGGTGGGTATCCGAAGAGGCAGATGACGTGATGTGGAAGCGGGCGCTGGCATCCAGCTTCTGCTGGACTGCCTCCCATGTGGCGAGATCGATGATCGGTTCGTGCTGGCCTTTGTATGTTGCGCCGCGGTGTTTCACCCGCCCGATGTAGACGGGATTACGCAGCAGCCAGTAGAGATGGCCGCGGCTGAAGCGGATCCCACCTGTCCTGTGGCCCGAGCGGTTGGTCCGGACGGAAGTGACGATGCCTTCGCGCTCGCAGGCGGCCTTGACCTCTCTCACCGAGCCAAGCCCGAGATAGAGTTCGAAGATGCGTCGGACCGTTGCCGCGGCGTCCGGGTCGATCACCAGCTTACGGTCCTCAACCCGGTAGCCGATGGGAACGGCCCCGCCCATCCACATGCCCTTCTTCTTGGAAGCAGCGATCTTGTCGCGGATGCGCTCGGCGGTGACCTCGCGTTCGAACTGCGCGAAGGAGAGGAGGACGTTCAGCGTCAGCCGTCCCATGGAGGTGGTGGTGTTGAACTGCTGGGTGACCGAGACGAAGGAGACGCCCTGGCCTTCGAACAGCTCGACGATCCTGGCAAAGTCAGCGAGCGAGCGGGTCAGCCGGTCGACCTTGTAGACCACCACCGTGTCGATGCGGCCGGCCCGGATGTCGTTTAGCAGCAGGGTCAAGGCAGGTCGTTCCATCGAGCCGCCGGAGAAGCCGCCATCATCGTAGCGGGCGGGCAGTTCCTTCCAGCCTTCGTGCTGCTGGCTACGGATATAGGCAGAACAGGCCTCGCGCTGTGCATCCAGCGAGTTGAAGGCCTGGTCGAGCCCCTCCTCGGTGGACTTGCGGGTGTAGATGGCACAGCGAACCGAACGACCGCCGACGGGGACATGCGCTGAGCCATGACCATGGTTCCGATCTGCAGCCGACCGATTGCCAGCCAGTCTGCTTGGTTCAGCCATCGCCGTGGTCCTCGCGCGCCATGGTGATGTCGGTCTGCCGACCGCCCTGTTGCCGGTTCTGACCATGCCTGCTCGGACCTGCGCCTGCTTTCGTCGCATTCAGACCGAAGAAGCGCGGGCCGGACCAGTGGGCGCCAGTGATCGTGCGGGCGATGGATGTCAGCGAAGTGAATTGCTGGCCCTCGTAGATAAAGCCGCCCTCGACCACCTCGACGACATGGCTGCGGCCCTGCCACTGCCGGATCAACCGGCTGCCGGGACGGAGGCGACGACGGCCAGAAGCTGCGCCCGCAGCGACCGGTGGAGCGTCATTCACTACTTCCTCGCCGCTCCCGTTCGACCGCGCCAGTGCATCGAGGCGGCGGCGGGTCGCTGCCGTCAGCCCGCCTGACGCTTCGGCCTGCAGCAGCCACGCAGCGTTGCATTCCAGCAGACGGCGGCTCAGTCCCTTTGGCGGCGGACGACGCCAGTGCCGCTGCCAGAGCACGGCAAGGTCATCGCGGGACAGGGCCCGGACGCAGGTCTCAACGTTGTCTGCAGACGACGGGGTGGATGGTGACGGCGTTGATCTCCTGCTCTGATCGCTTCGGCTCGATCTTGCGATCGTGTCGCGGGCGGCGACGTTGCCGTCGCCGCCCGCGCGGATGGTGTTGTCCCTTCGCATGATCGGAGTGCCGTCAGTAGGCCATCGCGTCCGCGTTGGCCGGCAGCGTAGCCCGGTAGACACTGACGCCGTTGCCTTCCTTGGTGCGGCTCACCTCGATGCCGCGCTTCCGGAATCCGGTCAGCACTGCCCGGACACTGTGCGGCTGCCAGCCGGTGAACTGCACCATCTCGTCGATATCGGCGCCTTCGTCGCGCTGCAGCAGATCGAGGAGCTGTGCCTGCCGCGTGCCGGACCGGAAAAGCGGCTTAGCCGCGTCGTGGTTGTCACCTGCATTCGGGTCCGCGGTCGCCGCCTGCGGTGCCGCGTTCTCGTCGTCCCGGTCGCCGGCCTCAGTTGCGGCCGTTCCCACCGCTGCACGGCCGGCCTCGGTGAGGATCCAGACGTCATCCGCCGAGTGCTCGGCCAGGCCGCGGCGCTCCAGGGCCTGCAGCGTGGCAGTGAGCGCGCCGCCCTTCAGCGGCATGTCTTGCGGGAGCGGCAGCACCGAGCCGTCGGCACGTTCCGCCGCATTGGCGAGGATGGCGGTCTGCTTGTCATTGAGCTTCGTCAAGGTCGGTCTCCCTGGTTTCGTTACGCGCCGGCCCGACGCCGGCGCTGTCACCAGGACAAGCCCGGACCGCGATGCGGAGGCCGGGCCGGGGCCGGCCGCGCACACCCAGGCACCGCCGATCCCGAGAGCATGCATGCTTCCTTGCGGCGAAAGGTCCAGCCGAATTCGAGGGTTACGTTCAAGTTGATAACGTTAGTGAATTGGAATTGTCGCTGGCCCAAGTACCCTAGTTGTATTGGAAACACGCGCGGCACAAGACACTCGGCACGTGTGACGAGTAGATGCGCATCCGATGGTGCTCACGCTAATTTTCGATCACCAATTTCATCGACGGATCAATGGGTTAAGCCCATTCGGGATATCCAGCGCTCCGACCTCTATAAGTGTGCGACTGTTGACTGGATCGCAACGAGGGCAAAATCATATCGACAAGGCCGCAAATAATGAGGTCGTCCAGATTCTAAAGGCGATTCCTGAAGTAATTAACGAGAGTTGCGAGACTCCGTGACCTGCCCCTTTGGAGCCTCAAGGTTAGTGAGATTCCACGGTTGGTGTGGTGCGGTCACATTCTATGGGCCGTCGGAGTGTGCCTGGGTGAGAGAGGCCTGCATCATTGCAGATTGTGAATGTAAACACTCGCTAACCGTGGGCTTCGATTGATCCTGAGTCTCGCTAGAGTAGTCTTTCTTGACCGATATATCATGATCCCTATAAGGGAGCAATTGACATTGGTCCCTTATAGGGTATATGGAGAGGCATGGAATGCGGATCATCGCTCGTCGGACACTTCGCGAATTTGGCGATGGGGCTCCGGATGCGAAGTCCGCGCTCGACGCTTGGTATCACGAAGCAAGAAAGGCCGATTGGAAAACGCCGAACGACGTCAAGGAACAATACCGCCACGCCAGCATCGTTGGAAAAAACCGTTTCGTTTTCAACATTGCGGGCAACAAGTACCGGCTCGTGGTTCGGATCGACTATAGCGCGGGCATCATCTTCGTCAGGTTTGTCGGCACCCATGCCGACTACGATAAGATCGATGTGGAGGAGATATGATGAGCACAGTTCGCCCTATTCGAGATGATGCCGATTACGACGCTGCACTTGCTCGTATCGATTGTCTTATGGACGCTACTGACGGCAGCCCGGAACGTGACGAGCTCGACGTGTTGACCACTCTGGTCGAGGTCTATGAAGACGAGCACTATCCGATCGATCTGCCGACACCCATTGAGGCAATACAGTTTAGGATGGAGCAGGCTAACCTCAGCCAAGCCGATCTTGTTCCTTATTTCGGCAGCCGCGCCAAGGTTTCGGAAGTGTTGTCCGGCAAGCGCACGCTGACTTTGAAAATGATCCGTGCACTGAATACACATCTCGGCATTCCCGCCGACGTGCTGATCGGCGACATGAGCGTTGCCGATTTCGACCGCGAGACAGACCATATCCGATGGGGGCGGTTTCCGATCCGGGAACTGATGAAGCGCCAGTGGCTGCCTTCCGTCCGCAACGCCACTGAGGCGGCTGAAGAGCTGATGAGCAGTCTGATCGAGCGGGCCGGCGGACGTGATGCTGTCCCACAGACATTTTATCGCAAGAATGATGTAGCGCGCCAAAACGCGCGCATGGATCCCTATGCGTTACAGGCGTGGTGTCTTCACGTCCTCGCGACCGTGCGCGAACGGACGCTGCATACGACCTATCGCGACGGCGCCATCGATCCGGAGTTTCTCCGTTTTCTCGCGACACTAAGCCGATTGCCTGACGGCCCGAAACGCGCGGTCGAAGCGCTCGAACAACAGGGCGTAGCTGTCGTCTATGCCAAGCACCTTCCGAAAACCCATCTGGATGGCGCCGCCATGCGCACAAAGGAGGGTGTGCCGGTGATCGGACTCACGCTCCGGTATGACCGTCTTGACAATTTCTGGTTCTGTCTCTTGCACGAGACCGTCCATGTGTGGCGGCATCTGAACGATGAAGGAGCCTTCTTCGTTGACGACCTCAAACTGGACGTTTCGGATCATTCAGAAGACTGGTCCTTTGAAGACGAGGCGGACACGCTCGCCCAGGAAGCGCTTATTCCGTCGGAAGATTGGGATGCAGCGGAGCTTCTGAAAGCGGCAACGCCCTCGCGTGTCATCGCCTTTGCGCAATCGGTGAACGTCCACCCGGCCATTGTGGCCGGGAGAGTGCGGCGTGAAACCGGAAACTACCGGCTGCTATCGCAATTCGTAGGTTCGAATGAGGTGCGCCCGCATTTTGAGGAGATTTAGTAAAGCAGTCGGAACCGGAAATCTCCGGCTCCGACTGCTAAGCAGATTACCCGATGGTGCAAGCGCCGCCCGGAGGGACGCCAGACGAGCAGATAACCCGCCCTGAACAAGCCTCTGTTATCTGCTTCGACCGCCACTGACAACACGACAATACCGGCGCGATAGGAGATTGGTCGAATGAGCCAGAATGATCAGCGCCGTGTCTTCGTGGCGCAAGCAGAAGGCAAGTCGCTACCGGAAATCGACATACTCAAGCTTCTTTCGTCGGCGGAGATCGACCTCGGTGCGGTAAAGTTTGTCGGCAGTGCAGGCGACCTTGAAAGTATGACCTCGAACGATGCTCTCGTGATAATCCTGCATGATGATGCGGGCGAGAGCGCGCTGCTAGATGCGGCGGCGTTCGCAGGCGCACAGAAAGGTGTCTGCAATATCGTCGGAATATGGGCGCCCGACCAGGCTCAGACCGGCATTCATCCCGCTGTGGCAAAATTCAGCACGGCACAAGTTCCGTGGGATGCAGAAAAGGTCAAAGGAGAGTTGGGCTCCGATTGCGAAAATGCCTTCCTGACGCCCGCAGGCGAAAATGCCGATCCGAATGAGGTTGAGCCGAATGAATGCGAATAACCGTCCGCGGCGCCTCTACCGATATGTCATCGACCATGACAAGGGATTTGCGCCGAACCCGTTTTTCAAGGTCTGCACGCTGGCATGCTGCAAGCCAAAAATCAGGCAGTATGCCGAGATTGGAGATGTCATCGTTGGGTACGGTCCCGCCAAACACGGCCTCAGCCGCCAAATCATATACTGGATGTTAGTCGATGAGATTTCAAATTTCGACGATTATTGGCACGATCCACGATTTCGCAGCAAACGCCCGAAAATGGGCGGTTCTCTCATGCTGAGCTATGGCGACAATATCTACCATCGCCATCAGGGCAGAGGCGATTGGATTCAGGAGCCATCATTTCATAGCGACCGAAACAGTCTCATTGGTGAGGGGAATCTGCGGCGCGACACAGCAACGACCGACAAGGTGCTGATCGGTCGGGATTATGCCTATTGGGGATCGAACGGGCCGCGGCCACCAGATGTCTACCGTCCATTCGTCAAAACTGGCCGCGGTCATGAATACACGGTTGAAGATGAGGCGTTGAAAAAGGCCTTTATTGAATGGCTTCGAGGCCTGCCTGATCGCGGTCTGATCCATGATCCAGCCGACTGGACACACGACAAGAAACTTCGCCGGATGATAGCCGCCGAGGTGCTCGCATGCTGATCGAACGGTACGCAGCTTTTGTTGCGCGCACGGATCAATTTTCCGCAGAATATGGTGCGGACGTCATAGACGCCGCAGATCCGCGCGAAATTGCGATTTTCGGCCTAGCCAGCGAGATCGGCTCCGTCATTTCCGCCATAAAAAAGGAGTGGCTGAGAGAAGGCGGTGCATTGTCTTCACCGCTCGCCAAGGCAGAGTTGGAAGAAGAACTCGGCGATGCAATGTGGTACGCCTTCGCTCTTGCGCGGATTGAGGAAGCGGGACACAACCCGAACATTCTGATCTCTGATATTGAACACTTGCAATCAGAAGTAACCGACCCGAGCAAGCGTGGCGATCAGATTCGCCAGGTCCTGCCCCCAGATGATCTAGAAGATTTTCTGAATGGCGCTGAGATGTTCAAGAGGAATTCGCGGCGGACCCTGTCCGACTACCAGTCGTTGGCGTACAAAACCGCGCGAACCGATAAACATGTCCTCTTGCAGGTCTGCGCTGCTGTACTGACACAATTGTCTGCGCAATTAATGCGTCATTTGTTCCCTGAAATCGAAACGAAACTGAATACGCAGTTGAAGGATCGCCCGATTGGTGTTGTTCTGGGAGAAATCGCTTGGCATCTGTGCGCAATCGCCTCGCTTTACGGCATCGATATGGATGAGGTCGGAGCGAAGAATGTGGAGAAGGCGAAGGCTAGGCAAAACCATGGCAAGCCAACACCGCTCCATGATGCGAGCGCTCCAGACGGTCAGAAGTTTCCGCGGAATTTTGAGGTTGAGTTTCGCTCGGCCGACTCTGAGACGGTTGAAATATATTGGGAAGGAGCGCGCCGCGGCGACCCGCTGCGAGATCAGTATTCGATCGAGGACGGATACCGGTTTCATGATGTTATCCATCTCGCAAATGTTGCGGTGCTGGGATGGTCGCCGGTCTTACGGGATCTTTTTAAGATCAAGCGCATAGGAAAGACCAAACTGGAGGAGGATGGCGGTCGGTCGGCGGTTGTGGAAGAACTCGTGATCAAGTTTATTCATTGGGAAGCTTCACGGCGCGCCAAAGAGCTGCACGGTGATTTGCGCGCATATGAGCGCCCACTTTTTCCAGACAACGAGGAAATCCCATTTTCGTTGCTCAAGGAGGTTCGCGAACTCACGTTCGGACACGAAGTCTACAAGAATAAATATTGGGAGTGGGAGCGCGCCATTCGTGAAGGGTATCGCGTTTTCGAATTACTCAAACAGCATCGAGGCGGCTTCGTCATTGTCGACCTTGAGAGACGCGGTCTCGACTTTAAGCCATCTTCAGATACCTCTTAGTGTGTCCCCAATTCTTCAACGATCCTTTGGTTCAGCCCCCAATTCGGCGGGTAGAATGGAGCGGGCAAACGTCCTGCGGGCCTGAACTTTTGTTTGATTCGTGATCGACCGGATAACCCTTTTATATCGGGGAAGATCACTCGGGCATATTTCGAGATCTCACAGAACAAGTTCTGGCAGTCAATGAGCTGCAGGGGACGACCCCACAGGTCAGAGAACTCGATTTCGAACATGTCAAAATAGCGACCTTGGTTTGCCGACATATGTTGGATGATTTCCTCTGCTGTGACACCTTTTGTCGAAACGAAGCACTTGGATACGCCGTCCAAAGCGCCAGGGCCGGCCTTAACAAATTCCATTTCGGAGAATGATGTCAGTGGCCCATAATTCAAATCCGTGGCGAATTGATAGGCAAGGAAAGGTCCAATAGACGGCGCTGCAACCATAAGCGCAAATGCATCTCCCATTGATCGGCATTTCCTGAGACGGGCCGGGTAATCCTCTGCAATCATCCATTCCAACAATCTCAAATGGTTCGCATGTTTGGTACGATGACCAAACACCGATCCAGCCGACGGCATGATGTAGGCGGCCGAATAGTTCCGTTCGCCTGCGGATTGACGTTTCGAAAGCAGGCCGTCGAAGGCTCGGAAACTATAGCTTTCCCACGAGATCTCGCCGAGTTCGTTTTGGAGTGTTTCCCAAGTTCCAATGCGGTTGAAGATTTTAAACAACAGTATACGAAAGAAACGATCTTCATCTGACCACTTACCCTCGTCGGTCCATATGACTCTATTGATGAGATATTGGCTCACACGGTCAGACGCTCTGTAGCTGTTGGTAAAACGGTACGAGGAGAGAACCAGGTCGTCGGAAACGCCCGGATCGTTCGCACCTTTCAGGCGCTGGAAAAAGACGCTTTGGCGTTTGGCTGCAAACCGCCAGTAGGCTTCAAAAACAGGTGTAGTTTCCAAGCTTACACCAGAAATTTTGATACTATTGAGCTTTTGTGAAACTCTGATTGCTGGTTGATTCAAGCAAACAACTTCAAACAGATCGTCTTGACCGTAGGCCAGTCCAGCCTCCCATTGTCTTTGTCGTTTTACAGCCATCATAGGCGTTCATCATAGCTGAAAAGCACAAACTAGGGGGCTGTCCCAGGCAATCCGGAATTTCTTTTTTGGGCGCCCCTAACAGGCGAATCGGCCAACCTAGGAGCAGATTAGCGATCAGGCTCATTTTACCAACGACCGCCGCATGACAGGGACTTAGAATATTTGGCGATAACCGATTGGCCGATTCCACCCGCGCCGTCTATTTCCGGCCCGAACATCTCCTCCAGAATATCCCGAACCATGGCTCGATGACCTCCACCTCTTCGGGATTCGCAGGGACCTTCTCCCTATCCTGCCCCCTCAAGGATAGTGAGATTCGCTGGTCGCGGATAGGGTTGCCACTGAAACGACTTTGACATGCGAACCCTAGCCGCGCCTGCTCATTTGGTTCCATAGAAGACGGAATGCGATTGGCTTCCTGAATGGAGGAGCCGCTTCAGGGAAGAGATCACAGCGAAGGCCGGTTATCTCCCGATTTCGGGATACTGCAAGCACGGGGCAGAGTTCAGCCGGACCGATCGCGCTTGTCCCTAGCTCTCGTCAGGGCGAGGGCGGACACGATCAGCGCCCCGACGAAGGTTGCGAACAGCCAGCGGTAGGCATCGAGCGGTGCCGTCGCAGGGTCCGCTGAGAACTGGCCGATCAGAAGGCCGCTGAACTGCTGGAAACAGGCAGCGCCCAGGAAGAATGCCAGGTTCATCAGACCAAGTGCACTGCCGCGCAACTCCGGCGGCGCGGAGCGGTTGACGAGGGCATAGGCGGGCATCCAGCAGCCGTTCATCAGGGCGAGATACAGGAACAGTGGAAACAGGGCGTCTACCGGCAACGCCGATGGCGCCATGGCCAGCCACAGCCATGGCAGGATGTGCAGGATGACACTGGCGAGCATCGTGCGCTTGTCGGAACGCAGCAGGCGGTCAGCGACATAACCCCAGGCCGGCAGCGCCACGAGCAGGCCGATCGACCAGGCCTGCAGCACGTCGGTCGCAGCCGGCGGGGACAGCGAATAGGCCGTGCCCAGAAATGGCAGTGTCCAGAGACCCTGCATGGCGCTGAGTATGCCGAGAGCGACGAAGGCGTGCGCCGCGCAGGGCCAGAGGTTGCGCAGGCGTGCCGCGCGCACGAGACCGCGGAAGGCCTCGCCCATGCTTAGCCCCGCGCGCCGGGCAGCCGGCCCCGGCAGGGTCAGAACGGCCGCCAGGGCGGTCAGCAGCAGCCAGCCGGCCACGATGACAAAGGCTGTGCGCCATCCGAACGCCTCCGCCAACGCAGCCAGCGGATGCGCCGCCAGCAATCCTCCGATCGGGCCGGTGGCGGCGAAGAGGCCAGCGATCGTGCCGAAATGCCGGTCGCCGAACCATCGGGCGAGCAGGCTGAAGGCGATCACCAGGACGATACCGACGCCTGCGCCGCCCAGCGCGCGGCCGATGAGAGCGAGCGGATAGCTCGGCGCAAGCGCAAACAGAAGGGTGCCCAGGCCTGCCACTGCGAGCCAGAAGGCGAAGGTGCGGCGCGGCCCCCAGAGATCGGACTGGACCCCGGCGAAGGGCTGCATCGCGGCATAGGGCCAGAAATAGGCGGCGGCGAGGGCGCCCAGAGCAGCCGGATCGGCGCCGAAGTCGGCCTGGAAGCCAGGCAGCACGACAGCCGTCCCGTAGCGCAGCAGCCAGGCCAGCAGCGAGCCCGACACGAGGATGACAATGCTCGCCACGATACGCCCGATGCCCGCACCGCTTCGCGCGGTCATGTAATCAACGCCGGCGCGGCCCGCAGGGCTGACGACATGATCCTCTCCTGATCTGCCTCAAGATCGAAACTGCGTTGGAACAATCATGAAACTTGAGGCCTGGCTATCCGGTTCTTGGCAGCGAGCCGGAATCAGGCACAGACCAAGATCAGTGGCACCGTCGACGCCATAGAGTTAGAGGCAATCGCGCCGACGATGCAGAACCGGCCAAATTGATGTGTATCAGTCGACCAGAATCTGCTCGATGATTTCAACAGCGCCATACAGCGCGACGGCCGTCGCCGCAGAGATGAAAAGCATCCAGAGGATGAGACCAACATTCGGTGCCTTCCTGAGGGTCTCAGGATGCCGTGTCAGATTTACGTACAAGATCGCTGCGACGACACCGGACAAAAACCAAGGATCAAGATCACCAAGCGCGATCCCTATGATCGCAATATGGGCCAATAAGAAAGCCCACTTTCTGATTAGCGGACGTGGTTGCATCCGGAATCCCTTGAATTACATTTTTGTACTGCCATAGATCGGCTATTTAAAAAAAGTATATACTTTTTCTGACGTGAAGGCCTGAAATTCTGCCACGGGAATGGGTAGATTCCGTCGGTCCGTCGGTCCGTCGGTCCGTCGGTCTGTTGGACTTCAACCCGTCTTTGGTCCGCCGGATCGTGGAGTTTTCCGGCTCTATCACGGTGACAGACTGGAGCTCGTTCCGGTCGGTCGCGCTTCAGCGTCCCGGTTCGGCTTCCGGCGCCGCTCGCGATAGGTGATGTAGAGTCCCGAGACGACCACCACGGCTGAGCCGACCCAGGTCCATAGGTCGGGAATTTCGGCAAAAATTAGGTAGCCGAACAGGCCGGCAACGACGAGCTGGATGTACGTGATCGGCGCCACAACCGACGCGAGGCTGTACTGGAAGGCCTTGACCACGAAGTACTGGCCGAAGCCGCCGAACACCCCGAGCAGGAAGTACAGGAACCAGTGCCAGGCCGAGACGGGCCAGACCCCCGGCTCGACCACGAAGAAGAGACCGGCGGCCACGGAGCCGACCAGCGCCGTGTAGGTGATCGTCGTCTCGGGAGTGTCGTCCGCGGCGATCTTCCGCGTGAGGATCTGGTAGACGGAGAACATGAACATGTTGGCGACGACCAGGAGCATCGCCCAGTGGAAGCCGGCGCCGCCGGGCTGGATGATGATCAGCGCTCCTGCGAAACCGACCGCGACCGCGGCCCAGCGCCTCGACCCGACCTTCTCGCTCAGAAAGGGTACGGAAAGCGCGGTGACCACGATCGGCGTCGTGAAGACGATTGCCATGGCCACCGCGAGTTCAAGGTAACGCAGCGCGTAGACGAAGAATGCCGTCGAGACGAACAGCAGCAGCGACCGCACCAGCTGGATGCCCGGTCGTTGGCTTCGGAACAGGCCGGTGCCGTGCCACGGCAGGAAGACGACGATCATGACCAGGAGATGACC
>MRWG01000208.1_pt1 | contig 96943 bp, 119 predicted proteins | sample 1013341 | NCBI WGS metagenome assembly MRWG01 (sample SAMN06117577, study PRJNA244670) | biofilm metagenome | biome: Water; feature: Cathode Biofilm; material: Biofilm; isolation source: microbial consortium enriched at the cathode of a solar microbial fuel cell | place: USA: District of Columbia ...
CCAGGCTGACGGAAAGATTCGTCAGTGGCGGCAGGCTGAGCCCCGTGTCGACGGCAATCTGGTTTTCGCCATTGGCGAGTGCCGCTGCCGCCGTGATGATCTCCAGAACGCCGATCTTCATGTCCCAAGGCGCGTCTGTCGCCAGTGTCAGGGCATTCTTGGCGTCGAGATTGAGGATGCGGTCCAGCCGGATCGTTTCGGCGTTTTTGGACGTGGCTGTCTCAAGCGTCTTGAGCACGGCCTGCACGGTGGGCGGAACGCCGCTTGTCAGCCGGATCGTGGACAGGAGCTGCGGCAGCGTCAGATCCGTTGCCAGGATCTCGTCATAGGTGAGGGCGGTCAGGTCCAGCCTTGTCGCCAGTGTCTGCATGAAGGCGAGCACATCGACATCCGCGTCGAGCAGCGCCTCATAGTCCATCGCCTTGAGTGAGATCGTTGTGCCCAGAAGGCCGCCAAGAAGGCTGTTGAGAATGCCTCCGTTCAGGCTGGCGAGGCGGGAGCCGACCGAAAAGCCGGCCAGTTTCTCCGACGAGGCCGTTCCAACGGCGAAGAGCTCGGGCGCATCGGTGAAGAGAGACCCGAAATAGATGTTGCCTTCCTTCCGGATCGTCACCTTGGCGGCGTCCGGCGAGGTCTCCATCTCCACAAAGCGCAGATTTGCGGCGATTGACGGGTCGGGATAGTAGCGACCACGTACAAGCCTGGCGACGCCGCGCTTTTGCTGGTCGATATACTCTTCTTCCGTCAGATATCGCTCATCAAGCAGGAGGCCGTCTTCGGTCTCGACTGCAATGTTGTGGTTGTTGAGCGCGAAGAACTTCGCCACCGCTTCTTCCGCGTTGACGATGTCTGCCGCCGCCACGATGGAGGCAAGGTCCGCCGCCTTTTGCAGCTTGCGGTCCTGAAGCGTGAGATTGCCATAATCGACTGCAAGCGCCAGGCAGCCGATCATGATCGGCAGGAAGAGCGCGAACAGCGTCGCGACATTGGCCCTGGTGTCTCTCACAAAGCGGCGGGCGAGGGGAAGCAGCGCCCGCATCTCAGAGGCCTCCGAGCCGGATGGTCGAGAAACCGACAATCTCCTTGTCCGGCATCGCATATGAATAGAGCGACCAGATCGGCAGATCGCTGGCGTCGTATTTGACGGTTACCGTAAACTGGTTTGGATTACCGGCATCGTCAGCGACATCGATGTTGAACTTCTCGGCATTGATGAACGGGTGGTCCATCATCGACTGCTCAATGAAGTCGCGTGCGATTGTCTGCCGCTCGGTCTGGGAAAGACCGGCAACCGCCGCTCGCGCCGCGTCGGCGCTCACCTGTTGCACGGAGTGCGATGCGCTCAGATAGATGCCATAGGCGATCATCGAGAAGACCGTCAGGAAAAACACAGGTGCGATGATTGCGAATTCGAGAGCTGCCGTGCCGTCCGATCGGTCCAGAAATTTTCTGATAATTCTTTTTGTCATTCCAATACTCCCAAGCCCGGCATCAGGATTCAGGAGCAAAATTAAACAAAGAATAAAGCGAGCTATAAACTTATAGTATAGGTCTATGCAATCTAGAGTTTAATTTGAAATCGAAAGCAACCCTAGATAAATATATTTCAACAATCTACAGGACAACTCAAGGTTATGCAAGTAATGATTGCGGGAGAATGCTTTGCCCCTGGATGCCCGGTTTTGCGCGGGTTTGTGCAGGGCGCATGTATCCGTCGGCTTCATCCAAAGATTGAAAAAAGACACCAATTTCCGGATTTGAACAAATGTCGCGTAAAGAGCGGCTTTTTGCTTCTCTCGCGTATAAAGCGTTGTGAAAAGGGCCAAAAAAAGAGCGTGGATTTGACAGTAAGATAGCCGGAGGTTGCATTTTCTGTTTCCTGAAACCGTTCCGGCTAAGCAAATTCCGTGGCGTCAGGCCGCCTTTTTGTACGCGATGAGAGCAGAGGCAAGATCACCTCGCTCCATGATGGAAACGCTCTCCAGTTCCAGCCAGTTGGCGAACCGCTGTAGTTCACAAGACAAGGCCTCCGCCGTTTCTGCCGGCGCATGCGGTTCGGCATGGGCCGCCTGGACCAGAAGCGTGCGTCTGGCGCGGTCGGCCTTCAGGTCGACGCGGGCGACGATACGGTCGCCCATGAGAAACGGCAGCACGTAATATCCATGCACGCGCTTGTGGGCCGGCGTGTAGATCTCGATGCGGTAGCGGAAGCCGAAGATGCGTTCGGCGCGGTCGCGCTCCCAGACCACGGGATCGAAGGGCGAGAGCAGGGCGGGCCTGTCGATGCGACGCGGAAGCTTTGCGTCCCGGTGCAGATAGGCCGTGTTGCGCCAGCCCGTAATCTCGACCGGCAGCAGCGCGCCGGCCTCCACCAGTTCTGCAACGCGGGCCTGCGAGTCGGCCGGTTTCAGGCGAAAATAGTCGCGCAGGTCCGGTTCGGTGGCGACACCCAGTGCACGTGCGGCAATCTCCACCAGCGCGCGCTGCGCATCGTCTTCGCGTGGTGTGGGCGTGTCGAGCACGCTCTGCGGCAGCACGCGCCCGGGCAGATCGTAGAGCCTCTCGAAGCTCGGGCGGCGTGAATGCGTGGTGATGCGGCCGCACCAGAACAGCCATTCCAACGCCTTCTTGGTCTTGCTCCAGCCCCACCAGCCCCCATCGCCCCGGTCGCCGCCGAAAGCCGAGGAGGCAATCGGGCCTTCGTCTGCGACGCGCTCATATACATGCTCAATGAAGGCGTGTTCTTCACGGGCGAAACGCACGAGCCCCTTGTAGACACCCTGGCCGCGCGCCGCCCGCTCCATGCGCCAGCGCATCAGGGGCTGTGTCTCCACAGGGAGGAGGGAAGCTTCATGCGCCCAGTATTCAAAGAGCATGCGCGGCTTTCTGGACTGGGCGCGCTCCAGAAGTTCGACGGGGTAGGGGCCGAGTCGCGCATAAAGCGGCATCAGATGGGCGCGCGCGACGACATTCACCGAGTCGATCTGCAGAAGGCCGGTTCGTGCAAGCGTGCGCCTTAGATGCTGCCTCTCCACACCGTTTGCCGGCGCAGCAGTGGAAAACCCCTGGGCTCCGAGGGCAATTCGCCGCACCTCGGCGGGCGTGAGTCGCTGCTTTCTCATGGGCTTTGCTGAATTCGCGTGTCCAATATACACAAGACGTAGCGTTTCGTTTCCGGCCGCGCCACCCGACAGGCTTCGCAGCCGCAACCTCTCCTGACAGGACGATGACAGGGCAGAGGTAACTCTTTACACACCGATTTTATGCGTTAAGTCCGCTCATGAAACGCGGCGAAACCGTGTGGGGCAGGCGAAAAACGGCGGAAATGCTTTAGACAATGCCGCATTCTCGCCAATGTTTGACTTGCTTCGCCAAGCGCCCTGCGCTAACCCTCGCCGCGTTGCAACATGAGCCTAGCCTTGCTGCCTCGGCTAGCGGCGCACAAACCCCGGTTACGGGCCTTTGATACGCAGCCTCGCCCGCGGCGGGCAACGGAAAGTCGGACCATGAATGAGCTTCTGAGTTCATACCTACCTATCGTTATTTTCATCGGCGTCGCCCTCGTCGTCGCAATTGCGCTTGTGGTTGCCCCGTTCCTGGTGGCCTACCGCAACCCGGATCCGGAGAAGCTGTCGGCCTATGAGTGCGGCTTCAACGCATTCGACGACGCGCGCATGAAATTCGACGTGCGCTTCTATCTGGTGGCGATTCTGTTCATCATCTTCGATCTGGAAGTCGCGTTCCTCTTCCCGTGGGCGGTGGCGTTCGGCGAAATCGGCTGGCTTGGCTTCTGGTCTATGATGGTGTTCCTCGGTGTTCTGACCATCGGCTTCATCTACGAATGGAAGAAGGGAGCGCTGGAATGGGATTGAACAACGGCACGCTCGTGGCGCCCCAGCCCAAGGGGCTGATCGACCCCCGCACCGGTAATCCGGTCGGCGCGGACGATCCGTTTTACACGGGCCTCAACAACGAGCTTTCCGACAAGGGCTTCATCGTCACGTCGTCGGAAGCGCTGATCACCTGGGCGCGCACCGGCTCGCTCATGTGGATGACCTTCGGTCTGGCCTGCTGCGCCGTCGAGATGATGCACATCTCCATGCCGCGCTACGATGCAGAGCGTTTCGGCATCGCGCCGCGCGCTTCACCGCGCCAGTCCGACGTGATGATCGTCGCCGGCACGCTGACCAACAAGATGGCGCCTGCGCTCCGCAAGGTCTACGACCAGATGCCGGAGCCGCGTTACGTCATCTCCATGGGCTCGTGCGCCAATGGCGGCGGCTACTATCACTATTCCTATTCGGTGGTGCGCGGCTGCGATCGCGTCGTGCCTGTCGATATCTATGTGCCCGGCTGCCCGCCCACGGCGGAAGCGCTGCTTTACGGCATTCTTCTTCTCCAGAAGAAGATCCGTCGCACCGGCACGATCGAACGTTAGAGGCGAGCATGAGCGAAGCGCTGAAGGACCTGGCGGCATACGTCACGGAAAAGCTCGACGCCCAGATTCAGGATGCGGTCGTCGCCTATGGCGAGCTGACCTTCCTGGTCGAGCCGGGTGACATCGTCGATGTGCTCAACTTTCTGAAGAACGACGTGCAGTGCCAGTTCTTCGCCTTCATCGACATTGCAGGCGCGGATTATCCGGCGCGCGAGAAGCGGTTCGAGGTGGTCTACCATCTCCTGTCGCCGCGCCAGAACCAGCGCGTTCGCGTCAAGGTGTCGACGGATGAGGACACGCCGGTGCCGTCGGTCGTGGAAGTGTTTCCTGCCGCCGACTGGTATGAGCGTGAAACCTACGACATGTACGGCGTGCTGTTTACCGGCCATCCGGACCTGCGCCGCCTTCTGACCGATTACGGTTTCGAAGGGCATCCGCTCCGCAAGGACTTCCCGCTGACCGGCTTTGTCGAGGTTCGCTATGATGACGAGCTGAAGCGCGTCGTCTACGAGCCCGTCAATCTGAGGCAGGAATTCCGCAATTTCGATTTCCTCTCGCCGTGGGAAGGGACGGATTACGTCCTGCCCGGTGATGAGAAGGCGAAAGACTAGAGGTTGGGCAGCGCCAGATGACTGAGCACTCCGTCCGCAATTTCAACATCAACTTCGGCCCGCAGCATCCGGCGGCCCACGGCGTTCTGCGTCTGGTGCTGGAACTCGACGGCGAGGTGGTGGAACGAGTCGATCCGCATATCGGTCTGCTGCACCGCGGCACCGAAAAGCTGATGGAGCACAAGACCTATCTGCAGGCCGTGCCCTATCTGGACCGTCTTGATTACGTCGCGCCGATGAACCAGGAGCATGCCTATGCCCTGGCGATCGAGCGTCTGCTCGACATTCAGGTGCCGATCCGCGGACAGCTTATCCGCGTTCTCTATTCCGAGATCGGCCGTATTCTGAACCATCTCCTGAACGTCACCACACAGGCGATGGACGTGGGCGCGCTCACCCCGCCGCTGTGGGGCTTCGAGGAACGCGAAAAGCTGATGGTGTTCTATGAGCGGGCCTGTGGCGCGCGCATGCACGCAGCCTATTTCCGTCCCGGCGGCGTTCATCAGGACATTCCCGACCAGCTGGTCGAGGACATCGGCAAGTGGATCGATCCGTTCCACAAGACGCTGGACGATCTCGACAGCCTTCTGACCGGCAACCGCATCTTCAAGCAGCGTAACGTCGACATCGGCGTCGTGACGCTGGAAGAAGCATGGGCCTGGGGCTTCTCGGGCGTCATGGTGCGTGGTTCGGGCGCTGCATGGGATCTGCGCAAGAGCCAGCCCTATGAGTGCTATCCGGAGATGGAATTCGACATTCCGATCGGCAAGAACGGCGACTGCTACGACCGCTATCTCATCCGTATGGAAGAGATGCGCCAGTCGGCGAAGATCATGCGCCAGTGCGTTGATCGTCTTCTTGGCAAGGAGCGTGTCGGCCCGGTTTCCAACACCGACGGCAAGGTCGTCCCGCCCAAGCGTGGCGAGATGAAGCGGTCGATGGAAGCGCTGATCCATCACTTCAAGCTCTACACCGAAGGCTACCACGTCCCCGCGGGCGAGGTTTACGCGGCTGTGGAAGCGCCCAAGGGCGAGTTCGGCGTCTATCTGGTCTCCGACGGCTCCAACAAGCCCTATCGCTGCAAGCTGCGCGCACCGGGCTTTGCTCATCTCCAGGCCATGGATTTCCTGTGCCGCGGCCATCTTCTGGCCGACGTCGCCGCCGTTCTTGGCTCCCTCGACATCGTGTTTGGTGAGGTAGACAGATAAATGTCAGTCCGCCGTCTCGCAGACGAAGCCGTCCAGCCCGAAAGCTTCGCATTCTCCTCCGCCATGAGCGGGGAGGTGAAGCGCTGGCTGGGCAAATACCCGCAGGACCGCAAGCAGTCGGCGGTGATCCCGCTGCTCATGCTGGCGCAGGAGCAGGAAGGCTGGGTCACGCGCGCAGCCATCGAGCATGTGGCAGAAATGCTGGACATGCCGCTGATCCGTGTTCTGGAAGTGGCGACCTTCTACACCCAGTTCCAGCTCGCGCCCGTTGGCACGCGCGCCCACATCCAGGTCTGCGGCACCACGCCGTGCATGCTGCGTGGTTCGGGCGAGCTCATCGAGCTGTGCAAGAAGAAGATCAATCCCGAGCCGTTCCACCTCAATGAGGAAGGCACGCTGTCGTGGGAAGAAGTCGAGTGCCAGGGCGCATGCGTCAACGCACCGATGGTCATGATCTTCAAGGACACCTATGAGGATCTGACGCCGCAGCGTCTCGAAGAGATCATCGATGCATTCGAGGCAGGCAAGGGCGACACGATCGAACCCGGTCCGCAGATCGACCGCATCTTCTCCGGTGCGGCTGGCGGTCTGACCGCGCTGACCGACGAGAAGGCCGTCACCGGCAAGGCGAAGGCTTCCTCTTCCAGGGCAGCCGCCACCGGGACGAAGGTTCCGCCGTCTCAGGCAGCCAAGCCCGACACGTCTGCAACCGTGACCGATCCGGCCATCAAATCGCCGTCGCCGGTCAAGGCCGACAATGGTGCGACCTCTGCAACCGCCAAGAGCGCGCCGCAGAAGGCCGCGAAGCCGAGCCTTGAAGACAAGAACCGCCCCGAAGGCATTGAGCGTCCGGCTGAAACGGACGATCTGAAGCTGATTTCCGGCGTCGGTCCGAAGATCGAAGGCATTCTGCACGAGATCGGCATTTTCACCTTTGCGCAGGTCGCAAAGTGGAAGAAGGCCGAGCGCGAGTGGGTTGACGGATATCTGAGTTTCCATGGCCGCATTGAGCGCGACGACTGGGTCAAGCAGGCCAAGGCGCTCGCCAAGGGCGGCGAAGCCGAATACATCAAGGTCTTCGGCAAGAAGCCGAGGTGAGGGACGAAGCCATGCTCGCTGACAAGGACCGCATCTTTACCAATATCTACGGCCAGTTCGACCGTTCGCTGAAGGGCGCGCAGTCGCGCGGCCTCTGGGACAACACGAAGGGACTGGTCGACAAGGGCCGCGACTGGATCATCAACGAGATGAAGGCTTCGGGCCTGCGCGGGCGCGGTGGCGCCGGCTTCCCGACCGGTCTCAAATGGTCGTTCATGCCGAAAGAGCCGGGCGACCGTCCGCATTACCTCGTCGTCAATGCCGACGAGTCGGAGCCGGGCACCTGTAAAGACCGCGACATCATGCGCCACGATCCGCACACGCTGATCGAGGGCTGCCTGATCGCCGGCTTCGCCATGGGCGCGCACACCGCATACATCTATGTGCGTGGCGAGTTCGTGCGTGAGCGCGAGGCGCTCGAGCGCGCCATCGCCGAGTGCTACGACGCGGGCCTTCTGGGCAAGAACAACAAGTGCGGCTGGGACATGGACGTCTTCGTTCATCACGGCGCCGGCGCTTATATCTGCGGTGAGGAAACCGCGCTGCTCGAAAGCCTTGAAGGCAAGAAGGGCCAGCCGCGTCTCAAGCCGCCATTCCCGGCCAATGTCGGTCTCTATGGCTGCCCGACGACCGTGAACAACGTGGAATCCATCGCCGTTGCGCCGACCATTCTGCGCCGCGGCGCGTCCTGGTTCTCCTCCTTCGGGCGTGAGAACAACAAGGGCACGAAGCTCTTCTGCATCTCCGGTCACGTGAACACCCCGTGCACGGTGGAAGAAGAGATGTCGATCCCGTTCCGCGAGCTGATCGAACGCCATTGCGGCGGCATTCGCGGCGGCTGGGACAATCTCCTCGCAGTCATTCCGGGTGGCTCCTCGGTGCCGCTGGTGCCGGCGCACGAGATCATCGACACGCCGATGGACTTCGACAGCCTGCGCGAGTTGAAGTCGGGTCTGGGCACCGCCGCCGTGATCGTCATGGACAAGTCCACTGACATCGTGAAGGCGATTGCGCGGCTCTCCTACTTCTACAAGCACGAGAGCTGCGGCCAGTGCACGCCGTGCCGTGAAGGCACCGGCTGGATGTGGCGCGTGATGGAGCGTCTGGTCGTCGGCCAGGCCCAGAAACACGAAATCGACATGCTGCTCGAGGTGACGAAGCAGGTGGAAGGACACACGATCTGCGCCCTTGGCGATGCGGCTGCATGGCCGATCCAGGGTCTCGTGCGTCATTTCCGCCCGGAAATCGAGCGGCGTATCGACGAATTCACCCGCAATGGTCATCAGGTGCAGCCGGCACTGGTGGCAGCGGAATAAGAGTGAAGATTTTGCTCCGGAAGGGGCGAGAGGCAAGCGGACAGCGACCATGGCAAAATTGAAAGTCGACGGCACGGAGATCGAGGTTCCCGATCACTACACGCTGCTGCAGGCCGCCGAAGAGGCGGGCGCGGAGGTGCCGCGTTTCTGTTTTCATGAGCGTCTGTCGATCGCCGGCAACTGCCGTATGTGTCTGGTCGAAGTGAAGGGCGGACCGCCCAAGCCGGCCGCATCCTGCGCCATGGGCGTGCGCGATCTGCGTCCCGGCCCGAATGGCGAGCCGCCGGAAGTGTTCACCAACACGCCGATGGTCAAGAAGGCCCGCGAAGGCGTGATGGAGTTCCTGCTCATCAACCATCCGCTCGATTGCCCGATCTGCGATCAGGGCGGCGAGTGCGATCTGCAGGACCAGGCGATGGCCTTTGGCGTGGATTCTTCGCGCTACAAGGAAAACAAGCGCGCCGTCGAAGACAAATATATCGGACCGCTCGTGAAGACGATCATGACGCGCTGCATTCACTGCACGCGCTGCGTTCGCTTCACCACCGAAGTGGCCGGCATTTCCGAGCTTGGCCTGATCGGCCGCGGCGAGGATGCCGAGATCACCACCTATCTCGAGCACGCGATGACGTCCGAGCTGCAGGGCAACGTGATCGACCTTTGCCCGGTCGGCGCGCTGACCTCCAAGCCCTACGCCTTCCAGGCGCGTCCGTGGGAGCTGAACAAGACCCAGTCCATCGACGTGATGGATGCGGTCGGCTCGGCCATCCGCGTCGACACGCGTGGCCGTGAAGTCATGCGCGTCATGCCGCGCATCAATGAGGCGGTGAACGAGGAGTGGATCTCCGACAAGTCGCGCTTCATCTGGGACGGCCTGCGCACACAGCGCCTCGACCGCCCCTATGTGCGCAAGGACAACCGTCTGCAGCCGGCCTCCTGGGGCGAGGCGTTCGACGCCATCGCCAGGGCCGTTTCCGCAACGACGTCCGACAGGATCGGCGCGATTGCCGGCGATCTGGCAGCCGTCGAGGAAATGTACGCGCTCAAGGCGCTGATGCAGTCGCTCGGTTCCCCGAACTACGATTGCCGTCAGGATGGCGCAGCACTCGATCCGGCGCTTGGCCGTGCAGGCTATGTGTTCAACCCGACCATCGAAGGCATCGAGGATGCTGACGCGCTTCTGATCATTGGCGCAAATCCGCGCTTCGAGGCTTCCGTTCTCAATGCCCGCATCCGCAAGCGCTGGCGCATGGGCGATTTCCCGGTCGGCGTGATCGGCGAGATGGGCGACCTGCGTTACGATTACGACATGCTCGGCACTGGAGCGGACACGCTGCAGGAGCTGGTGGACGGCAAGGGCAAGTTCGCTTCCGTTCTGAAGAAGGCAAAGCGGCCGATGATCGTGGTCGGGCAGGGGGCTCTGGCCCGCACCGACGGCACAGCCATTCTCGGTCTCGCAGCCAAGCTCGCCGGTTCCGTCAACGCCGTGTCCGACGAGTGGAACGGTTTTGCCGTTCTGCACACGGCGGCAGCCCGCGTCGGCGGCCTCGACCTCGGCTTCGTGCCGGGGCAGGGCGGCAAGGACGCGAATGGCATGATGGGCGCGCTGGACGTGCTCTTCCTGCTCGGCGCAGACGAAATCGACATGAACGCCATCGGCGACGCCTTCACCGTTTACATCGGCACCCATGGTGACGCCGGCGCACACCGCGCCGATGTCATCCTGCCGGCAGCCACCTATACGGAGAAGTCCGGCACCTATGTGAACACCGAGGGCCGGGTGCAGATGGGCAACCGCGCCGGTTTCGCACCGGGCGAGGCAAAGGAAGACTGGGCCATTCTTCGGGCGCTGTCCGATGTGCTTGGCCACAGGCTTCCGTTCGACTCGCTGGCTGCCCTGCGCGCCGCGCTTTATGCCGAATTCCCGCATTTCGCAGCCATCGACACGGTCGCTCCGGCCGATCCGGCTGCTATCGAGAAGCTCGCCAGGCTTGGCGGGCGTCTCACCAAGGCTCCCTTCACCTCGCCGGTGAAGGACTTCTATCTGACCAATCCGATTGCCCGCGCGTCGGCCGTCATGGCCGAATGTTCGGCGCTGGCGCGTGGCGAACTGAAACAGGCGGCCGAGTAGAGACGAATGGATACCTTCTTTTCAACCTACGTCCTTCCGGGGCTTCTGATCCTTCTGCAGTCGGTGGCGATGATCGTCATCCTGCTGGTTTTCGTCGCCTATATCCTCTACGCCGACCGTAAGATCTGGGCGGCCGTTCAGCGTCGTCGCGGTCCGAACGTGGTCGGTCCGTGGGGCCTGTTCCAGGCGTTCGCCGACCTCTTCAAGTTCGTCTTCAAGGAGCCGGTCATTCCGTCCGGCGCCAACAAGGGCGTCTTCCTGCTCGCGCCGATGGTGGCTTCCGTGCTCGCCATCTCGGCCTGGGCGGTGATCCCGGTCGCGGAAGGCTGGGCCATTGCCGACGTCAACATCGGCATTCTCTATGTCTTCGCCATCGCCTCGCTCGAGGTTTACGGCGTGATCATGGGCGGCTGGGCCTCGAACTCGAAATATCCGTTCCTCGGCGCGCTGCGCTCGGCGGCGCAGATGGTCTCCTACGAAGTCTCCATCGGCTTCGTGATGGTCACGGTTCTGCTCACGGTCGGCTCGCTCAACCTGACGGACATCGTCCTGTCGCAGGGCACCGGTCTTGGCACCATGGTCGGCCTGCCGAACTCGTTCCTCGACTGGAACTGGCTCGTGCTGTTCCCGATGTTCATCGTGTTCTTCATCTCCGCTCTTGCCGAGACGAACCGTCCGCCCTTCGATCTGGTCGAAGCGGAATCTGAGCTCGTGGCCGGTCACATGATCGAGTACTCCTCGACGCCGTTCCTGCTCTTCTTCCTTGGCGAGTATGTGGCCATCGTCCTGATGTGCGCGCTCACCACCATCCTGTTCCTGGGTGGCTGGCTGCCGCCGTTCGACTTCGCTCCCTTCACCTGGGTGCCGGGCGTCATCTGGTTCGTCCTCAAGGTCTGCCTCGTGTTCTTCATGTTCTCGCTGGTGAAGGCCTTTGTCCCGCGCTACCGCTACGACCAGCTCATGCGTCTTGGCTGGAAAGTGTTCCTGCCGCTGTCGCTGTTCATGGTTGTCGCAACCGCGGCCTTCCTGAAATTCACGGGGATGGCATGATCATGGCCATCACCCATTCTGAAACGCGTTTCGGAGAAAAACGATGACTGCGCTTGCTCAGGCCGCGAAATCGCTGCTTCTCAAAGAGTTCGTCGGGGCTGTCATCCTGTCCATGCGCCAGTTCTTCGCGCCCAAATACACGTTGAACTACCCGCATGAAAAAGGTCCGGTGAGCCCGCGCTTCCGTGGCGAACATGCGCTGCGCCGCTATCCCAATGGCGAAGAGCGCTGCATCGCGTGCAAGCTGTGCGAGGCCATCTGCCCGGCTCAGGCCATCACCATCGAGGCCGGTCCGCGCCGCAATGACGGCACCCGCCGCACGGTGCGCTACGACATCGACATGGTGAAGTGCATCTATTGCGGCTTCTGTCAGGAGGCCTGCCCGGTCGACGCAATCGTTGAGGGGCCGAACTTCGAATTCGCGACGGAAACGCGCGAAGAGCTTTACTACGACAAGGACAAGCTGCTCGCCAATGGCGACCGGTGGGAGCGAGAGCTGGCGCGCAACATCGCGCTGGACGCACCATACCGGTGACGGTTTGACCCGTGGACGGGGGCAGGGCGCCCGTCTACAGCTGCCCCGCTCGAGGCGATCCGCATTCGGATCGGGGCATCGAGACTAATTCGCAGGCGGCAGCCGGCTTCACGCAAGCCGGCTTGCAGTCTAGGAACACGCTAATTTGACGCTCGGCCTGGCCGGGCGGATCGCAGAAGCCGGGCGTTATGCTTCGGCAGGCTAGCTAGGTACCGAGGGAACCATGCTGACAGGACTTGAGGCGATTTTCTTTTATCTGTTCGCCTTCCTAACCGTGGCGGCGGCCTTTATGGTCATTTCCGCGCGCAATCCCGTGCATTCGGTGCTCTATCTGATCGTCGCGTTCTTCAACTCGGCCGGTCTCTTCCTTCTTACGGGCGCTGAGTTTCTGGCCTTCATCATGCTGGTCGTCTATGTCGGCGCGGTTGCCGTGCTGTTCCTGTTCGTCGTCATGATGCTGGATGTGGACTTCGCGGAGCTGAAGCGCGGTGCGCTGCAATATGCTCCGGTCGGCGCGCTGGTGGGCATCATCCTGGCTGCGGAGCTGATCGTCGTTCTCGGCGGTTATGCATTCGCGCCGGAGATCGCAGGCGAGGTCGCCCAGCCGACGCCGCCGATCGATGTGCGCCACAACACGGCAGCGCTCGGCGACATCCTCTACACGGATTACATCCACTACTTCCAGATCGCCGGCATGGTGCTGCTGGTCGCCATGATCGGCGCCATCGTGCTCACGCTGCGCCACAAGGAAAACGTCAAGCGGCAGGACATCACTGCCCAGGTGGCGCGCACCCCTGAGACGGCGATCGAGATCAAGAAAGTCGAAACGGGCGAGGGAATCTGATCATGCTGGAAATCGGCATTGCACACTATCTGACCGTCTCGGCGATCCTGTTCACGCTCGGCGTGTTCGGCATCTTCCTCAACCGGAAGAACGTCATCATCATCCTGATGTCGGTCGAGCTCATCCTGCTTGCGGTCAACCTGAACTTCGTCGCCTTCTCCTCGGTTCTTGGAGATTTGGTCGGCCAGGTTTTCGCGCTTTTCGTTCTCACCGTCGCGGCGGCGGAAGCCGCGATCGGCCTTGCCATTCTCGTCGTCTTCTTCCGCAACCGCGGCACCATTGCCGTCGAAGACATCAACATGATGAAGGGCTGAGCATACGGCCATGTATCAAGCGATCGTATTTCTCCCGCTTATCGGCTTTCTGATCGCCGGGCTGTTCGGCCGCTCCATCGGCGCGAAGGCTTCCGAGCTGATCACAAGCGGCCTGATGGTAATCACCGCGCTTCTGTCCTGGGTGGCCTTCTTCTCGGTGGCTCTGGGCAGCGGCGAGGCGTTCACCGTTCCGCTTCTTTCCTTCATCACCTCGGGCAATCTGGATGTGTCCTGGGCGATCCGCGTGGACACGCTCACCGCCGTCATGCTCATCGTGGTCAACACGGTGTCGGCGCTGGTGCACATCTACTCGATCGGCTACATGCATCACGACCCGCATCGGCCGCGCTTCTTCGCCTATCTGTCGCTGTTCACCTTCGCCATGCTCATGCTGGTGACCTCCGACAATCTGGTGCAGATGTTCTTCGGCTGGGAAGGCGTTGGTCTTGCCTCGTATCTGCTGATCGGTTTCTGGTTCAAGAAGCCCTCGGCCAATGCCGCCGCCATGAAGGCCTTCGTCGTCAACCGCGTTGGTGACTTCGGCTTCCTGCTGGGCATCTTCGGCATCTACATGCTGTTCGGCTCGGTCAATTTCAGCACCATCTTCGCTAACGCCGCGACCTATCTGCCGGCTGAAGGCGCAGAAGCGGGCGAACCTGTCCTGACCTTCCTCGGCTACGCGCTCGACAAGGGCGGGGCGCTGACGGCCGTGTGTCTTCTTCTGTTCATGGGCGCCATGGGCAAGTCGGCGCAGGTGCCGCTGCACACCTGGCTGCCGGACGCCATGGAAGGCCCGACGCCGGTTTCCGCACTCATTCACGCCGCCACCATGGTCACCGCCGGTGTCTTCATGGTTGCGCGCCTGTCGCCGGTTTTCGAACTGTCGCACACCGCGCTCACCGTGGTCACCTTCGTCGGCGCGTTCACGGCCTTCTTCGCCGCGACCGTCGGTCTGGTGCAGAACGACATCAAGCGCGTGATCGCCTATTCGACCTGTTCGCAGCTCGGCTACATGTTCGTGGCGCTGGGCACCGGCTTCTACAGCGCGGCCATCTTCCACCTGTTCACACACGCCTTCTTCAAGGCTCTGCTGTTCCTTGGTTCCGGTTCGGTCATCCACGCCGTTTCCGACGAGCAGGACATGCGCAAGATGGGCGGTCTTCGCAAGCTGATCCCGCAGACCTACTGGATGATGATCATCGGCACGATCGCGCTGACCGGCGTGGGCATCCCGATGACGGTCATCGGCACGGCAGGCTTCTTCTCCAAGGACGCCATCATCGAAGGTGCGTTCGCGGGCGAGAACTACTTCGCGATGTTCGCCTTCGTCATGCTCACCATCGCAGCCGTGTTCACCAGCTTCTATTCCTGGCGTCTGATCTTCATGACCTTCCATGGCAAGCCGCGGGCTTCCGCCGATGTCATGAGCCATGTTCATGAATCGCCGCTGGTCATGCTGGTGCCGCTGTTCATCCTCGCCGTCGGCGCACTGTTCGCAGGCGTTGCCTTCAAGGGCTTCTTCATCGGCGATGCCTATGACCAGTTCTGGAAGGGCGCTCTGTTCACGCTGCCGGGCAACCACATGCTGGAAGAGTTCCACCATGTTCCGGTCTGGGTGAAGCTTGCTCCTTTCGTCGCCATGCTTCTCGGCCTCTACGTCGCCTGGGTCTACTACATCCGTTCGCCCGAGCGTCCGAAGCGGCTCGCCAAGCAGTTCAGCGGTCTCTACGCATTCCTGCTGAACAAGTGGTACTTCGACGAGCTCTATGACTTCCTGTTCGTTCGCCCGGCGATGCGCCTTGGCCGCTTCCTCTGGAAGAAGGGCGACGGCGCCGTCATCGACGGCCTCGGCCCGGACGGAATTTCGGCCCGGGTGGTCGATGTGACCAACCGGATCGTCAAGCTGCAGAGCGGCTATCTCTATCACTACGCCTTCGCCATGCTCATCGGCGTTGCGGCCCTCGTTACCTGGATGATGCTCGGAGGCACGTTCTAAGCCATGACCGACTGGCCAATTCTTTCCACGGTCACCTTCCTGCCGCTGGTGGGTGCGCTTTTGATCCTCCTTATCCGGGAGGATGGCGCAGGTGCGCGCCGGAACATTCGCAATGTTGCGCTTTTGACGACGGTCTTCACCTTCGTCCTGTCGCTCTTCATCTGGGCTGGCTTCGATCCGTCGACGCCCAGCTTCCAGATGGTCGAGAAGCGCGAGTGGATCGGTTCCGGCATTGCCTATCACATGGGTGTCGACGGCATTTCGATGCTGTTCGTCATCCTCACGACCTTCCTCATGCCGCTGTGTATCCTGGCGAGCTGGAATTCGGTCGAGCACCGCGTCAAGGAATACATGATCGCGTTCCTGATCCTGGAAACGCTCATGATCGGCGTGTTCTGCGCCCTCGACATCGTGCTCTTCTACGTCTTCTTCGAGGCGGGCCTCATTCCGATGTTCATCATCATCGGCGTGTGGGGCGGCAAGCGTCGCGTCTATGCCAGCTTCAAGTTCTTCCTCTACACGCTGCTGGGATCGGTTCTGATGCTGATCGCCATGATGGCGATGTACTGGGAAGCCGGCACGACCGACATTCCGACGCTGCTCACGCACGTCTTCCCGTCGGGGATGCAGTATTGGCTATGGTTCGCCTTCTTCGCATCCTTCGCGGTGAAGATGCCGATGTGGCCGGTCCACACCTGGTTGCCCGACGCGCACGTTGAAGCGCCGACGGCGGGCTCGGTCATTCTGGCGGGCATTCTCCTGAAAATGGGCGGCTACGGCTTCCTGCGTTTCTCGCTGCCCATGTTCCCGGTCGCCTCCATCGATCTTGCGCCTCTGGTGTTCGCGCTGTCCGTCATCGCCATCGTCTACACGTCGCTGGTGGCGCTGATGCAGGAGGACATCAAGAAGCTGATCGCCTACTCGTCGGTCGCCCATATGGGCTTCGTCACCATGGGTATCTTCGCCATGAACGAGCAGGGCGTGCAGGGCGCGATCTTCCAGATGCTCTCGCATGGTCTGGTCTCGGGCGCGCTCTTCCTGTGTGTCGGCGTCATTTATGACCGCATGCACACCCGCGAGATCGCGGCCTATGGCGGCCTCGTGAACAACATGCCCAAATACGCCACGGTGTTCATGATCTTCACCATGGCCAATGTGGGCCTGCCGGGCACCAGCGGGTTTGTCGGCGAGTTCCTGACGCTTCTGTCGGTGTTCAAGGTCAACACCTGGGTGGCTTTCTTCGCCACGACCGGCGTGATCCTGTCGGCAGCCTATGCACTGTGGCTCTATCGCCGCGTGGTCTTCGGCTCGCTCACCAAGGAAAGCCTGAAGGGCATGCTCGACCTCTCCGCGCGTGAGAAGCTCATCCTCTACCCGCTTGTGGTTCTGGTGATCTTCTTCGGTGTCTACCCGGCACCGCTCCTCGATGCGACGGCGGTTTCGGTCGAAGCGCTTGTGAATAATGTCTCCCTGTCGGCCGACATGGCACGGGAAGCGGCAGCAGCTGCCGCGCAGTAAACGGAACGAAAGCGAATGACGCCTGATCTGACGATAAGCCTGATCCTTGCAACGCCGGAGCTGATTCTGGCGGTGGGCGCTATGGCGCTCCTGATGGTCGGTGTCTTTTCCGGCCCCCGTGCCAACTCCACCGTGACCGGTCTTGCGGTCGCGCTTCTGGTCGCCGTGATCGCGCTGATGGTCGTGTTCCCGGCCGATGGCCGCGCCTTTGGCGGGGCCTTCGTGAGCGATGGCTTTGCCCGCTTCATGAAGATCCTGACGCTGGTCGGCTCGGTCGTGACGCTGGTCATGTCGGTCGGTTTCGCCAAGGCCGAGAAGTTCGACAAGTTCGAGTTCCCGGTTCTCATCATGCTGGCCACGCTCGGTATGATGCTGATGATCTCGGCCAATGACATGATTGCGCTCTACATGGGCCTCGAGCTTCAGTCGCTCGCGCTCTATGTGGTCGCCGCCATCAACCGCGACAGCGCCCGTTCCACCGAGGCCGGCCTCAAGTACTTCGTGCTTGGCGCGCTTTCCTCGGGCATGATGCTGTACGGTATCTCGCTGGTCTACGGCTTCACCGGCAACACCGGCTTTGACGTCATCGCGGCAACGCTGACGGGTGCGGAGCGCGAGCTTGGCCTCGTCTTCGGTCTGGTGTTCGTGCTTGCCGGTCTCGCCTTCAAGATCTCGGCCGTGCCGTTCCACATGTGGACGCCGGACGTCTATGAAGGCGCGCCGACGCCGGTCACCGCCTTCTTCGCGGCTGCGCCCAAGATGGCCGCCATGGCGCTTCTGGTGCGCGTCACCATGAGCGCGTTCGAGCCGATTGCCAGCGACTGGCAGCAGATCATCATCTTCGTGTCGATCGCTTCCATGGTTCTGGGCGCGTTCGCCGCCATCGGTCAGCGCAACATCAAGCGTCTGATGGCCTATTCGTCCATCGGTCACGTCGGTTACGCGCTGGTCGGCCTTGCCGCCAATTCGGAAGCAGGCGTGGCGGGTGTTGCGATCTACATGCTGATCTATCTGGCCATGACGCTCGGCACCTTTGCCGTCATCCTGGCGATGCGCCGCAACGACGCCAATGTCGAGCAGATCGACGATCTGGCGGGTCTGTCGACCACCAATCCGATGATGGCGACGGTCATGACCATCCTCATGTTCTCGCTGGCCGGCATTCCGCCGCTCGCGGGCTTCTGGGGCAAGTGGTTCGTGTTCCTTCCCGCCATTCAGGCCGGGCTCTATCCGCTCGCCGTGATCGGTCTCGTCGCTTCCGTGGTCAGCGCGTTCTACTATCTGCGCGTCATCAAGATCATGTGGTTTGACGAGAGCTCGGGTGCGTTCCAGCCGATGGCAGGCGAGCTGCGCTTCGTCATGCTCCTGTCGGGCGCATTCGTCCTGCTCTATGCCGTGATCGCTGGCCCCGTCGGCCGCATTGCCGAGGCTGCCGCAAAGACCTTCTTCTAGGTCATGGCCTTTCGTCTGGCGCCTTCGGCTGCAGCAGCCGGCTATCGGCTGGAGGCCCATGAGAGCGTCAGCTCCACCAATGCGCTGGCGCTCGAACATGCGCGCGCCGGCGATGGAGGCGACCTCTGGGTCGTCTCATCCCGTCAGGAGAGCGGGCGAGGGCGTCGCGGCCGCGAATGGTCCACACCACCCGGCAATCTTGCAGCAACGCTCCTGACGGTCGGCCATTTCGAGCCGGCCACCGCCGCCACGCTTGGTTTCGTGGCAGGCCTTGCACTTTCAGACGCACTTTTCGCTGTCGTTCCCGAACAGCGCATTGCGGTCGCTGCCGATGGCGGCGATCTTCCGGGTGGGCGCTTTGCGCTCAAATGGCCAAACGATGTGCTGGCCGAAGGGGCGAAGCTCTCGGGCATCCTGCTCGAATCGTCCATCCTCCCGGATGGACGCTTCGCCATCGCCGTGGGCATTGGCGTCAACGTCGTCGCCCACCCGGAAAACACACCCTATCCGGCGACCTCGCTCAAAGCGCTTGGTTTCAAAGGGGATGCGGGCGATCTCTTCCTTGCGCTTTCCGACGCCTGGGTCGATAACGTTCGTCTTTGGAATGCCGGGCGCGGGCTTGAAGCCATTCGCAAGCGCTGGCTCACCCGGGCCGCCGGGCTTGGCGCGCAGGTGTCCATCCGTGTCGATGGACGTGTGGCGCGCGGTACATTCGAAACCATCGACGAAGCCTGTCGCTTCGTCATCCGCGAGGCGGACGGTTCATTATTGAGAATTGCAGCGGGCGACGTGCATTTCGGCGCGGTCGCCTCGGCACAGGCAGATTAAGAGAAAGGGACCCATGGCGCGTTCCAGCAAGAAAGAGACGACCGTGAGCGAAGATCTGAAGAAGGCCGAACTGGTCTTCTGTCCGCTCGGCGGCGTCGGCGAGATCGGCATGAATTTCGGCCTTTACGGCTTCGGCCCGGCCGCCAAGCGCGAATGGATCATTGTCGATTGCGGCGTGACCTTCCCGGGGCCGGAGCTTCCGGGCGTCGATCTCGTTCTCCCCGATATCAGCTTCATCGAAGGCGAGATCGACCGTCTGCGCGGGATGATCATCACCCATGCCCATGAAGACCATTACGGCGCGATCCTTGATCTGTGGCCGCGCCTGAAGACCGATGTGTGGATGACGCCGTTCGCCGCGGGCCTTCTGGAGGCCAAGCGCCAGTCGGAATCCTGGGCGCCCGACGTGCCGGTGAAGATTTTCAAGGCCGGTGAAAAGTTCGAGGTCGGACCGTTCGCCATCGAGGCGATTGCGGTCGCGCACTCCATTCCCGAGCCGGTTTCGCTGGTGATCACCACGCCGCTTGGCACGCTCGTTCACACGGGCGACTGGAAGATCGATCCCGCACCCGCCATCGGCCCCAAGACGGACGAGGCGCGCTTCCGGGCCGTCGGCGACGAAGGCGTTCTGGCGCTGATGTGCGATTCCACCAACGCCATGCGTGAGGGCGAATCCCCCACCGAGCAGGCGGTGGGCGAGGGGCTGAAGGAAGTGATCGAAGCGGCTGCCGGCCGGGTCGTCGTCACCACCTTCTCCTCGAATGTGGGGCGCATCCGCTCCATCGCCGAGGCCGCGCGCGACGCCGGTCGCCAGCTTCTGGTGCTTGGCCGCTCCATGAAGCGCGTCATCGATGTGGCAACCGATCTGGGGTATCTCGACGGCCTGCCGGAATATCTGGACGAGGATGAGTTCCAGCACGTGCCGCGCGACGAGGTCGTGGTCCTGTGCACCGGCAGCCAGGGCGAAAACCGCGCAGCACTCGCCAAGCTCGCCCGGGACGAGATGCGCAATGTCGCGCTCGCAGCCGGCGATACGGTCGTTTATTCCTCGCGCCTCATTCCCGGCAACGAAAAGGCGGTTCTGGAAACCAAGAACCGTCTCATCGAGATGGGCATCAAGATCATCGAGGATGATGACGCGCTGGTGCATGTTTCCGGCCATCCGCGCCGCAGCGAACTGAAGCGCATGTATTCGTGGGTCCGCCCGCAGATCCTCGTGCCCGTTCACGGCGAAGCCGCGCATCTCGTGGCGCAGGGCTCGCTCGGCTCCATGGAGGGCATCCCCGAGGTCGCTCAGGTGCGCAATGGTGACATCGTGCGGCTTGCGCCCGGACCCGCCGAGATCATCGGCGAAGCCCGGCATGGCCGCTTCTTCAAGGATGGCCGCCTTCTCGGTGACGAGGAGGAGATGGGCATTCGTGATCGCCGCAAGCTCTCCTATGCGGGCCATGTGGCCATCAACATCGTGCTTGATGACCGGCTCAACCTGGATGGCGATCCGGACATTGTCGCCATCGGCGTGGCCGAGCGCGACGCAAAAGGCGAAACGCTTGAGGACATCATGCTGGACGCCGCCATTGGCGCCGTGCGCAGCATTCCGCGCAACCGCCGCAAGGATCTCGACATGGTGTCGGAATCCGCGCGCCGCGCGGTACGCAACGCCGCAAACGCCGCATGGGGCAAAAAGCCCATGGTGACGGTGTTCGTCACGCAGTAACTTAAGGGACAAGGGGCAGGGCGACTGCCCCTTCTGCCCGGATGGAAAGAACGAAGCCGATGCTCGGAAAGCTCAATCACGTCGCAATCGCCGTGCCCGATCTTGCCAGGGCAACCGCGCTTTACCGTGATACGCTTGGGGCGCGGGTCTCGGCCCCGCAGGCCTTGCCCGGGCACGGCGTCACCGTGGTTTTTGTCGAGCTGGACAACACCAAGGTCGAGCTTCTGGAGCCGCTGGGCGCAGATTCCCCGATTGCCGCTTTCCTGGCCAGAAACCCGGATGGCGGCATGCATCACCTCTGCTACGAGGTGGAAGATATCATCGTCGCGCGCGACCGCCTGAAGGCGGATGGTGCGCGCATTCTCGGCGACGGCGAACCGAAGACCGGCGCCCATGGCAAGCCGGTGCTCTTCCTGCATCCGAAGGATTTCGCCGGCACGCTCGTCGAGCTCGAACAGGTTTGAGGTTTTCAGATGGGCTGGGTTTCTCTTCTCGCCGTATTCTTCATCGTCTGGTGGACGGTGCTCTTCATCGCGCTGCCGTTCGGCCTGCGCACGCAGGATGAGGATGGCGAGGTTACGCTCGGCACGACGGCCAGCGCGCCGCGCGGGCCGCACATGCTGCGCGCCCTGATCCGCACCACCATCATCGCGATTGTCATCTGCGGCGTGCTGGTCTTCGTCACGCGCGGGCTTGGCTATTCGTTCGACGACATTCCGCGCCTCGTCCCCACCTTCGACTGATCGCGTACAGGTCCGGTCGTTTCTCTGCCAGACCAGCAGGCTCTTCCGGTTTGCCCGGAGGCGGGGCTCCGCACGGCCTGATGCGCCATCATTGCCGCGCCTGAAACGCTGCCGAGAACGGTAGGGCACGCGTATCGATTTTTCGGGAACATGTCGGGAAACGGGCCTTTACGCCGCGTAAGCCCAAAAAAAAAGCAAGGCCAAAGGCCTTGCAAACTCAACGCGTCCGATCCTTTTGCCGTATCATCGTCGGCGGCTGCGTGTAACCGCGCCTGGACCGCATCCTCCCAAGACTTTGACCGCGTAATGAGGTTGAATTTGCGCTTCAACCTCTTGTTATGGGAGCGCACCATAGAGCAAGTTGAGACGAAATGTCACGAGGAAAATTGCGTTTGAAATGCATTGTTATCATTTCGCTGTCTTGAACATGTGAGCCTGCGACCCCAACGCGTGAGCGGTTGTGTCGGCGGCTTTTCAATTCATTATGAAATCGTTAAGACAGCGGCCTTGAGCCACTTCTCTCTTTGATTCCGAACAGGCTCCCCAGAGCCGCCTGAATGGATGCGTTTATGCGACTGTCGCGCTACTTCCTGCCTATCTTGAAAGAAACCCCTCGCGAGGCCGAGATCGTCTCGCACCGTCTGATGCTGCGTGCCGGCATGATCCGCCAGCAGGGTGCTGGCAGTTTTTCCTGGTTGCCGCTGGGCAAGCGCGTCCTCGACAAGGTGAACCAGATCATCCGTGAGGAGCAGAACCGCGCCGGTGCGCAGGAAATCCTCATGCCGACCATCCAGTCGGCCGATCTGTGGATGGAAAGCGGTCGCTACGACGATTACGGCAAGGAGATGCTGCGCATCACCGACCGGCATGAGCGCAAGATGCTCTATGGCCCCACCAATGAAGAGATGGTGACGGACATTTTCCGGTCCTATGTGAAGTCCTACAAGGATCTGCCCCTCAACCTCTACCACATCCAGTGGAAGTTCCGCGACGAGGTGCGTCCGCGCTTCGGCGTCATGCGCTCGCGCGAGTTCCTGATGAAGGACGCCTATTCCTTCGATCTGGATTACGAGGGGGCGAGGGCCGCCTATAACCGCATGTTCGTTGCCTATCTGCGCACCTTCGGGCGCATGGGCCTGCAGGCGATCCCGATGCGCGCCGACACCGGCCCCATCGGCGGTGATCTGAGCCACGAATTCATCATTCTCGCTTCCACCGGCGAGAGCGAGGTGTTCTGCCGCAAGGAGTTCCTTGAGCTTCAGGTGCCCGGCGCGGACGTCGACTTCGCAAACGATGCCGAAATCGCCGACATCGTCACCACCTGGACGACGCCTTATGCAGCCACCGACGAGATGCATGACGAGGCCGCCTGGGACGCGATTGCCGAGGACGAGAAAGTTTCTGCCCGTGGTATCGAGGTTGGCCATATTTTCCACTTCGGGACCAAGTATTCCGAGCCCATGAACGCGACCGTCACCGGTCCGGATGGCAAGGAGCACTGCGTTTCCATGGGGTCCTACGGCATTGGCCCGAGCCGCCTTCTTGCGGCGATCATCGAGGCGAGCCACGACGAGAACGGCATTATCTGGCCGGAGAGCGTCGCGCCGTTCGATGTCGGCCTGATCAACATGAAGGCGGGCGACGAGGCCTGCGACCGCGTCTGCGAGGAGCTCTACGAGAAGCTCCAGGCGGCCGGCAAGGACGTGCTCTACGACGATACGGACCAGCGCGCCGGCGGCAAGTTCGCCACCGCCGATCTGATCGGTCTGCCCTGGCAGGTGATCGTCGGACCGCGCGGCGTCGCCAGTGGCGAGGTGGAAATCAAGAACCGCGCCACCGGTGAGCGTGAATCGCTCACGCTCGAGGCCGTGGTGAACCGCCTGAGCCAGCAGGGCGCTGCATGACGCAGCAGCGCAATTCCGGTCCGGGCGCGCAGCCGCGCGCCCGCCAGCGTAAATGCCTTTGAGGTCAAGACATGAGTGAAGCCGCCACCAGCGAGGCAGCCGCACAGAGCGCGCCGGCGAAGCCGAAGGGGGCAGGACCGTTCTCCCGCTTCGAGCGCATGATTGCCTGGCGCTATCTGCGTTCGCGCCGCAAGGAGACCGTGATCTCGGTGATCGCGTCCATCTCCTTTGTCGGCATCATGCTGGGGGTGGCCACGCTGATCGTGGTCATGGCCGTCATGAACGGCTTCCGCGCCGAACTCCTCACCCGCATTCTGGGCGTCAACGGTCATCTGATCGTGCAGCCCGTCGACATGCCCATGACGGATTATGAGGCTGTCGCAAAGCGCATCGAGGGCGTGGAGGGCGTTCAGATCGCCCTGCCCATGGTGCAGGGGCAGGTGCTCGTTTCAGGCCGCAGCGGCGCTGGAACCGGTGCCGTGGTGCGCGGTGTGCGCGCAGACGACCTGTCGCGGCTCGATCTGGTGTCGAGCAATATCAAGGACGGCTCTCTGGTGGGCTTCGCCACGGGCGAAGGGCTCGCCATGGGCTCGCGCATGGCGGAAAATCTGGGCCTGACGGTGGGTGATTCCGTCACCCTTGTCGCGCCCGAGGGCGATGTCACACCCTTTGGCACGACGCCGCGCGTCAAGACCTATCCGATTGCCGCCACCTTCGAGGTGGGCATGTCGGAATATGACGCCTCGATCATCTATATGCCGCTGCAGGAAGCGCAGCTCTATTTCAACGCCGAGGGGCTGGTGCAGTCCATCGAACTGTTCGTCGACGATCCCGACGCGGTTGCGACCATGCGCCCGCAGGTGGAGGAGGCCGCCCAGCGGCCCGTTCTCCTGTCCGACTGGCGGCAGCGCAACAGCACCTTCTTCTCCGCGCTCGAAGTGGAGCGGAACGTCATGTTCATGATCCTGACCATGATCGTTCTCGTGGCGGCGCTGAACATCATTTCCGGCCTCGTCATGCTGGTGAAGGACAAGGGGCACGACATTGCCATCCTGCGCACCATGGGCGCGACCAGTGGTTCCGTCATGCGCATCTTCCTGATGACGGGCGCGGCCATCGGCGTGGCCGGCACTGCTGCGGGTGTGGTTCTGGGCGTCGTCATCTGCTGGAACGTGGAATCGATCCGCCAGTTCTTCTCCTGGCTCTCCGGCACCACGATTTTCGATCCGGAACTCTATTTCCTGAGCCAGTTGCCGGCAAAGATGGAAGCCGGCGAGACGGTTTCCGTCATCGTCATGGCGCTCGCCCTGTCTTTCGTGGCAACGCTCTTCCCGGCCTGGCGCGCCTCGCGGCTCGATCCGGTCGAAGCACTGAGGTATGACTGATGGCCGCGCCTATTCTCGAACTCAAGGGCATTGAGCGCAGTTACAGCGAGGGTGAGGGCCGTCTCACCATTCTCAAGGATGCGGGCTTCACCCTGCGGCCGGGCGAGATGGTGGCGCTTGTCGCTCCCTCCGGTGCCGGCAAGTCCACGCTCCTTCATCTGGCGGGCCTTCTGGAAGCGCCGGATGCGGGCGAGGTGATCGTCGCCGGCCAGGCCTGCGGCCGTCTTTCCGACGATGCGCGCACCGCCATCCGCCGCAACGAGATCGGCTTTGTCTACCAGTTTCATCATCTCCTGCCGGAATTCACCGCCGAGGAGAATGTGATGATCCCGCAGATGGTGGCGGGCATGGACCCGGCCGAGGCCAAAACGCGCGCCAGCCAGTTGCTCGACTATCTGCGCGTCGGCCATCGCGGCAGCCACCGTCCGGCCGAGCTTTCGGGCGGCGAGCAGCAGCGCGTCGCCATTGCGCGCGCCGTCGCCAATGCGCCGCGCGTGCTTCTGGCGGATGAGCCGACCGGCAATCTGGATCCCAAGACGGCTGGCTATGTGTTCGATGCGCTTGAGGCGCTTGTGCGCCAGTCGGGACTGGCCGCGCTGATTGCCACCCACAATCACGAACTCGCCGCCCGCATGGACCGTGTGGTCACGCTGGAGGGCGGCAAGGTCACCGCCTGGAAGCGCTAGAGCAATTCCTGGAAAAGTGGGAACCGGTTTTCCGTCCGGAATTGCGTAAAACAATGAGTCAGGGGATTTTCGCGATTCAACGAAAAGCGGAAATGCTCCAGACGATTGATCTGAAAATGGATGCGCCACGATCCGACGGCGCTTACTGAAATGACGAACAGGCTACAAACCGCGCTGCCCGTGCAGTGCGGTTTTCTTTTGCCCTTGAAGCGCCCAGGACCGCCCCTAAACGCCGCGCCTTCTCGCGGGCGCACCAGGTGCTACCCGGCTAAACGATTAACGCCACGTCAACCTTAACATCCGGGCGCTCCGTGTGAGCTGTTCTGCACGCTTGACGATGGAACATAAATAGAACATAAAGGGATTATAAAGTGATCAGGAGAGATAAATGACCGATCTTTTTCAGGATGTCGTCTCGCTCGTTGCAGTCAGCTCCTTCATCATGATGGCCGCCGTCTTCATCGGCGCGATCTGATATCCCTTTGCGGATGCGCGCTGAGCGCACCGCCGTGTTCGCCGATTCCTGCCATCGTGGCAGTTGCGTTCGGCCCAAATGAAAAGAGGCGGGAAGGCCCGCCTCTCTGATACGCTTCCCGTCAGAAAATGCCTCATGGCTTCCCGGCGGTGACGCGCCTTTCCCGGAACTTCCGGGCTCAATCGCCCATCGCAACGCCTTCGCGGCGCGGGTCGGCTCCGCCTTCCAGCCCCTGTGGCGTGATGGTGATGCCGTGCAGGCCCGAGTTCAGGTCGCCGATGGATGTCTTGAAGCCAAGCGCATCGAGGTCAGCCTTGAATTCCTCGGCTGGCGTTCCCGCTTCGAGCGTATAGGTGCCGAACCGGTTCGTCAGGTGCGGCAGGTCGATCGCCTGTTGCATGTTCATCTTCCAGTCCACCAGCGCGATGATCGTGTTGGTCACATAGGGAATGATGTTGCTGCCGCCGGGCGAGCCCAGCGCATAAAGCGGCTTGCCGTCCTGAAGCACGATGGTCGGCGACATGGACGAGCGCGGCCGCTTGCCGGGCTGCACACGGTTGGCCACGGCCTCGCCATCGGCTTCCGGCCTGAACGAGAAATCGGTGAGCTGGTTGTTGAGAAGGAAACCGGCCGCCATCTGGCGTGAGCCGAAGGCGCTCTCCACCGAGGTCGTCATGGAAGCGATATTGCCATCCTTGTCCACGATCACGAAATGCGAGGTCGAGGGCTGTTCGAAGCTCATCCCGTCAATGCGCAGCTCCGCCTTGTCCCATGGCGGGTCGCCGGCCTTCACGTCATCTGCGCCTAGCGCCGTCGGGCGGCGCAGCAGGGCGGCGCGGTCTTTTAGATAATTTGGATCGAGCAGGCCCTTCGGCATCTTCACGAAGTCGCTGTCCGCCATGTAGCGGCCGCGGTCGGCGAAGGCGAGGCGCGTTGCATCGCCGATGATGCGCCAGGTCTCCGGATCGTCCGGGCCGAGCGTTTCCAGATCGAACTCCGACACCATGCCGAGTATCTGCCCGACGGTCAGCGCGCCGGAGGAGGGCGGTCCCATGCCGCAGACGTCGAGCCCGCGATAGGGGGCGCACACGGCCTCGCGCTCCTTCACCTCATAGGCGGCCAGATCCTCGAGCGAGAGCAGGCCGGGATTGCCGTCATGCGCCTTCACCGCAGCGATGATCTTTTCGGCGATTTTGCCCTTGTAGAAGCCGTCCGCGCCCTCCTTGCCGATGGTCTTCAGCGTCTCCGCATAGTCCGGGTTCTTGAGAACCGAGCCGACAGCCAGCGCATTGCCGTCCTTGTCATAGAAATAAGCGCGGGCAGTCGCCTGCGTGTCGAGCCGGCCCTTGTCACCCTCGATCAGCGTGTGAAGCCTTGGCGAGACGGTGAAACCCTCTGAAGCAAGCCGGATTGCCGGCTGGAGCAGCGCATCCCATTCGAGCTTGCCCGCGCGGGTGTGGATGGTTTCCATCAGGCGCACCACGCCCGGCGCTCCAACCGAGCGTCCCCCCACCACGGCGTCAAAGAAGGGAAGCGGCTCGCCCTTGTCGTCCAGAAAGAGCTTCGGGGTTGCGGCCGCAGGCGCGGTTTCGCGCCCGTCAAAGGTCGTCACCTTTCCGCTGGCCGCATCGTACCAGACCAGAAACGCACCGCCGCCAATGCCGGAGGATTGCGGTTCCACGAGGCCGAGCACGGTCTGCACCGCCACCAGCGCGTCAGCGGCAGTGCCGCCTTTGCGCAGCGCGTCGAGACCCGCCTGTGCGGCCAGTGGGTTGGCCGCCGCCACCATCTGTTCCCTGGCGTGAACGGTTTTCTTTTCGCTAAGCCCGCTGGCTATCTCAGGGGCCTGGGCGTCGGCCGCCTGTTTGGTTGTCTGCTGGGCCATCGCACTGCCAGCGGCAAGTCCGGTGGTGAGCCCGGCGGTGAGCGATGACAAAAGGGCAACGGCCCCGAAGGCATGTGATAATCGCATCTTGGCGCTCCTCCATGAGAGCGCCATGGGCCCGGCCAACCGGAGCCCCGAGTAGAAAACGCTCTCGATCCCTCAACGGCCGTTTGCGCGGGCGCACAAGCCCGGCAGACGAACCAGTTGCTTTGACCGGTGAAAGCTAGAGCATTTTTCCGTGCGGTGGAAATGGCCCAGATTGCAAAACACGCAGACCAAACGCATCCCGACCAAGGCGCGCGCGCTGCAAGTGCTCAGTCGGTGGATTTCTCGGCCGGACCGAACACGTCCTCGAAAGCGGCTTTCAACGCCAGGTCCACATCGTCCATGGTCACCGGCAGGCCGAGGTCGACCAGGCTGGTGACGCCATAGCCGCTGATGCCGCAGGGCACGATGCCGCCGAAATGCGCCAGTTCCGGCTCAACGTTGATCGAGATGCCGTGAAAGCTCACCCAGCGCCTCAGGCGGATGCCTATGGCGGCGATCTTGTCTTCTGCGGGCAGGCCGCCGGGCAGGGGCGGCTTGTCGGGCCGCGCGACCCATACGCCAACCCGGTCCTCGCGCCGCTCGCCGGTCACGTTGAAGCGCGTCAGCGCGCCGATGATCCAGGCTTCCAGCGCGGCGATGAAGGCGCGGATGTCTTCGCGGCGCGTCTTCAGATCAAGCATCACATAGACCACACGCTGGCCGGGGCCATGATAGGTGTATTCGCCGCCGCGCCCGGTCTTGTAGACGGGGAAGCGATGGGCCTCGAGCAGGTCTTCGCTGTTGGCGCTGGTGCCGGCGGTGTAGAGCGGCGGGTGCTCGACCAGCCAGACAAGCTCTCTGGCCTTGCCGTCACGAATCAGCCCGGCGCGCTCTTCCATGAAGGAAACGGCGGTTTCGTAGTCGGTGAGACCCGGTTCGATTCGCCATTCCACCGGCGGGGCATCTACGCGCGGCAGGAATACGGTGTCGATCTGGCCGCGTTCGCTCATTTTCTCATCCCATCAGGTACTGAAATCACCTGTTTCATATGGCGATAATGGGCGCTCGGGTCCAGTCTCGGCTTGAAGATGTGCATGAGCATCTTTTTTTGCGTCTTTTTCGAGAAGTCGCTTGTCTCCCGAAAACCGATTTGCTACATGCCCGTTGCCGGTGACGAACCGGCCTCCAGCTACGTGCGGTCGTGGCGGAATTGGTAGACGCGCAGCGTTGAGGTCGCTGTGGGGCAACCCGTGGAAGTTCGAGTCTTCTCGACCGCACCAAGCTCTCTCCCAAAGAGTATGGTTTTCAATGACTTGGATGCGAAAGTGTCCCACGTCAGACCCATGCGTGGGACACGTTGATCCTCTCGATCGCTGATTTTGCCAGCTTCCAGCGCTCCACGCGCCGGGTGTAAACCTCACTCGTTTTCGCTTCCGAATGGCCCAAGATGGCCATGATCTCATACTGGCTGCAGCCCAGCTCAGCGAGGAGTTCTGCAAGACCCTTGCGGACGCCGTGAGCGGAGAGATGAGGCAGCCCGGCATCCTTGCACCAGCGCTTGAACATGGCCGACATGCTGTCTCCGCTGGCAAAGGGCTTTCCACCCCGACCAAGCACATATGTTGTGCCCTGCACCTTCATTGCGCGCGTGGCGTCTTTCAATGGCGCCAGCAGGGGAATCGACACCTCGGTCGAGCCTTTCTTGAGAGGCGTCCAGCGTAGCGCTTCAATGCCTTCGATCCGGCACTCATGCTCGCGGCCCAGCACTGTCAGGTCTTCAATGCGACAACCGGTCCAGAGCAGGACGGACAGCGCCACATGTGCTTTGGATCCGGGGAGGTGCACTTTCAGGAAGTTTCGAACGTCAGCCGCTTTCCAAGGCTTCGCGCCATCACCCTTGCGGTAGATTGGCTTGATGCCGCGCGCTGGGTTCTGTTGCAGGTACCTGCGTTCAATCGCCCAATCGAACATCACGGCCACTGCTTCGATGAATGCGTCGGCCTGGGCCGGTGTTGCGCCCATGCCGTCCTGCATCTCGATAAGCTTCTCGTGGGGGATGAGCATTTTCCGGTCAGGATGCTTGAGGAGGCGGGATAGAAGATTGCGTTTCTTCTTCAAGGTCTTCGGGCTGGTTGTTCCAGCTTTGACGCGCTGCTCGAGGTATTCGAAGTACGAGTTGACGAGCCATGCGATTGACCTGGGCTTGGCATAGTCCGACGCGGCCTTGTGCGGTTCGGGCTTCTCGCCACGGCGCGCAGCGAGGTACTGACGCTGAAAGTCAGGATCTTCCGGGCCGCAATAGATGCGAATGCGCCGGGATTTCTCCCCCTCCGGTCTGACGCGATAGCGCGAATTTCCGGAGGGCAGAGGCTCGATCAGCAAACCTGGATAATGCACCTTCATGGGCGACTTCACCAATCCTCAAGGCCGCCATCTTTGTCTGATTGTCCGGCGGACATTGCGTCTTCAACGCTGCCATCGTTCTTTGTCGACTGGTGTTCTTCAACGCCACCGCAATGGATTTCGACCTTTCCACCTGTAACGCACACCCTGTCCACGCTCAGGCCGCTCTCTTGCATGGCGCTGAGCGCGGCCTTGATCGCGTTGGCGCTGGCTCTGATGCGGGTAGTGCGTTTGGTAGGTTCTGCGTGGTGCATGTTCATCTCGCCCTCGCATTCAAAATGATCTTGATGGCTGCCTCGGTCTCGCCAGTGACGGTGTAGAGCGCGTGGGCGATCCTCAAAGGGTCGATCCCCTGCGAGTCCCAGAACGCCTTTTCGTTCATGTCGTGCTGTTCGCGATGCTCGCCGGGCGTCATGGGGACGGTCCAGCAATCGTCCGGCTTCTGACCCTTGCCGGTTCGCTTCTTCCGGTACATCGGGTCGCCGTAACGTATATGGCAGGCCTCGCACCGACCGATCTCGCCAGAGATCACGCTTGGCAAGGTTCTGATCCAAGCCAGATGGCGCTCGTCCTTGATACGGGCTGTGGCCTTGCTCGACGGATCGAGTGCGAAGGCGGTTGGGGCTTTGACTATCTCGAAGGCCATCATGCACCGCCTTTCGGGGCAGGAAGCAGTGGCTGTATCGAGCCAGTCTCATAGGCCTGAGCGATCCGTGGTTTGACGTGCTCAGACACCGAATGGCCGTCCGGCATCTGGATATGAGCGAGAAATGCATCCTCGAAGCTCTCAATGCCGCTTTCGATGCTTTCGAGCTTCGCTTTGATGCAGAGAAACAGGGCCCGCCACCTGGAGCGGCAGGCCTGCTCCCATGCCGACAGAGCGGCGTAGGTCGACCGCGTCTTGCCACGAGCGGTCATGACGAACTCTCTATCGCGCTGATTGGGGAGGGGAAGGTGAAAGACGATCCGGCGGCCGGACATCTCAAAGACGAGCATCGCGCGTGTCTGTTCCTCGAACACGCCGAAGCCGGCGGCCTTGTGCTTCCTAAGAAGGCCGTCGATCTCGCCCTTGGTCTTGCTGACCGAGACGTTTGTGGTTGATGCGTAGGCCATCAGCGCGCCCTCCGTTGATGCTCCGCGATCTCCGCTTCAACCAGACGGGCCAGTTCGAGGCACATCACGTCGATGCGAAGCTCATCGGTGCGCAAGTCGAGCGTCTTTCTGGCAATTGCCCGAGCGCCACGGCTGCCCTTCGGAAATGAGCGCGCAACCTCGGCGAGGGTGTCGGCTGAGATGGTCATGCCGCTTCTCCCATTGCATCAATGTTCTGACGGATGACGTTGAAGGTGAGGGCAACGACCCAAGGGTTCGCGTCCCATCCGAAGCCGCGTGAGGCGTTGAGGCTGTCCCACAGGAGACGGAACGCGAACTCCGGCGTTGGGCCCCACAGCGGTTCATCCCGACGCGGCCCGTAATCCTGCCTTGTACCGGGAGCGAGCCACACCGGGCTCATTGGCTCTGGAGCAAGGCCCTGTTCAGCAGACCACCGGAGATTCCAATCCTCATCATCGGGCGTTGGGTCTTGATGGATGACCCCCTCCGCCAGCGCATCTGCCTCGCTGATCTCCTGCAGCCGCTCCACCCGCACGTCTGTGATGATAAGGGTGAGGCGGGACGCCCAGCGGGGCATGTGGATTGAAGGCTTCCAAGGGCCGTTCGCCCACAGCGGGCAGTTACCGTCTGCTTGATAGAAAGCGTCCAGACCGTAGAAGGGGGAGCCGGGAACAAAGTAGCCGCCCGGGCGAGACTTCGGGATCGGCTTCCACGCCTCACGCACCCAAAGGCGGTCTCCCGGCATATACCGAAGCGGTACTTTGAAATCGGCATCCGGGGTCACGTATCCAAAGACCGCAGTCAACGCCGGCGCATAGACCCCGACAAGGCCCATGTCTGCCGGAGGCTGTGGCTTCAAGATCCGCCGCGTCTGCGTCTTTCTGCCCTCAAGCAAGGCGCGGGTCATTGGGCCGCTGAAAAGGATGGGGCGATCAGTCATCACGCCACCTTTGCGGAGAGATAATTCCGCGCCTTTTCTTTCTCGGCTGGCTTGTCCACGACCCGGCGCGCGGTCTCCACGCACAGGTTCACGAATTGGACGTTCTCGGGCAGTTCCTGACGCCAGACGGCTGCAGCCTTTTCGATTTTCTCAAGGCGCTTGTCTTTCGGCTCTGACGTGGCGTCCCTCAGGAGATTGTCGATGCATTCGCTCATCAGTGTCCGGCGGAAGTTCGCGGTTGCCTCATCCTCATTTGAGACCGGCTCGCCTTCGCTCTCTCCCATGTCTTGCGAGCCGGCCTCGTCCGCCGTGGCGGGTGAATTGTCGGCAGCGGAGCGATCTGATGGAGTGGCGACGAGCGCCCCGCTGCCATTTCCACCGGTGGGGCTTTCTGCCGGTGAACTGTGTTCGTGATTGATTTCCTGGCCGCTGGAGAGGCCTTCGGTCTCGCGCGTCACGTTGGCCATGTCGAAGCCTTCGCGCTCGCCACCGGCTTCGTGGGTCGGCTTATGGGCTTGTAGGCGGTCGAGTACGGTTGGTTGCGACTGGGGCGTAACATCCTTCATGCGCTCGAACTCATCAGGTTCCATGATGCCGGAGAACCCGAAGGCGTACCGCGCGCACTGGATGGCGGCCTTATGGCGCAACATCCGGTTTGGCCATTTCTTCCACGGGTCGGTGGACCGAGAGCATTCGGACATGTACTCGATGACGGAGATCGGCCGGGCGCGATCCTTTCGGTACATCCTGCATTCGACGGAATAAAGCTTGCCGTCGTCTCCGTGCGTGTCGACGAACTCCATGCCGTCGAATTGTGGGTGCGAGTTGATCAGGTTCATCCAACCGTCGATCGACACAATCGGCGTGATGCCGCCGCGATCCGGGAAGGCGTAGATTTCCTTTGTCAGAGGGTTGAGGTCGTATTCCTTGGCGACCATCAGGAAGGCCGCGAACTGCTCGTTTGAGCAGTCCCCCTTGATGACAGTGGCCTTTATCGCGCTGACGAAGGCGGCCGGCTCCATGTCGTATTTTGAGGCCATGCTGTCCACGAGCGAGCGCTTGGGAAGGGTGGCGATCTGGTTCATTTTTCGGCCCTTTCAATTGCCCGTTTCAGGGCGATATTCATTTCGCGTGCCTGAGAAACACCCATTGGGCTCCGGTCGTGGTCGTCTTGCGAAAGGGCTGCATTGAAGCCCCGCGCCCAACAAAGAAGGTCAGAGAGGCCGTTGGAGACCCACTCGGCCTGCTGCATGCTCAATTCGAGCGTGACGACGGGTTCATCGACCTCGCGGAAGTCTGGATCGATGATCATGTGCCAGCCCCTAGAATGTGTCTGGCGGTGTGCTTCTCGTCTGCCCCAAGGTCGGATTTGAATGCGACCCACTGGAGGTAGTCACGGGGAAGGTCCGCCCACTTCGAGCCGCGATGCTTTCCGAACGTTACGTTCCGAAGGACAACTGGCGCTGTGGTCAGTTCAATCAGCCGGGGGACGGAAGAGGCGAATACCAAGCGGCGCAGAAGCCCTGCCGTTACGAGCGTGTCGGGCGCTGCGCGGTGCGGGGGCATAGCGGCCGCCGAGTCAAAGTCTTCCTCGCTGTCGAGGTCGAGGTGGTAGCGCAGGACTTGATTGGAGTGTCCCGGCGCGTCGGGGAACAGATGCCGCGCGCACTGCATTGTGCAAATCCAAGGATAGCTACCACCACCGAAAAACGCCTGTTCGAACTTTGCGTTGTGGGCCGCGAACACGTCTCCGGCTTCCATGCCAGTCATCAGGAGACGGAAAGCGCTGTCGGGCGAAGCTGCGCCCTCTACGTCTGCATCGGAGATGTGATGAACGGCGCGGGTGACGGCAGGAATTGGATGCCCGGGATTGACGAGCATCGAGTGCGGTCCATCAAGCTTCCAGTCGTCGGATAGATCGGTCCAGCCAATCTCGCACACGCCCTTGATCTGGTCTTCGGGCAGTCCTGTGGTTTCGAAGTCTACGACACGGATTTTCATGGTTATGCAGCCTCCTGCTGGGCGATCTGGTCTTGATGGTCGAGGAAGTCATCGAGCCGGGATTTTGCCCACGGCTTCATCTGGATATGCCGCTCGCCGCCTGAGAACGGACGCGCGCCCGGCCAGTCATCGGCATCAAGGCAATGGCGGATTGTGTTCAGGCACCACCTGATGACGCGCTCGCCACGGTCGATGTCATGGGCTGAGATTTCGACATGTGCCGTGTCCGGAACGTCGTCGTTCAGCACATAGACCAGCACGAACGTCTCAAAGGGGATACCGAGCGAACGGCAGATCATCCGCGTCATGGCTGCCTGGAGAAAATAGCCTGCGTCGAAGATCTGGCGCTCCAGAAAGTCCTCATCAAACTTCGATGCGGTCTTTAGGTCCGCGAACACACCATCTGCGTTCGGCATCGCATCGGGGCGACTGCGCAGCCAGATGCCGGTTTCCTCGTCCTTCCAGAACATCGAGCGCTCAACGCGGCCGTTGAGCACGCCCATCTGAATGAGCGGGTATGTCGATGCATCCTCGGCAATGCGCTTGATGCGCTCGATCTGTTCAGCGGTGATGACCGTCAGATTGTTCTCGGACGCATTCTCCAGCCACGCCTTGCAGTCGTTCGCGTTGCCGCTCCACTTCCGGCGCTCTTTGGGAGGCAGCTCGCCATCATCGGGCCGGTAGTCCGGCCGAACGGCGAACTTCTCCGAGAACACCTCGTCGCCAAGCAGAAGCGCATGCGCGGCTTTGCCGAAGTCGAGCGCTGAGGTGGTTTCCTGCGCGATGTGGTTCGGGTTCCACGACCACCGGCCCCAGAATGCCTTGGGAGAGCCGCCGTAAGCCGGCAAGAGCCATTTCAGCGCAGATTTCGAGATAGACGGGCCATCCAGAAGGTCGCGCTTCTGGTGATACTGGTCGAGCGTGATGCCGGAATAGACACCCGGTTCGGTGATCGTCTTGCCGTTCCACTGTATTTCCTGGGAAAGGCCTCCGACGATCCGCGAGGCAATGTCACCAATGGACTGCATCGCGTCTGTGTCGAGATCGGTCATCACACCAGCCCTTTCTCAGTTGCGAGGTCTTCCGGGATAGTCACGTCGTATTCGTTGACGCGGCCGGTGGTGCGCAGATCCACGAGAGAGAACGGAAGCCAAGCTTCGTTCTCGTTGTCCGTGGTCACGAGGATCGCGCGTTCGGTCATGTGCTTTGCGCGGACGCGAAGCTCAATCAGGTTGGATTTCATGGCTCTGGCCTCAGTGGGGCGTTTCAAAGAACCCGACGAGCAGGGCGCTGATGACGATCAGAGCCAGAGCGCGGGCCGTGGGGTTTTCGGGGAATGGGAGGAGGGCGCTAAGCATTGGGCTGGCCCTCGGCTTCGGAGAGCGAGGCAAGAAACTGCTCCGCTTCTTCCTCAATCTTCCGGGCGCGTTCGACACGCTCCCATTGCTGCTTTCCGAGGCCAGACTGGTAGCGAACAGCCTCAAGCATGCGAGTGAGGTCGGTTATTGACCTGAGAGCCGCGCAGAGGTGGCGGTCCATTTCTGAAAGGCGGTTGTCCATCATGCTGCGCTCCTTCCCGACTGGTTGGTTGCAAGCGCATTGATCGCTGCCCGGAAGTCGTTCGCGGCTCTGATCTGCACTTCTGCGTGAGAGAGTTCGCCGGCGTCGATCAGCACGAGGGCGCGGCGTAGCGCCTTGGACTCCTCGTGCAATAAGTCGGCTCGCTGGCGGGAGAATTCGAAGGAGGGCATCACAGCGCCCTCACAAACCGGCCGTCAGGATCGTTCCCGCCGAGGCCGCGGTAGATGAAGCCCTCATCGGCAACAGCGAGCGCCTGCAAGGCCTCGTCGTTCTCGGCTGCGTTCGCAATCTCGGCGGCAATGGATTTTGTCAGAGCAGAGCCGTGGAACAGGTTTTTTCCGTCCACGTAGACGGCATCCACCGAAACCATTGGGACGCCCGCATCCAGTTCGACAGAAAGCTCAACCTCGCATTCCAGGTCGTAGACGACGCCAATTCCAAGCTTCTCATCTTGGATCGTGTGGCAGTAGTCGTATCGGCTCATGATCTCGTGCTCCATGTTCCCGGGGGAGTGGGCTAGGCGGCGGCTTGAATGCCGGTGACTTCTTCCAGCCCGCGGCCGTCCATCGACAGCGTGTGGCCGATCTGGCGTTCAAGCCGGACGTAGCGGCGGTAGAGTTCTGGATTAAGGTTTGCTGCTGTACGCAAATCGGAACGGTTCGCCATGATGCAGAACACGCAGGACAGTCGAGACATTCCGGCCGCGTAGGCCCAATGCGGTTTCTGGCCAGCCTCATCGATCAGCGCGAACACGTCTTCCTTGGACATGTCGAAGATCGGCAGCCAGTCATACCACTCGCGGCCCGCCTTGCTGTTTCCGGCGTGAAAGCGGAAAGGCTTCTGCTTGGACCGAGCAGTGCTTTCCTCGGCCCGAATACCCATGCAGTTGACGACAAGTCCGCCGAATTCAGGGTGCGCCTTGAGATATCGGCGGATCGTTCTTTCGATGGGGCCGCGCTTCAAGTCGCTGGTGCACTGGCGCTGACCTGGGCTTGGCCACATTCCGCGACGCTCGACCATTTCGAGAAGCGTCTTGTTCGGGTTGCGGCAGGTCTCGAAGGCGATGTCGCCGATGGTCTTGCGGATATGATCGATATTCCCATCCCACTCGACCTCACCAAGATCGGCATGGACAACGAGAAGCTGGCGGGCAGGAACAACACGCCGAAGCATAATCGTCATGGCTTGGCTGTCTTTGCCGGCGGAATGGTTGATGACGAACAGCGCGCCGCGCTCGATCAGGTCATCAATTTGCTTCGACAGTTCCATCGTCTTCCTCTCCATTGTGTCCGGCAGATCGGCGCGGGGTGCGCTTCTTCGTGCTGGAATGTTGAGAACGTACGAAATGTACGATTAACGGTCAAGTACGTTTTGTACGATTTTTTTGACACCGGCTGATGGCACCCGTACAAATGGCCATGCATCGCGATGGCGCGAGCGGCAGAAATTCAGGGAAAATCAATGAACGACGAGACGGAACTCACGCCGGCCGGGCAATGGTATCGAAACCGGGATGAATGGATCAGGCATGTTCTGGGGCGGGATTACCTGACCGCCGATTGCCAGCGGGTCGGCATCTTCATCGCCATGCACATGAACCGGCGGGACAACCACACGAAGCACCAGCAGACGACAATCGCTAAGGATCTGGGGCTGGGCGTTGCGACAGTGAAGCGGTCAATCAAGAAGCTTCGAGAGGAAGGGCTGATTGACCTCGAAAAGGTGACGCGGGGTCGAAGGAATAGGGCGGTGAACCACTATTTTCTGATCTTCCCGTGGGCGTCCTAAGTATCACCAGTGATCCCTAGACTGGGTGTCACCAGTGATACCCCTAATAACGGTAGATCATAATAACGGTAGTTTATGATTAGGGTTATAGGGCTCTGGAGAGGGAGTATTATATCTCTAGGGCCCTACTCTCAAACGTAGAAGGGAAGGGCGCTATGAGCGATCAATTCTGGCTCGCCGTGACTGCATTTTTTCTGATGGTTTCTTCTGGGACGATCTTATGGGCTGTGCGTGAAGTGTGTCGATACATCCGCCTTCTGCAGTCGATGATTGCGGACGCGCGCAAACTGGGATTGCGAACGCCGCCGTCGAACTGTGATTGAAGGGACACCCAGTCTGGTGACACCTCAAAGGAGACTGTGTGCTCGCCGCCTGATGCGATCTCATGGTCAACCGTCAGATAGGTAACACCGTCCGGGCGGGCATAGGTGAACGGGATTCCTGCCGCCTCGATCCTATCCAACGCGATAGTATGGCTTGAACGGTTGTTAACCGTGCATTTGATCTCGATCACCTGGGGAAGGTCATCTCGACTAATGGGCGACCATGGCTTGCTGCCGCCGTCCACTGGGGACTTGTAAGCGAAGAAGAGGTTGACCGAAATCTGGTCGCGGCGGGTCATATACGCGAGTGCTAGGCCTGCGCCTGTGATGAATGCGGCTACCGCGCTGATTGCAGTCGACCACTCCATCTCCCCTCCCTATTCGCCGGCTGGTGTTAGCGCCAGATGGAAAACTTCATAGACCACCCAGACGAAGGCTGCGGCGATCACGACGGACATGAAGAGCAGGAGCCAGTTCATCTCCTTCTGCTCTCGGTTTGGCTTCTTGCGACCCACGACGCTTCCCCTATTCGTCTTCCTCGTCCAGATCGTCAATCTCGATCAGGCCGGCCTCGATTCCCCAATCCAGTATGATCGCGTTGACGGCTTCATCCCGGCTCATCTCGTTGGCCTTCGCGAATTCGTCAGCCAAATCGGCCACTTCTGAAATCAGGGTGAGGTCACCGGCTTTGACGAGCTTGCCTTGAAGTCGAAATGCAGCCCGCCGCAGCAGTGCCTGGATCTCCATGGGTGTGAAATCATGCAGTGTCTTCGCGGCCTTGAGGAGTTCTTCGGCGAGCTTGTCAGTCATGGCTCCCATCTTCCTCTCGAATGCGCATCCACTCTTTTGGTGTCAGCGCCGCCTTGAGTACGGTATCAACCACCGGAAGGAAGCTCTCCCAAATTGGACGTCCTTCGATCATTGAGTTTTCTGACATGCCTCCTGATGCGCATAGGGCGCGGGCGGCACGTTCACGGGGAGGGTATCGCTCGTTCATCGCGTCGCTGCCAATGAGTGCTGTGGCATCTTGTCGGGACGCCTGTCAGAGGCATGGCTGCAAGCTTCCTCCGCCTGTTGCCGCCTCCCACTAATCAAAGCGGCCCTTAGTGGCAGTGCACGCGACCACCGTTGCTGTTGTCAGCATGGCAGCATTGTCCAGGTGGTGAGCTTTTGCGGCAGCCACCTCCATGGGCATTTGCAGCGCTTGTCATGGCTATCAGTGCCAGGGCGACAATTGTGATTGTCCTCTTCATGGTTTCCCCTCCCTTAAACGTCCGTGATAATCCTCCGGACCCTGCCAAAAACGTATAGATCGCCATTCACCGGGATCGACGTGTGATCAGGGTTTGTGGAGTATGGTTGCAGGCGCTCGGGGTTGCGTCGATAGCGTTTGAACGTAGCTGCGCCGTTCCCGTGCGAGAAGATGTAATAGCGTCCATCAATGAGGCGGTCGTCGGCGCGGTTCACGAGGACGATTGCGCCGTCAGGGGCCACTCTGTCCATGGAGTCGCCTTCGACGGTCAGGGCAATCCATTCACCTTTGGGCATGTCAGCAACGCGCACCCATCGCTCGATGTCGTCGGTCGTGATGGCTGTTTGCTCGCGCAGGTGGCCGGCGCTGACCATCGATAGGAGGGGCACATCCATATCGCTCCGGTCTTCTTCGGCTTCTTCGTCAAACAGGATCCATCCAGCGCGTGTCCCAAACAGGCGGGCATACTTTTCAGCGGCCTTCCGAGATATCGGACGATTGCCGTTTAGGTTGCTGGTTAAAGTGTTCTGATTGATCTCGCGAAATGCGCGCGCGGCCTCGGCGGGCGTATTGTAGCCCGCGTCGATCATGGCTTGGCGCAATCTGTCCTTCGGTTCTTCCATTCGTACAGAATGGCCGAAATTCATCGTCCAAGGTGTACGATTGTGTCTTGATTTGATATCGTACGTATTGTACGAATTCAACATGGCACAGGAACCTACATCCATTTCGGCCCTCATCGATGAGTGGAAAACGATCGCTGAATTCGCGACCGAAGTTGGTTGCGGATACGAGGCTGCAAGGCAGATGCGGAAGCGCGAGAGCATCGCGCCAAGGCATTGGGCCGCTGTCATCGAGGCAAGCTCGAAACAAGGCATTGAGGGCGTGACGTATGAGTGGCTGGCGCGCGCCTGCGCCTCGGCGGAGGCCGCCGCATGAGCGACCTCCAGCCCACCATGTTCAAACTCCGAGCTTTTGCTGAATGGATCGAAGCGCAGGGCGGCAGCGTGGATGCCCCCGCCAGCGAGTGGGAAGTTCTCCGTTACCGTCTTGCCGGAAAGTCCCCCCTGATTATCTACCGCAACAAGAAGGGGAAGCTGACGGTCTCCGACGAAACGAGGGCGGATTACCGCCAGTTCCTCGATGAGACCGGGGCAGGGGGCGAACAGGCCATCCAGAAGATGCGCCGGCAGAACGGAGCGGTTCTGCGCAATTCGATCATCGACAGGATGGAGCGGGAGGCTGGATACGCCTGCTGCTGCTACTGCGGGCAGTTCGTCACGCGTGAAAGCTCGACGCTCGAGCATTTCGTTCCGATCTCGAAGGGCGGGCCGAACCACGAGTTCAATCTCGGCATCGCCTGCGAGCCCTGCAACCTTGCAGTCGGAAGCAAGCCCGTAGTCGAGAAGCTGGTTGTTCGTGATCAGATCCGGGCTGCGGTTCAAGATATCGCTCCATGGGATGATTTCGACGCGCGCACCATCATGGGAGCCGCCGCATGACCTCCCACGAGACACAAGAACGCCGCGCTTCTCTCCTCCCCAGCGCGGCTACCGCCGAGGGGGCTACCCGGTCCCCCTATGACGCCCCCTCGGCATCCATTCGCGAAGAGACGAATTTCCCCGGCCCGCACTCTCCCACGGTATCCGGCGGCATACCGGGCACACCAAGCAGCGATGCTTTGCGGGCGCAAAAATCTGGCGGGACCGGAATTCCCGTCAGAGGCCGGGACGCCGAAGGCGTTACCCATCATCGCAAATCGCTGCGCGCCGCCAACGAATTCACAGACTCCCTTGGGTGTGGCGGGGCTCCGGCTTCCAGCACGATCTTCGGGTGCGAGACGGTATCCAAGGGCCAGCCGGCCGGCATCTCGCGTCCTCTCGATGACAGATTGGAAAATCGAACTGTCCAAGACCGGCCGGCGCACATCAATGTCGAAGGCGTCACCGCATGGCATTTGAACCTCAAATGGACCGTGGCCGATACCGACCTGATGCTCGCGGCTGCGCGGCGCGGTCAGACGCCTGCGCATATTGCGAGAACCATCCGGCGCGAAACTGGCAAGCCCTGCGCTCCCCATGAGGTTGAGCGCGTTCTGAGAAACGCTGATGTCCCGTTCGCGGAGCAGTCCGCATGACGATCCTCGCCATCTCCCTCTATCTCTTAGGCGTGATTGGCGCGGTGGCCTCTGTAGGCCGGGACGCCTATGGGCGGAATGTACCCACGGGCCTCCGTGAATGGGCAGTTTGCGTTGTCTGGCCTCTGGTGGTTGCCGCCGCCATTGCCATGAGCCCGTTTCAGCGGGGGCGCAAATGACCCCCGCCAATCTTCAAAGAGCTCAAGCTGCACAGACTGAGGTTGCTGCTTCTGGCTGTGCATTCTGGGTTCCTTTCCTTCCTTTTCCGATCAAACCGTTTGGCTGTGCGGCCTCAACGGACGTGACCAATCTAGGCGGAAAGGAAGGGTCATGTCCGAACCAAGACGGTGCGAATCCGCACCGAAACGGGGTGAAACCATGAGTACGAGTGTTGCTGCGTATGAAGCGTTCGAACTCCTGAACGCTGGCACGAAAGATGTTTGGCGCGGTTGGGGCGATACCCAGACTGCGGCACGCGACAGGGCTGCCGAAGAAGCCGGGATCACACCGGCGCAGGCAGAGAGGCTTTGGAAGCACTGGAAGACGATGAAGTCGGTCAACGGCGATGTCTACCGGTGCCTCCGTAACCGATACGGGCACCTTTGCTCGTGGCTCGAAAACAAAGCCGACGCGATGGAGCGCCAGGCGCAGGCAATCGAGGAAATCAATGCGACTGATCACAGCCCTCTGCCGGCTCTGCAAGGCATGGCGCAGGCGCAGCAGTGCGCGGAAGACAGCGAGGAGAAACTGACATGAGCAAGTCGAAGAAGACCGAGCCCGCCACTGTGGGCCACAACTCCGAACGCGAGCAGTTTGAGGAACAGCAGTTCCTCAATGCCTACCGGCAGATCAAGGAGCACGACTCCGACATGGCCGGCATCAAAGGGGAAATGTCGGGCATCTATGACCGGATCAAGAACCTGGGTTTCACGAAGGCCGACGTGAAGTGGGCGAAGGAACTCGAGGACAAGGACGCCGGCGACATCATCGCCACGATGCAGCGGCGCATCCGCATCGCTCGCATGTTCGGCCACGGTCTCGCCCGCCAGTTCGACATGTTCGATGAGGACCGCACTCCCATTGAAGAGCGCGCCTACGAGGAAGGTCTTGCAGCCGGCAAGCTCCGCAAGGATGCGACGAACCCATATGGCGCCGACAGCAAGGCAGGGCAGGAGTGGCAGCGTGGTCTCAACGACGGGCACGCATTCGCCAACAAGGATCTATCGCATGTCCTGAATGAGGACGATCCCGAGTTTCCCGACGAAGAGCCTGCGGCCGTCGCCGCCGAGTAGCCGTTGCGTGCCCTGCGCCGGGGCTATCGGCGCACACCGATATAGGTCAGAGACGAATGCAACAGCTTGATTTGTTCGCAGAGCCGAAGCCCGCACCGCTGCCGCCTGATCCGTTGATTGCTCGGCTGGTCGATGCGGGTTTGGCCCACAACGAATATCTTCTGGGCCTTAACCGCGCCATTCAGGTCTCGTTCGGCAAGCTTCCTTCGAGGCTCTTCAACTTTCCCATCGAGTTCGTTGAGAGACGGCGGCAGACAGACGGTCAGAGCAAGCTCTGGCTGCGTCATCCTGACTTCGAGGGCTTCCCTGAGCTTGACGCGATTGAGGATGCGACCGGGACACGGCCGGTCTGGCAGCCACTCGATGAGTTCGGGCGCAACCGGGATATCGGCCCTTTCTGGCATGCGATCGATCTGCTCACGGATGAGCATTTTCACGCAATGCTCGAAACCCGGAACTTCACCGACAAGAGCGCCGTGCTGAATGGGCTTCGCTTCCACATGGACTACGGCGGTCTCTCGCTCAAGAACGCCCGGTGCGTCTTGGCAGAGTTCGAATGCGCGGAGCCGCAAGACCGAAGCGCAGCGTTTCTGCGCAGCGACAGCGTCAGAGTGACGGAAGCGCAGCAGGGCAAGTTTGTCGGCATGTGGTCCCGAAATGAACAATCTGTCTGGGCTGCTATCCACGGGCTGGAAGATGGCCTCTTCAAGCGTGATCGAAATGGCTTCCTCCGGTTCTCACCGGCCTTTCTGGCAGAGAAGGAAGAGAGCCTGAGCGAGGCGAGGGCCGCAGCATGACCGAGCGCACCCGATTCTTGATCGTGAATTGGTCCATCGCCATTGCGGGCATTCTCATCCTTGGCGCGGCTATGTGGGGAGGGGAGTGATGCGATTGTTCGACTGGCCATTTGGCGACATCAACCCGCATTCCTTCGATCTGATCATGGCAGACCCTGCTTGGACATTCGAACTGCGTTCGGGGAAGGGCGAGGGCAAGTCTGCGCAGGCGCAATACCGCTGCCAGAGCCTCGATGAGATCAAAGCTCTGCCGGTTCTCGACTTGGCTGCACCGGACGCGCTCCTGTGGCTCTGGGCCACCAATCCAATGCTGCCGCAGGCGCTCGATGTCCTGAATGCCTGGGGCTTCACCTTCAAGACAGCCGGAGCGTGGGGCAAGACGACGGTCAACGGCAAGCTCGCCTTCGGCACCGGCTACATCTTCCGCAGCGCACACGAACCCATCCTGATCGGAACGCGGGGTGAGCCGAAGACTACCAAGTCCGTCCGGTCGCTGATCATGGGGCAGGCCAGAGAGCACTCCCGCAAACCGGAAGAAGCTTACCGCGCTGCCGAGCAGTTGATGCCCCGCGCGCGCCGGATCGAGCTTTTCAGCCGCACCAACCGGCCCGGCTGGACAGTCTGGGGCGATGAAGCAGGCAAATTCGGGGAGGCAGCGTAGATGGCACTCATTCTCGGACTGGATATCGCCACAACGACCGGCTTCGCCTGGTACGACACGGATGCATCTCTGTCAGCCGTCAGGCCCGGGTCGTTCAAGATCGACGGTGAATGCTACGAGGCTCGCGCCGGCGAGATGGGCCAGCGCATCATCAAGATGGTGAAGCAAACCCGCCCGGATTTCGTGGTGATCGAGCGGCCTGCCCGCAACGTCATGCAGCATCGTAAGAAGACGACCGACTTCGCCGGCGAGCATGAAGAGATGACGATCAACGCCGGGACTGCACTCCTTCTGAACCAGCTTACCGGTGCGGCCTCAGCCATCGTTCGGGCCTATCAGATCCCGTTCGAGATTGTTGCGCCGGAAACATGGCGCAAGCAGTTCCTCGGATTTGGACGGCGGCCGGGCTGGACCCGGAAGGATTGGAAGAAGGCGGCGCGGGATCGCTGCCGGCAGCTTCGCATCACCGTCACCAATGACGATCAGGCAGACGCGGTCGGATTGGCGTTCGCTGGACCATCCTGCCAGACATTCAAGATCGTTCAGGCGCGCCGGACAGGAGAGGCGGCATGACCGATATCCAGAAGCCACTCCCTCACAACATCGAGCTCGAGCAAGAGCTGCTGGGCTGCATCCTAATGAATAACGACTGCTTCGACCTCGTTGCCCGGTCGCTGCAGCCCGAGCATTTCTATGAGCGGGTTCACCAGATCGTTTTCGAGGCCATGGGGAAGATGATCACCGTTGGCCGCAAGGTGAACCCCACCACGCTCAAGAGCTATATGCCGGAAGATGTGAAGATCGCCGACGATCTGAACCTCGGGCAGTACCTGGCACGACTGGCGGTCAACGCTGTGTCGCCGGTCATGGCGCGAGACTATGCGATTGGCATCCGTGATCTTTGGGCATCGCGGAAGCTCATGGCGACCTGCGAGGATATCCAGCAAGCGCTTGCCTCCAGAGAGCCGGACGTTGATCCGTTCGCTGTCATGGCCCCGATTGAAGATGAGATCGCCAAGCTGCGCGGCCAGCGCATTGCGACAGGCGAAGCCAACCAGCACGGGCAGAGCTATCTCGACAGCATCACGAAGGCGCAGCAGCGCGGGGGCGTCTCTGGCGTCCCGATCTGCCTGCAAGAGATATCCGAGGTCATCTCGTCCCCGGTGTTCGAAGCGGGCAACCTTTATGGCCTTCTGGCATCCAGTGGCGAGGGCAAAAGCTCTCTGACGCTTCAGGTCATCGCCCATGCACTCAGGAAGGGGCATCCGGTCCTGTTCCTGTCGTTCGACCAGAACGCCGATCAGTGCATTCGGCAGATGGTGGCACAGGAGTTCTCAATCGAAGCCCGGCGCCAGCTTTTCGGCGACGTGTCGGAGAAGGAAATGAAGAAGGCGGTCGACTTCGCCACCTGGATTGACCGCCAGCCGTTCAAGGTCATCAAATGCACGGATCAGAGCGCCCCGCAGCTCGTCGGGCTGGCCCGGTCTTTCATCCGCACGAATGGCAACGGCAAGGTGCCTCTCGTCGTGGTGGATCATATCCGGGCGATCAAGGCGGAAGACCGCAGGTCAGACGAGGGCACGAAGGCGCTCCAGATCGGCAATATTCTCAAGGGCGGTGCCGAGCAGACGCGCGCCGCTTGGCTGATCCTGAACCAGCGCAACACCTCGGGCATGCGGCGAGACAATCCCCGGCCGATCATCGCTGATCTGTTCGGCGGTGAGGGTGCCTTGGCCCCGTTCGATGCGATCTTCTACCTCTACCGCTTCCTGAAGTTCTATCAGCAGGCCAAATCGACGGCCTCGACCGGATCGGACTGGAAGAAGATCGACAAGGTGTTTCCTTCCGCCGTGCGCGAGGAAAACGAGGACATCGCAGAAATTGGCGTCATCAAGAGCCGGTTCGGCAACCCGCACATCACAAGCCGGCTGATCTTTGAAGCCACGTTCACCCGATATCGGTCTGACCGGCAGGACATTGGCGAAATGCAGGAGGCCATGCTTTGAACCAGTCGACCGCATTTGCCAAAGAGACCATGCGCGGGTTCGTGGGCTATTTCCAGCTTGCGTGGCGGTCAGAGGCGTTTGCCGTCCGCACCAAGCGCGATGGCGAGATCCGCTACTTCGACACCGCCGGCGAGGCCGAGCTTGCCGCATGGAGGATCAAGCACAAGATCGAGGACCTGAAGCTTGTGCGCGGCGGGGAGACGATCTCCAGCCATCAGGCGGCCGCCGACGCGCTGTTCCCGACGCTCGTCAGGCAGAAGGGATCGAGCCGCTACACGAAGGTTGAAACGGTCAGGAGGCGCGCGTGATTGACTATCGCATGATCGATCCGCGCGTCATCGACCTATGCCGGGAGTTCAACGTCGAGATCATCCCCGGCACCCGATACCCGGAGGTCGGCCAGACCCGCGCGCCGGACACCCTTCGGCGGATCATCGACCGCTACGGCATCGAGCATGCCCGCATGGTGATGACCACGATCATCGAGGCCGGCAACAACAAGCTCCTCTTGGACAAGGAGGGCTTCTGGATGGTCTCGGATATGGTGAGGGCCTGTCAGGGCATCATCGAACGTGACGCAAGCGCATGGCTTGAGACCTGGGACATGATCCCCGGCGGTGAACTGCAGTTCGTTGCGCAGGAGCTGAGGAGCGTGGTCCCGACGCGCTTCGCTCTCGGCGGGATGGTCTATGAGCGCCTGTTCCGCCGCTTCGGCCCAAACGCGGATCAACTCGACATGCTGGATGATCGTCGGAGGATCACATGAACATCGAAGAGATCGCAGAGCGCCTTATCCGGGCGGCAGAGATCGAGAGCGTGGGCAACCGCGTGGGACCGGCCCCGTTGCGCGCCCAGCAGCTCCCTTACGTCCATTCCGACGACGACATGAGGAATTGGGGCCACAGGCGAGGGGAGCGCCGCAGCCGCGATCCTCTGGCCAACGCCTGCCGCCTTCTCCGCGAGGACGAGGACGCCCATGCGCTCTATCGGCGGGAGTTCTTCGAGAAAACCGAATACACGGCGCGAGACATCTCGGAAGCCGAGGAGGCGCAGGGCTGGTATGCTCTGGTCGACAACGAGGCCAACAGAGCCGCGCTCGCTGCCTGGGTGCGTTGCATGGCCGACCACAAGCGGCTGTTCTTCAAGGACTGGTGCGCCGGTCAGTACATTACGCCGAAGACGGGAAGGGCGCGGAAAAATCGCGCTCTTTCGTCAATTCTTGCACATCTGACTCGCAGGAGTGTGCAGAATTGCAATAACTCCCAATTCGAGGGGTTCCCTGTTCCCCCGGAAAACGGGCATATTGAGCCCAACATCGAAGACGAGCGCGCTGACGAAAGGGGCGTCACGTCATGGGCCTCAGATGAGGCGTTCACCAGCTACTTCTCAAACGACCCAGCGGACTTCTCCTGGTCTGATCGGCGCAACGAGCGCCGGCGGCAGAGGGAAGCCAAGAAGCGGAAGCAGGAAGCGGCTTAGACCAAACTTGGAACAATCGAACGGCTCACGACTTGCCCCCACATTCGTGGAGAGATGTGGAGGAGAGAATGAGCTATGTCCGCTTCGGCGCAATGATCGCCACTTCGACGCTCGTCATGTTCGGGCTCATGTACCTCAACACGTACGCTTTCGATCATATCTGGTTCAGCCAAACACGTGCTTGGATGGCCCTCCTGATGGGCGCAACCATGGCCGTGGTGATGCTCTCGTTCATGTGGGCCATGTACAACAGCCGAACTGTCAATATCGGTATTCTGGCAGCCGGCGCTGTCGCGTTTGCCCTGTCGCTCTGGCTGGTGCGGAGTCAGGAGACGGTCGATGACGTCTCCTACATGAAGGCGATGATCCCGCATCACTCCATCGCCATTCTGACGAGTGAAAGGGCGCACATCAAAGACCCGCGCGTTCGCGAACTGGCCGATGAGATCATCGAGGCGCAGGTTCGCGAGATTGGCGAGATGAAGGCGTTGATCGCGGACCTTGAGAAGAACCCTGTGCCGGATGGCGCGCCCGATCTGCCGGCGCGCTCCACAGACGAGGGATTGGCTTCAACAGCACCGTAGAGCAGTGGTAGCTCGCTAGGCTCATAACCTGGAGGTCGCGCGTTCGATCCGCGCCGGTGCAACCACCGATCACAACTTGGAACCTGGCACTCTGAGATACGTTTTCCATGCAGCACACCAACCACCACAGGAGGTGATGATGCGCACTCGAACGTATATGACAGGGATGCTCGCGCTTCCGATCAACGCCATGCTCTTCGGAGCGGGTGCCGTGCTGGTTCTCTCAGTCCCGGCGCTGTTCTCGATGGCTGAATATCTGCTGCCGGCTGTGATCGTGACAAGTATCGCGTTGACCGTTCCGCTGGCGTGGTGGCTCGCCCCCATGCTGAGGTCTCGCAATCACTATCCCGAGTTCAATCGGAAATGGTAGCTGGCGACCTCTGGCGGGAGTGGTAGGGGTCAGTAGGTGTCTCGTTCCCGCTCCCGTGAGCCCTGCAGCCACAGGGCATAGAAGATCAGCGGCGCGGATATGATTGTGATCAGGATGGATCGCACGAGTGTCGCAGCCATCGTGTGATGGTCTTCGAAAAGCATGACGGTGATCGCCGCCGCAACGTGTGCCAGAGCGGCGATCAGAAAGCCGAGGACAAGTGCCCTCCATGCAAGCAACAGCATGAGTTTATGTCCGGTTGTTTATTGGTCTCGCGCAAACGGACCTAATAAACGGCGAACAAATGGCCGCACGCTGCGACAAATGCTCACGGTGGTGATCGTTGCTTCAGAAGAGAATGGATCAGAACGCCCCGGCCATGCGCTGGGGCTTCTCGTATGTGGAGAGGTGGGAAGCTACTTATGCAACACTTCAAACTGGAGCTGATCAAGCTCCTCATGAGGAACTAGCCTATCCTCCCTTGCGCACTTCCTAGCCTTCGCAATGAAATCTGCATCAACCGGATCATCCCCCATGAGGTTAACCTCGATAGGGTAGGAGGCCAGCACCTTTCCGGTGCGGTTTTTCACTTCAACTTTTCGATGCACTGCAGCATCCCTCTCACTTAGACCGGACCTAGACGCAGCGATGGCCAAAGCAAAACTCTCCGATGAGGTGAAAACCTTCATCGTCCAAGCCCTCGCATGCTTCGACAGTCCATCTGCTGTTGCGGGTTCGGTCAAGAAAGAATTCCAAATTGAGGTGAGCCGCCAACTGGTGGAAAGCCACGATCCGAACAAAAAGGCGTCGGTCGGCCTAGCCACCAAGTGGCGTATCCTATTTGAGGAAACCCGCAAGGCTTTCCTCGAGGATATGGCGGAGATTGCTATAAGCCATCGGGCGGTTCGACTGCGAGCGCTGCAACGCATGGCCGAGAAGGCTGAGGAGCGGGGCAAATTGCCGCTGGCAGCATCTTTGTTGGAGCAGGCGGCCAAGGAAGTCGGTGAGGCCTACACAAATCGACATAAGCACGAGCACACCGGTCGGGACGGCGGTCCGATCCAGACCGAAACCAAGACCTGGCGCGAGGTGCTGAGGGAAGAGGGTGGCGAGTGAATGTGCATGTCGCTCTCACAAACCCGGCCCTTTATGATTTCTGGGAGCAGGTATTCCTAGGGCAGGCCGACACCGCCGTTCTTCATGGTGGCCGGTCCAGCTCCAAGACCAGAGACACGGCCTGTCAGCTCGTCCGGCTGGTTGATCATATCCCGGTTCGGATGCGCGTGATGTGTGTCCGGCGCTATCAGAACCGCATTCAGGAATCGGTCTACACCGAGTTGAAATGGGCGATCAGCCACCTCGGATTGAATGACGCATTCGACATCCAGAAGACGACGATCATCCACCGGGCGACCGGTTCGGAGTTCATCTTCTACGGGATCGAGCGCAACATTGATGAGATCAAAGGCACCTCTGATATCGACATCCTCTGGGTCGAAGAGGCGGAAAAGCTCACCGAGGAACAGTGGGTGATCATCGGCCCCACTATCCGAAAGGAAGACAGCCTCGCGATCCTGCTCTTCAACCCGAAGCTGGTCACGGACTACGTCTGGAAGAACTTCGTCGTAAAATCGCCCCCTCACTGCGTGGTGCGTAGGATCAACTATACGGAGAACCCGTTCCTTTCGAAGAAGGCCCTTCGCGACATCGCGACGATGAAGGAAGACGATCCGGAGATGTTCGAGCACGTCTATCTGGGCGTGCCTCTGGGTGATGGCGAGCTCTCGATCTTCAAACGTCGCTGGCTGGATGCCTGTGTCGATGCGCACAAGGTTCTTGGCCTCGATCTGGTTGGCCGGAACGTCATCGGTTTCGATCCGGCAGATGACGGCGAAGACAAGTGCGCCACGGCCGACAAGATCAATGGCGTGTTCGAAGATGCCGAGGATTGGGCGTCCGGCAAGGACGAACTGGTCCAGAACGCCAAGAAGGTGTGGGCGAAGGCGAAGCACCGTAACGCGCTGGTCTCATACGACACCATTGGCGTGGGTGCCTTTGTCGGCGGCTACATCGATGAGCAAAACGAGGTCAACGGCGCCGATGTGCAGCACTTCGCCTTTCATGCAGGCGGTGGCGTCATGGATGGTGACAGGCCGAGCGATCCACAGAACAGCAACAGCCCGCTGAACAAAGACGAATATCTGAACCTTAAGGCGCAGGCGTGGGCGAACACGGCCCGCAAGGCGATGCTGACGTTCAATGCGGTCACGCGTGGCCAGTCGGTCAAGCCAGAGGATGTCTTGTCGTTCTCGTCCGAAATGGGGGAGGCGAAGCTGGACGCCCTGTTTACCGAGCTTTGCGTGCCCTGGTGGGTGGAGAGCGAAGGAAAGAAGCGCGTCGTGCCCAAGATCAAGCTCAAGAAAGAATTGGGCGTGAAGTCTCACAACCTCGCCGACGCTGTGATTGCGGCAGACAACGTGAATATCGTTCAGATCGGCTACACCCTCGCACAAATGCGGAAGGCATTCACATGACTGACAAGCCCCGCATCAGGGTAGACCAGAAGGGCGCGATCAAGGCGGTCGATGGCGTTGTATTTGCCGACGGCATGGCGAACGTCATCACCGGTCTGGGCCACGCAAACATGAAGTCTGCGGCCACGCGCTATGTGCCGGAGTTCGATGGACACGAGCGCGACAACGCCTATCGGGCATCAACCTGGTATCGCAAGATCGTCAACATCCCTGCTGCCGACGCTGTGCGCGAATGGCGCGCATGGCAGGCGGAGAAGGAACAGATCGAGGCTATCGAGGCCGAGGAACAGCGCCTTGGTGTGCGTCAGGTCGTCTATCAGGCGCTCCTTACGGCCCGTCATGCCGGTGGTGCCGTCATTCTGGTGGGCGGCTTGCCCGGGCAGACCATGCAGCCGCTCAATATTGACCGTATCGGGCGGGGCGCTATCCGCTATCTGACGGTCCTCGGGCGCGATGACATCACGCCGGGGCAGATCATCCGCGACCCCATGTCGGATTGGTTCGGCCAGCCAGAGAAATGGACGCTGACAACCGACGGAACATCCTTGGATATCCATCCATCCCGCGTGGTGTTCGTCAACGGCCGCACAGTGCCAGGGGCAATGCGAAGGACCGGCGAAGTGTGGGGCGACAGTATCTGGGTGCAGATGGCGGACTCCATCCGCGCAGCTGACAACTCGGCCGGCGTGATCGACGCTCTGCTGCATGAAGCCAAGATCGACATTGTGCGCATCAAGGACATGGTGTCCCAGATGGCGTCGGGCGCCTCGGAGCAGGACTACATCAAGCGCTGGACCATGGTTGCCGCGCTCAAGAGCATCAGCAACGTCTTGATGCTGGATGGCGAAGACGAATGGAGCCAGAAGCAGGTCAGCTGGTCGGGCCTGCCAGATATTGCCCGGACGCTCATCATCATCATGGCGGGTGCCGCAGACATTCCGGTGACGCGCCTTCTCATGGAGCAGCAGAAGGGCCTCTCTGGCAACGACAACGGGTCGCTGCGCCATTACTACGACAGCATCCGCACAATTCAGGAGCTGGAGTATACCCCGGCTCTGCGCCCACTGGACGAAATGGTGATCCGCTCGGCGCTCGGCCAGCGCGATCCTGCGATCTGGTACAGCTGGCGGCCCCTGTGGACGCTGGATGAGAAGGATCAGGCCGAAGTGGATAAGCTGGAGGCCGAGGCCGCAGAGATCTATGGCCGGTCTGGTCTGGTGCCGCAGGATGCCCTTGGCGAGATGGTGCAGAACCGTCTGATCGAGAGCGAAAGCTGGCCCGGAGCCGACACCGCCTATGATGCAGCCAAGGAAGCGCTGGAGCTGCCGGAGGTTGGTGAGGATGAAGACGATCCTTCTGCGATAGCGCCTGAGGAAGCTTGATGCGCATCGATCTAGCCGCACAGGCCCGCGCTGCCGGTGTGAGGCGGGATCGCATCGAAATGCGCGAGATCACGCCCACGCAGGCGCAGCAAAGCGATCTGGCGCGGCTCTACGTCGCTGTTGTGCGTGTCTGGGCCATTGGGGCGCGTGAGCGCGTCTTGCCCGCCTACAAGCGCTCTCTGTCCGAACAGCGGGCATCCGATAGCCTGACCATCGATAGGGCAGGTGAGGTGGAAGTCGAGATCGAGGCAGTTGAAGGTGAGGCGGTTCGCTCGATCTTCACCTTCCGGGGGCTGTTTCAGGCATGGGCCGACGCAATGCAGCGTTGGCACATGGGCAAGGTGATCAGCCAGTTGCGCTATGCGGCTGACGTTGACCTGTCCACGCAGATTCATGCCGGCGACGTGCAGGAGACCATGGAAGACATTCTCGCGCGGAATGTCGCGCTGGTCCGCAACGTGAGCGATCAGACGCGGGGCCGCATCGCAGACATCGTTTTCCGGGGCTTGCAGAGCCGGACACCAGCCCGCGAGGTCGCCAAGGAGATCAACGCGGCGCTGCAGCTGGGTCGGAAACGGTCACTGCGTATCGCCATGGACCAGACGCAAAAGCTGTCTGCATCGCTCGACCGCGACCGGCAATTGCAGCTTGGCATGAAGAAATTCGAGTGGGTTCACAGCGGCAAGATCCATTACCGCCCTGAGCATCTGGCCCGCAACGGGAAGGTGATCCCGTGGAACAGTGAGATCGGCAAGAAAGACCCGCCAGGCTTCCAGCCCTTCTGCGGCTGCAAGGCCAAGGGGGTGCTGGAGCTTTAGAATGGCGAAGATCACCGGGGCCGACAAACACGCCAAGCGCCTCAAGAACATGGCGAAGTCGTCAAAGCAGATTGTCGCCGCGCTCTATGCCGCTGGGCAAGAGATTGAGATCGACGCCGAACACTCCATCACGGAAGGCTCCATCAGTGGGGCAGGGCACGTGCCTTCACGGCCCGGTCAGCCGCCGAACCGGGACACGGGCGATCTCGATAAGAACATCGAGACGACTGTGGAGGCGCAAAACCCTCCGACGGTTCATGTGACCAGCCATATGCCCTACAGCGCCGCTCTCGAATACGGCACGAGCAAGATGGCCGCTCGCCCGTTCATGCGGCCGGCCACTGAGAAGAACCGCAAGAAGGTCGGCCAGAAGGTCACCAACGCGGTGCGTATCGCTGTCCGAAAGGGATAGACACCATGAAATTCTTAGACACTGCGTCTGTCGCGGGAACGCGGCGGACCGCTGACGGCTATCTTGTGGCAGAGGTTCGCACCGCCCGCACTGGCATTCAGGATTATGCCGGATGGGAGGTCGGGAAGCCGGAAAAGCAGGTTGTGCGCGTTTACCGCCCTGCGGAACAGGTCTTTGCCAAGGACAGCCTCGCCTCCTATGCGCATCGCCCGGTGACGAACGATCATCCTGATGAGGCGGTCAGCGCAGAGAACTGGAAGGATTTCGCGGTCGGCCAGATCGGTGATGAGGTGGCCCGAGACGGCGAGTTCGTGCGCATCCCGCTGATCGTCATGGATGCAGCGGCCATCAAGGACGTTGAGGCAGGAAAGCGCGAGCTTTCGGCTGGCTATACCTGCGATCTCGCCTTTGAGCCCGGCACCACACCAGACGGCCAGTCTTACGACGCCATCCAGAAGAACATCAAGATCAACCACGTGGCTATCGTCTCTAGCGGCCGCGCTGGTTCTCAGGCGCGCATTGGAGACGATGCCGCCAACAGTTGGGGCGTTCGCCCTGCACCGGGCCACGCGCCCATCACCCCGAGCAAAAAGGAAGACACAATGTCTGACGCTCTCAAGACGGTGGTTCTGGGCGACAAAGCCGTCCAGGTCGCCGTCGCTGACGTAGTCGCCATTGAGAAGTTCAAGGCGGACAGCGCGAAGGCTCTGGCCGACGCGGAGGCCGCCCATACCGAAGCCATCACGGCCAAGGATACCGAGATCGGAACGCTCAAGGCGGATCTCAAGAAGGCGCAGGATGCCGCCCTCAAGCCCGAGGATGTGTCCAAGCTCGTTGCAGATCGTGTCGCGCTGGAAAGCACCGTGAAGGCGATTTCTGCCGACATCACGACCGACGGCAAGACCGATGCGGATCTCCGCAAGGAAGCGGTCGCCAAGGCCCTCGGTGATGAGATGGTCAAGGATGCATCGGACGCCGAAATCTCCGGCATGTTCAAGGCCGTGGCGAAGGACACGGCCGCCGGCGATCAGGTCCGCGACACCCTCACCAACCTCAAGCCCGTCAACGACGCCAACAAGGCCCAGCAGTCCTACGTGGACCGCATGACCGGTCGCGGCGGCTCGAAGTAACCAGCGGCAAGAAAGGAGAACCACACCATGGCTCTTATGCCCGCTCCCAAGACCAAGCCCGTGGCCGGCCTGCCGGGCCAGTTCCAGAATATGGAAGAGTGGAACGCCTTCACCGCGTTCGCTTCCGATACCGCAACCAAGGCCATCGGCTTCGGCCATCCCGTTTCCATTGCCGGCCAGTCCGGTGAGGGCACGGCGACCGTCAAGGCCCTCGCAACTGGCGAAGTGTTCGCAGGCATCACCCGCGAAAACATCACGACCGGCAATCGCGATGACCAGACCGTCTATGCCGACAACGATGTGATCGGCGTGGCGGATGAAGGCGTGATCTTCGTTCTGGCTGGTGGCGATGTCACCAAGGGCCAGAAGGCATTCTTCAATCCGGCGGACAACAAGTTCTATGGCGCGTCGGCCACCGGCTATCTGCCGCTCCCGAACTGCGAGTTCGACCAGGGTGGCGCTGCCGATCAGGCTGTCCCGCTCCGCCTCCGCATTGTTCCGGGCGGCACCGCCGTCACGGCTGCGACCTAACCAGTCCCTGAAAGGAGACATTCTGCGATGAACATGCAGATCACTGATGCACAGGGGCTGGCCTTCCTCCGCCAGCAGACCCATGTGCTTTCCAATCGGGCCTTTGAGCAGGAATACGACCTGATCAACTGGCGCGAGCTTGTGCCGATCAACACCGACTATCCCGAGTGGGCGTCCGGCGTTGATTTCCAGATCGGGGACATGACCGGCGCCGCACAGTGGCAGTCTGGCTACTCCAAGGACGTGCCTCTGGCTGACGTTCGCCTGATCTCCGTCGGCATCGACTTCGCCATGTACGCGGTCGGCTACCGCTATAACGTCGAGGAAGTCGGCAAGGCTCAGTTCGCTGGCTATCCGCTCACCGCCCGCAAGGCCATCGCGGCCCGACAGGCAGCGGATATCTTCTGCGCTGAAACTGCGCTTTATGGTGGCGGTCATCCGGGTTGGTCCGGCCTCACCAACATGACCGGCGTCACCCCGACTGCCTCGCCCGACAATGGCACCGGCTCGGCCCGCAATTGGGTTGATGCCAATGGCGTCGGTCAGAAAACCGCAGAGCAGATCGTTGCGGAACTGAACCGCCTGCTGATGGGGCCTGCCTCGGCAACCGGTATCATGACCAGCCTGATCGGCAACACGATCCTGCTGCCGCCGCTGGCCTACCAGTACATCGCCACCACGCCCTATGGTGTCACGTCGCCCGACAAGACGATCCTCCAGTACTTCGAGGCGAACAACATCTACACCAGCCGCACGGGCCAGCCGGTCGTGGTGCGTGAGCAGCCGTTCCTTGCAGGCGCGGCAACGCTGGACACGCCCAATCTGGCGGGGCAGGGTCGTGCGGTCGGCTATCGCAACAGCCCGGATGCGCTGGAGCTCCCGATGCCGATGACCTATCGCTTCCTCGATGTGCATCAGGATGGACCGCTCCAGTGGGCAATTCCTGGCATCGGTCGCGTTGGTCAGCTCGTCCAGATCCGCGACACGATCCGCTACGTAGATGGTGTGTCTCCGGCTCCGCCGGCGGCCTAATCGGCAGAACAACAACGGGCCTCGGCAATCGCGCCGGGGCCTTTTTCATGGATGGAGCGACACATGCAGCGCATCAAGAACCTCACCAACAGCCCGCATGACGTGCTGAACGCCAAGGGCAAGAAGGTCCGTCTTCCTGCGCGCGGCGAGATCGACGTGGATATTCACCCGCTGCATTTGCCGCTGTATCGCGCGCTCGGTTATTTCGAGATCACGGAAGGCAAGGCGGCCAAGGTTTCTCCTGTCCAGCCCGTAGGTGGCGCAGCGGCAGGCAACGATGATTTGGTCAAGCTGCGGGCAGACTATCAGGAGGTCGTCGGCAAGCGCGCCTATCACGGATGGGATGCGGAGGAACTGCAGAAGCGTATTGATGCAGCGCTAGAGGCTTGAGCCATGGCATGCACTCCGATCACGCCGGCGCGCTTCAAAGAGATGAAGCCGCAATTCGCGGCGGTCGATGACGCAATCATTGACGGCTATATCGCCCTCGGCGGCCTGTGGGTGGATGGCTCGTGGCCGGATCGGCTCTGTGAGGCGGCGCAGTCGGCAATTGTCTGCCACCTCATGACACTGGATGGCCTTGGTTCGGACGCAGAGAGCCAGGGACAGGCTTCCGGCTCCGCGCAATACCAAAGCGTGAAATCCGGTGAACTGACGCTCACTCGCTTCCAGAAGACGGCGGGCACCATGTCTCACACGGACTGGCTCTCCCAGACCAAGTGCGGCGCGTTCTTCGTCCAACTGCTGCGCATGGCCAAGGGCGGGCCACGGATCGCCATGGGCGGTGTCGGCGGGTGCCGCAGCGCCTACGCAAAAGACTGGCCCCTTGGTACTGGCGGTTATCGCGATGGGCCGCTGTCATGAGCCTGCTCGACACAGACGCCATCAAGAACATCATGGGCGCGGCCTTCGCCCCGATCTTCGGCACAGGCGAGCTTATCCGCGTGAACATGGTCTGGCAGTCTGGGGGCGGCCTGCCGGTCGAGGATGCCCCCGTGGCTATCTCGGTGCAGACCGATCGATGTGATGAGGCCATGCGCCAGTCGCCCGGATATACCGCCGAGGATAGCAAGCTGATCATCCTTCAGGCGGGCATCACCGGTCGCGAGCCAAACACCGACGATGTGATCGTGGCGCGCGGGCAGCGCTGGAAGGTCAAAAGCGTGCGGTCCGATCCGGCTCAGAGCCATTGGATCATCCACGCGACGAAGGAGGTAACGGATGGCACGTAAACCCAAGGCTGCACCCGCGCCGCACAAGGCAAGGTGGTTTCGCGTCACCGGGCCGCGCTTCGATTGGAGGCCTACGCCGCGCACCATGATCTCGTTCCCTCATGGCACCATCGGCTACCGCCCGCAGGCATGCATTGACGCAGGTCTGGCGGCGGGTGTGATCGAAGTCATCGAGAAGCCGGAAGGCGCTCGCGTCGGGAAAGACGGGCAGGTGAACTTTGGCGACTGACCTTTCCCGCCCCCTCAAAGCGGCGATTGTCGATCATTTGGCCGCTGATGCCGGTGTGACGGCCCTTGTGCCCGCCGCGCGCATCTACGCCATGACACCGCCTGCCACCCCGCAGTGGCCTTTCATCCGCTACGGGAGCCCCATTAGCACCGCATGGGATGCGACCTGCTGGTCGGGCAGCTCCACTCGTGTCACGCTCCATGCCTTCGCGGAGACCACAAGCACCTATGCCGGAGAAGACAGGGCGATGGACATTGCCGCGGCCATTGTCGAGGCTATGGCTACCTTCCAGCCGGCCAGCATGGGCATCGTGGAATGCGAATGGATCGGAACGCAATGTGTCAGGGATAGCGACGAATCCGCGCAATGGCACGCCTTCGCTGAGTTCCTGATAACCGTCGAACAGTAATCCATCAACATCAACCACCGTGAACGCTGGCCCCGTGGTCCGGCGCGTTTTCACATGGAAAGGACAGATCATGGCACAGGCCAAGACTATTCGTTTCGCCGGCCAGCTTCTCATGCTGGGCGATGGAGCGACGCCGACTGAAGTGTTCGCCGCACCCTGTGGCTTCACCTCCCTCAACCTGACGGTCAATATCGAGACCAACAGCACCAACGTGCCGGACTGTCTCGATCCTGATCTGCCGGCTTGGCTGGAATCGGATGAGGTATCCAAGCAAATGACCGTCGGCGGCTCTGGCGTGATCGACCGGGATGCCATTCAGGTCTGGCGCGCTTGGCTGATGGACGGTGGCGAGAAGAACGTGCGCTGGATGACGGCTGGAACCGCTGCTGAGGGCGGCGGGCATTGGGAGGCTCCGGGCATTCTCTCCACCTATGAAGAGACGGGCGAGCGCGGGCAGCGCTGGCAGCTCAACATCGGCATCACGCTCAATGGCGCTCCGACTTGGGTGGATGCCGTCTGATGAGCAATCTCAAGGCAGAGGTGGTGCTCGAATGGGGCGACGGCGAATATGCCTTCGCCCTCAAGGGCGCCCAGATCGAGGAGCTTGAGCAGGTGTGCGGTAAGGTCGGGTTCGGCGTGATCTTCCAGCGCGTAATGCTCGGCACCTGGTTCTGGGCAGACATCTATCAGACCGTGCGCCTCGGCCTTATTGGCGGAGGCATGGGGGCGGTCGAGGCCAAGCGTCTCACCGACACCTATATCGGCAGGGAAAAGCCCAATGTCCCGCTGGCGGCAGGCCCCAATAACCCGGAGAGCGTTGCCCGCGCAGTTCTGGGTGCCGCAATGCATGGGTTCGAGGATATCCCGTCGGGGGAAGCAGTGGCCGGGGAGACCCGGCCGACCGAATAGATTTCGCCGGCTATAGGGCATCGTTTCTGGAATGCGGGGTAGATCCGCGAGCGATTGAAACGATGTCCCTTTACGAGATCGTCTCGATGATCCGGGCGATGGAAAAGCGCAGCAAGAAGACCGGCGACGGCGAGACAATGAGCGATGCAGACTTCGACGCGCTCAAGGATGCTGTGCGGGCGATGAACCTGCCGGATGTGAGGCTGGATTGATGGAATGCTGGATCGGAAACCTTGAGCGTAGCCACAGCGCTGCTACTGTCCCCGTCTCAATTTGGGAGGGGGAAGAGATGATCCGGGATATGGACCTGATCAGGGATGTTCTTTTGCGCATCGAGGCGAAAAGCGACTTGGTGCCGGAGAAAATAACAATTGAGGGGTACGAACCGCTCATTGTCGACCGGCATGTGGAACTCATGTTCAAGGCCGGACTGATCGACGGTTATTGCCAGACCGGCATTGAAGAGGGGGATCCGGATTTCGTTGATGTGCGCGATCTAAGCTGGGCAGGGCACGAACTTCTTGGAAGCGTGAGAGACCCAGATATCTGGCGCAATACGAAGGCCGCGCTTGCGAAATCAGGAGAATGGACCATAGCGACGATGGCTCGTGTTGCCCAATCCCTGCTGTTTGCAAAGGTCCGAGAAATCACGGGGCTGGATATTTGAGAGGGCGGCTTAGGTCGCCCTTTTCATCATCGGTACTTTGGGAAGGTCATAGATAGCCAAGCTCCCGGCAGTTGCGCGCTATTCTCTTGCGGCGGTCATCCTGCACCCCGTTGGCGACACTTTCACAGAAGAAGCGAACTTGATCGACTTGATGAGGCTCGGCCTTCGCCAGTGCGAAAATCTCTTCCCTGGCTTGATCTGCGCGCTCGGCGGCCTGCTGAACTTGTCTATTCGCGCTGAACCCGCCCCACAGGGCATATCCACCGCCCGCGATCACAACGACGCACGCCGCTGCAATCAGCGCTTTCAACCAGTTCTCCATAAGGCTCCCTCCGATGGCTATTACCGCTGACAAAGTCGTAACCATACTTGAGGCGAAGACGGAAGCCTACGACGCGAAGATCTCCAACTCTGCGAAGCAGTTCGAAGCGAAGATCGCGCAGATTTCTGCAGCAGCAGAGCGAGCCGGAAAGGCTACGTCTCTGATCGGAGTTCATCCGGCCTTCGATAAGTTCGGTAAGCAGCTTGGGCAGGGTGCTGATGGCCTTCATCGCATAGGCACTGAGGGGCGTATGGCGCAGATGCAGATGCGCAACCTCGCGTTCCAGTTCCAGGATATCGGAACGATGCTCGCCGCCGGCCAGTCGCCTTTCATGCTTCTGGCGCAGCAGTTGCCGCAGGTGACGATGTACGGCGGCTCCATGAATGGGGTGATGGGCGCGCTGCGTGGAACAATCGCAAGCCTGTTCTCGCCTTTGGGGCTGACAACCACAGCGTTTGTCCTCTTGGGTAGTACGGCAATCTCGTATTTCACCAGCGCAAAAGACTCTGCGGAGGGCGTCAACGAATTCCTTGAGGCACAGCGGAAGCGGATCGATGACCTCATCGAGGGGTATGAGCGTGCGGGTGAGGCGGCCCAGAGATACCGCAAGGATGCGGGTGCCCGACCTGCCGAGGAAGTTCAGTTCGAGGTTGGTCAAGAACGGTCTGCCTTGGTTGACCGCTACAATGCATCGATCACAGCCCTGCGCGACAACATTCGGCAGCTTCAGGAATACGTTCTTGTCTATGCAAGGGGGACGGAATTCGAACAGACCGCTTTGCAGCAGGCTAAGGCGTTGGAAGAAATACAGAGCGCCGCAGATGCCGCTGAGCCCGATCTCGACGCCATCATTCTGCAGCTGAAGCAGTTCATCGCAAACGATCCCTACGATGTCTTGGAAGGCATCGCCAAGGCCATGCTCGATGCCGCGACGCAGGCTCGTGACTATGGCGCGGCAATCGGTGAGATCGATGCTTCAACGCCGCACATCAATGCTGCCGAGGAAGCGTTCCGACGCCTTCGCTCGGCTGTAGACGAGATTGACAGCAGCAAAGCACGCGGGGAGATAGAAGACCTCGTCAGTAAGTTCGAAGAAGGTGAGATCAGTGTTGAGGACTTGAGAGGGGCGCTGGAGCTCATCTCTGGCTTCGCCCCCGACCTCTCTGCGGCGATCTCGAACATCAACCAACTCGCAGATGCCGCCGACAAAGCAAGGTTGGCCGTCTCCGGTATTGACCCGAATATCAATCCCGCGCGTTTCGGATATTCGGAACTCCCTCAGAACGCACCTACGCCAACGGCACGCCCCAATGATTTCACTGTGCAGGAGATATTGGATGACCAGCGGCGTGCTGCTGAAAGGGCCGCGCGCGGTCGCCGTGGTGGTGCTGGAAGGCGGGAGAATGCCTATGAGCGTCTCACCCAGCAAATCCAGGCTAGGGCAAATGCGCTGCGCGCCGAAACAGAGGCGCAGGCTGAACTCAATCCTCTGGTCAGTGATTACGGATATGCAGCGGAAAAGGCCCGCATCGAAGCTCAGTTACTGACTGCTGCTGAGAACGCCAAAGTATCGATCACCCCTGAGTTGCAGGCGGCTATTGAAGAAACCTCGGTGAAATATGCGTCTGCTTCTGCAGCTGCCAAGCGACTGGCTGAGGAACAAAAGAATGCCCAGCAAGCGGCCGAAGAACTGCAGGAACTCGGTAAAGACGTGCTTGGCGGCTTTATCGATGACCTCCGCAATGGTGTGAGCGCATCAGAGGCGTTGGCAAATGCGCTTCAGAAGGTAGCCGACAAGCTGCTGGATATGGCGCTGAACAACCTTTTATCCGGGCTCCTAGGTGGAGCAATTGGCGGCGGTGGCTTGCTTGGCGGTGCGATCATTCCGGGCATCCTGCACAAAGGCGGTGTTGCTGGGCGGGATGGCTACGGCCATGGACGAACCGTTTCACCGTCTGTTTTTACTGGGGCCAAGCGTTATCACCAGGGCGGCATTGCAGAACTGCGCCCCGGGGAGGTCCCCGCAATCTTGCAAAAGGGCGAAGTTGTCATCCCGAATGGACAATCCATCAGCCCCCGGGCAACTTCATCTAACGTTACTTCCATCAGCATGCCGATCACAATCGATGCGCGGGACGCAAATGCGCCGGCGCTTGCCCGTGTGAACGAGCAGCTGAAGGAAATGCAGCGCAGCCTTCCAAAGCAGATCGACAACCGCATCAACACCCGTGACGTTCGTGGAACGAGGCCCTAATGGCTAGACTGCTTTCATGGCCGAACGGTTTGCGCACGAACATGCGTGAGCCGCTTTCCGGCCCGCGCACGATCGGTGCATCGCAGACGCAATCTATTGGCGGGTTTCTACAGACCACGGCGAGCCCATTTGGACTGTGGCGTTGGCGTTTTGGCTTCCCAGGCAATCTGCGGGGGCGGTTATTCCGGCGTTACCGTGGCCTCGTCACCGCCCTGCATGGCGGGGCCAATGCGGTTGCCGTGCCGTTTTGCGACTGGGATGGGCTGACGCGCTCGGAAATGGGCGTTTCCGCATCGGCGCAAGAATGGCGTGACGGGCAGCCGTGGTCGAACGGGCAACCATGGAGCAATGGCGAGAACTGGGGCTCGACCCCGCCCGTGGTGGCGGTATCGGCTGCGATGTCGAAGGGTGGCACGGTCGTCTCGCTCGACAGCGCGTTCTGGGGGCACGGCCTCGACTTTGGCGACATGTTCGGGTTCTTACCGTTCCATCTCGGGAAATACATGGTCACCGAAGTTCTTGCCCCCGGTCAGTATCGTGTCTGGCCGCCGCTGCGGAAAGACATCTCGCCTGATGACTTTGCCACCCTTCGCCCCGTGATCGCGATGCGGCTGGAAGGCGAGGAAGCTGCGACCGCCGCCCGAGATGCCGCGTTTGGCATCAACCTCTCCATGACGCTCGTCGAAGTGCTCGATTACGACGTGCGCAAATATTTCGCGGATTGATCAATGGCAGAGTTCACGCAAGCGGATATGGACTGGCTTTCCGGTCCTCATGTCACGCGCGCCTGGTTTGGCGAGTTCGATCTCCCGACAGGCGTACGCTACCTGCACAATGGTGTGGGTGAGGTCGAGGTCGAGGGGCAGACCTATGTGGGCGTGACCGATCCCGTCGGCGGTTTGCTGGTCGGTATTTCCGCCGTCGAAGATCCGCGCTTCGGGCAGGCGGCCAAGGTCGACATCATCCTGAGTGGCGTCAATGTCGAGTTCTTCAAGAGCGTGAAGCGGGATGCGCGGGCCATCGAAGGCAGATCGGCCACGCTGCGCTTCGGGGCATTCGATCCCGAGACGGGGCAGATCAAGCTCTTCAAGAGCATGTTCCCCGGCAAGATGTCTGCGCCGACGCTGCACCGGCAGGGCGTAGGCACCCGCTATGTGGGGCTGACGGTCGAGTCCTTCTGGGAGGCGCAGAACTTTCCCTTTGGCGGGAAATGGAACGATGCCGATCAGCGCCGGCGCTTCCCCGGCGACAAGGGGCTCCAGTTCGTCGGCGTGAAGGTGGCCGAGAAATGGAACTGACCATGGGTCGCGCAAACCGCCTGCGCGCCTTCCTGACGCGCTTTGAGGGCGCTCCGGTGGTCTGGGGCGAAAGTGACTGTTCCGCCGCTCCTGCACTGTGGTGGTCGGAAGAAACCGGCAGGAAGATCGATCTGCCGCGATACGCTTCGAGAGATGAAGCGCACGCAATTATCCAGCGCATGGGCGGGCTCCTGGCGGTATGGGATGACATCGCCGCGCAGGCGGGCGGCATGGAGCGCATCGGCGAGCCGGAAATCGGCGATGTGGGTATCATCGAGACGCGCCTTCACGGCCAGATCGGCGGCATTCTCGGCGCCGGCCGCATCCTCATCATTCGCAAAGACAATGGCGGCTGGCACCCCTTCGGGCCGGTGCGCCAGTTTCTGAGGGTCTACGAGACACCATGAAGCTCTGGAAATTCCTTCTCAGCGCCGGTGGATCCTACCTGGCGATGACGGCGCACGCCTCGGCGGACCCGATTAGCATCGGCTTCTTTCTGTTCGCCGGCCCGCTTGGCGCTGCCTTCTCGTTCGGTGCGCTGGTGACGGCCGCGCAGATCGGTCTCTACGCCATCGGTATCGGCGCTTCGCTTCTGGTTTCGTCGGCCCTGTCCAAGAGCCAGAAGATTGATCCGGGCCAATACAAGAACACGTTTGAAAACTCGCCTGAAGGATCGGAGATCAACGCCATTGGCCGCTGCCGCCTCGGCGGTGTCCGGACCTTCGGCAACACGAGGAACCGGGACAGGTATCGCCTGACCTGCCATGCCAAGGGGCCGATGGTCGCCATCGAGGAATACCTCCTTGGCGGTCGTGAAGTTGTGGTGGATAGCGACACGGGCTATGTGTCGTCTCCGCCGTTTGCTAAGTCTGGCGACTCCTGGGTGACGTTCAAGACGAAGACGGGGACCGGGGCCGAAACGGCGTGGCCTGAACTGGTCAGTGCTTTCCCGACCACGTGGTCTTCTGCGCACCGCGTTCGTGGCATCGCGCAGTCTCTGGTCAAATACGTCTCCCCCGGCATCTACACCGAAAAGTTCGGCCAGCTCTACAATCAGGGTGAACCGGAAAGCGCAGTAACCGCCCGGTGGAATGTCGTTTATGACCCGCGAGAGGCCGGCGCGGACAAGTACAACGACGCCACATGGGTGTGGTCGATGAATGGGCCGCTTTGCGCTGCCCGCATCATGCTGTCCTACCCCGATCTGACGGTCGACAGTTTCGACTGGGATTTCATCGCGGCGGAAGCTGACAAGGCCGATGCGATGGTTCCCACGCTGACCGGGACGGAACCGCGTTCGCAATGCTCCGGCGTTTGGCTTTCTGAGGCCAAGCGGGGCGACACCATGAAGCAGGTGCTGGAAAGCCTCGGGTGCGAGGTGACGCTGAGCGATGCGGGGCTGGTGCGTATCGGGCTCATCGATGACGTGCCCACGGCCGACATGACGCTGACCGATGATCACATCACAAGCTATTCGTGGCGGTCTGGCCCGGAAGCCGCCGAACGCCCGAACATCTGCCGCATCTCCTACTACTCGCCCGAGCGTGGGTATGAGATGGGCGAGATCGACATGACCGGCATTGCGTGGGCGCGCGTGCAGGATGAGATCGATCGGTATGGTGAGAAGATTTACGATATCGAACTTCCGTTTTGCCCGTCGGCCAGTCAGGCGCAGCGCATTGCGCGCCGTCTCTTCCTGCAGGCGCGTGGCGACACCGGCGTGGTGCAGACCAACATGGCGGGGCTCGCTCTATGGGGCAGGGATTACGCCAACATCACGCTCTCCGACATCGAGGAGACCCCGGTCTGCAAGATCGCCCCGCCTCGCGTTGATGATGAGCGCGGACAGGTGGACATTCCGTTCACGGTCTGGCCGCAGGAGCTGATTGACAGCCCTTGGAACCCGGCCACGATGGAAGCCGCAGCACCGGAGCAGCTTCCGAACCTGCAATATGAAAGCGATCTCGACACGCCCAGCGTGGCGTCCACGGCTGTGGTGCAGTATCCGGGCGGCGCTTACGAAACCCGCGTGCGCTTCTCAAGTGTTGCCGGTGGCTCCACCGCAGAAGCCAATTACAGGACTTATACAGGCGGGCTTCCCGATACCTGGCAGGGCATGACCGAATACAGCGCCAACGGCCAGTTCGCCTATGCGGCTGCGAACATCATCGGCAAGGAAGCCGAGTTCCGTGTCCGCTGGTTCAACGGTGACGGCGAGGCGTCCTACTTCTCGGATGTCGTCAATGTGCCGGACATGCAGATTGACAACTCTGTGCCGGCCGAGCCCTATCTTGACGTGCAGGTCACGAACAACGGCGTGGGCGACTACACATTCGAGGTGGTTGCGTATTCGACGGCGATGAATGCCGTGCGCTTTGTGCTCGCTTCCAATCAGCCAGAGATTACGCCCGGCTATGATGGCGATACCCGACCGGGGCTTGGTTACACCGCCGATGGGACAATCTCGAACGGCCCGGCTGCGATCACCGTGACGATCACGGCCACGGTCTACACGTCGAACGGCACCCCGAGCCCGGTCGCGACCTTCACCTATGTGATCCCGCAGGATCCGAACACCAACCCGTAATCCCTGATCCCTGATTCAGCCACCGCGGCCCGCGCGCCACGGACGGCGAAGCATGCGAGGAACCCCGATGCAGACCAGAGCAGAACGCAATGCGAAGATCACCGATATGTCGTTCGAGGAGTTGGCGGCTATGTGGGGTCGCGAGGTAGAAGACCTCGGCCTGCCATCTTTGACGCAATGTCCTCATAATGGCTCGCCCTCAAGTCGGTGTACGGCTGAACCTGCGGCGTCGTCTGAAGGTCACGTGTGAGCTCGGCGAGATCGGTGCAGAGCTTTATCGCCAGGTTCTCCGGCACAATCTCGTTGTCGACCAGCATTGCCAGAAGCATGCTCAACTCGACGTTTCTGAGAGTTGTGTCCACGGCCTGAATGCTGCTGAGCATTGTAAATCCCTCCCTGTCTAGCGCCTTTGAGTGAAGCAGAGGCTCCAGAGGGAGTCGAGACCACACCTATCGTGAATTGATCCGCCCCGCGCAGTGCATCTGCTCGGACGGCGAAGCCTATCCAAAAATCGGAGACTCCCATGAACGTCTGGACCAAGCGTGGCTATGACATTTTCTCACCGACCGACGCGGCAGGGCTCCTGCGCAGCGTTCTGAATGGCGACGTGCAGGTTTGGGCGACCGAGGTTGAGCGCCTGTTCAAGGCGGGCTCGTTCAATTCGGTTGATGCCGTCGGGCTCTATGCTGACCGATCAACCTATGACGGTGAGGCCGAAGGCTTTGTCTATCTCAGCATCGATGGCGATGGAGCAGGGGCCAGTTCTACTGTCGCCTTCATCAAGGAGAGTGCTGCCAGTGGCGACTGGTCGCCTCCCGTTCCGTTCCAGGGCGACAAGGGCTGGTCTCCGCTCTTCCGCGTCGTTAACGATGGCGCGCGGCGGTTGCTGGAGGTCTATGACTGGATCGGCGGCGACGGTGAGAAACCGGATCTGATCGGGTATATAGGCGCGGCTGGCCTCACTCCGAACATTGCTGAAGCTGTCGATATCCGTGGTCCGCAGGGAGTGTCTGGTTCTGGTCTGTCGTGGAGCTTTGAAGCCGGAACTGCAGACGAAGACCCCGGCGCCGGCAACCTGCGAGCCAATGCGGCCGACCTTTCGGCGGCAACAGAGCTGTTCGTCTCCAAGGTCTCCGCCGGTGGCGATCCTGTCGCTTCGTTCCTTGCAGGGCTGACGAACAGCACAAGCACGCATAAGGGCTATCTGATCCTCACCGAGCCGTCGAGCGGGGCGCAAGCCACCTATGATGTGACCGGCACAACGGACGCCGCCGGCTATGTGAAGATTGCAGTGTCGGGGCATTCCGGGGCGGCGGCATTGACCGATGCTGCGCTGCTGTCGGTGGTGTTCTCCCGTACGGGCAATGCTGGTGACCTGAATGGTGTTAATCCGGGGGCGGCTGGTCTTTCAATCCTTGAGGCGGAAGACGTTCCAGAGTTTTGGGATGCAATTGAGGCGGCGTTGCCGTCAAACCTTTTCGTTGATCCTGCCGGCAGTGACAGCAATGATGGGCTGACTGTAAGCACGCCCTTCGCCACGATTCAAAAGGCGTTCGACACACTCGCTAAATATGGGCCGGTTCTTCAGGGATTCTGGAACATCAACATTGCGGCAGGTACTGTCACAGAGGGTGCAAAATGGCCGCTCGGTCTCACATCGCTGAACCGGGTTCTCATTCAGGGGCCGGAAGTCACGCGAGATGAGCCCACGGCGATTATTGATGGCACGTCTGCGGTCCGAAACGTTGGCCTGAACTTCGGCTTTCGCTCCTATATTCGCATCAAAGACATGAAGATCATCGGGTTCAATGCCATGGGGGAGTATGGCATTCTGAACACCGACTTCAGCGATATGTACCTCGACAACGTCTGGCTGGATGGCAACTATTTCAATATCGGCTCTCGCGTCCATACGCGACTGATTAAGCGCTACGGCAAGGCGATTAATGGCGGATATGCCAATGTCTTAATGGTGGATTTTTGCCTTTGCACTATCGGCTATACCGGCAGCACGGTCTACTCGGGCAGTGGAGCGTTTGCTGAGACAGACGGTTCGCATATTGGTGGCGGGATCGTGTATGGGGTCTTTGCATCCGAGAATTGCCAAGGGCACATCGACTATTGCCTTGTGGATGGGAACGATAAGGGTCTCTTCATGGCCTATGGCACGCGGATGAACACGCCTGGCACCCAATACAGCAACAACAATGTTGGCGTTGAAGGAAACGGTGGGTCGTGGTTGCTGGACGGTGGAACCGCTGTTTACTCAGGCAATGGCCGGGACTTCAAATGGGGCTCATTCTCCGGTCGTGTTGATAGTAACTTTTATGCTGACGTCGAGAACATCGGGCAGACAGCATTCCTAGGGCGCTCGCTGGCCACTACGCCCGCACCGGCAACGCTAGGAAGCTACCAAAAGCATGTCGATGCTTTCGCAACGCTTCCTGGGGGAGCGCTGAGGGATGAGCGTTGCCGCCTAAAGGTGAGAGCTGCGGGTTCGATCGACAAAGGTGCTTCTGCATCGGGGCGTCTTATGGCGTTTCGCCTCTATGCCGGTGGCAATTTCCTCGCTGCGGGATCATTGCACACCAATAGCAGCGCGTCTGGCAATATCGTGATTGATATTGAGGTGTTTGCTTCGTCACTCACCGCGCAGAAGAGTTTCATGCACATTGTGGCCGGCTCGTCGCGTTTGTCGTTTATCGATGAGACATTCTATCAGACCTCTGCAATTGACCTGTCCGCCGACCAGCCACTTCATATCTACACATGGAGAGATAGCGGTTCCGATGACGTTACGTTCGAGGTCGTTTCGGCGGAGCTCTACGGATCTATGGATTAGACCATGCCTCGTAGAGGCGGAGATCGTTGTCGTTTCCCAAACTGAGAGAACTGCACGCGTAGAAATCAGAGGTGCGTCTGGCAACTTCTCCAGACAGTTGTTGTCAGGAGCACTATTGATATCTGGGGTGGTGGCGATGTGGCTGTGCGGCTCGGTGTGAACCTTTTTGGCGCGGCAGACTCGGTTGCGGTTGGAATTGTTGAAGTGTGGGAGAGTGGCTAACCGAACCGGGTAGATATCGCAGTCGTCAGGCCAGGAAACGTGAGATTGATCACGCGGGAAACTTCGGTCCGTTATGGTGCTTGGACTTAATCTAGTTCGGACCGCTTCGCGTGGATGCCAAAACACCAAGAATGATTAACCCGGCTCCAAGAATCTGCCATGGGCCGATTTTTTCATTGAACAAAAAATTAGCTAGTACGGGGATAAAGACAAATGTCAATGCGTAAAACATGAACGCGTGACTTAGGCTTGCGTAAGACAGTACATAAATCCAGAGAATCGTCGCAATTCCGTATATCGATAAGACGAATAACAAGATAAATATATTGTTTGGCGAGAGGAGATCGCTGCTCGAATTTATTCTCATGCCAAGTGTTTTGAAGCCGATTTGTCCTAATGACAGCATGGCAACTACGCATATGGGGAGTAAGTATTGTTTAAACATCGGTTGTTTCCTGTAAGGGAATCCGTGGGGCGCTCGATACGTCGAAATTGATGAAACCACTTAGAAACTGGATACCTAGTAATGTAGGGAGCGCCACTAACATTACCGTTCCGCTCGTCGCCGGAACACCTGTGGCAATCGAATGAGCCCAAGTGTATAGGCCGAGTGGAATGCTGAATGCCAGCATTGCTGCAGAAAAAAGTAGGTATGCGGACCCAACCGAAAAATTTCTCAAGCCGTATGTGTAAAAAATCCGTCGAGTTGTATTTCGCAAATTCCGAAAGAAGAAAGAACCCAAGACTTCACGGATCCGTAAGCTGCTGACTTCGTCGGCGTAGATTGCTCTCATGGGGACGTCATGGATAACAGCGCGAGCCAGGTTGAGGTGGTGAAGCATGTCAGACTCGAAGAAGTATCTCGTGCTTATGGCATCCAAATCCAGCTCGTTGAGTGCAGAGATGTGGATCGCGGTGAACCCATTTGTTGGGTCCATCACGTTCCAATAGCCCGAGGACATCTTGGTTAAGAATGACAAGGCGGCATTGCCGAAGAGGCGAACCTTCGGCATGCCTTTCAAGCTCGAACGATGATAGAATCTATTTCCCTTGCTGTAATCGGCAGATTTTTTTCGTAGGGGGGCTGTAAGTGCCGGGATCAAAGCCGGGTCCATCTGGCCATCGCTATCGACTTTGACGAATATTGAAGCGTCTGTCTCAGCGGCAGCTCTATATCCAGTGATTACCGCGCCACCCACTCCTTGATTGCTGGCGTGGTACATCACCGTAACGCGTGGGTCATCGCAGTTCTCTGCGATGTGTGCGCCGGTGCCCTGAGGGCAGCAGTCGTCGACTACGAAAACGTAGTCCACGACTTCGCAGAGCCTCTCGACAACCGATAAGGCATGGTGGCGCGTTTTGAAACAGGGGACGACAGCTGCAGTCTTCATTTTACTTCCTTGCCGCAATAGCGAATATACTTCCCAGAATTGTGCAAATAATTAACCAAATAGAATATCGAAAATCTGCACTTGTAGCTCCCAGAAAGAGTGAGAACTCGTAAGAAAGTCCACTTAAAAGGACAGTGGCGGAGGCCATCGCAATCGGTGCATCCAGTAAGCGGAGGAGTAGGAGCGGTACCAGGGAGATTAAGATGAGTATCGATGCAAAAAAATACAGGTAAGGATTGTATATTGAATTTGTCGACATGTTCGACATGACTTCCCGGAACATGCCTCTTATCTTGTTTTCATTGTACTTGATGCCCCACGGATTCTCTTCAATCGGTATTCGCAGGGTAGGTACCCACAAGCCTTCTGAGCCAGGAAGGTTCAATATCTCACGCGCAACGAGAGACTTGTGTTTAAGCCACGATATCGGAGATTCTAAAATCGCGCTTATCCAGTTTTCTCTAAGTTTTTCTAGATCGGACGAATTCTGTACAAACGAAACGATTGGTTCGTTGTTTCTGCAGGGCCTGTAAAGGCAAGCATGATATCTAGGTGTGTATAATGATTTTATGTCTTCTAATTTAAAATCTCCATTTGTGAGCTCATCATAATCATTAAAGAAGAGGTTTTTTTCGTATTGAACGGACGTTCCGGCAATGTCAAAAGCCATGACAACCTGCGAAAAATTCCGCTTAATATCACTGAGGTAATTTGTTGTTGCAATACTTAGTATAAAAATTGCAATCGTAGTTGCGGAGGAGGTTGAGAGTATGAAGAGGTAAGGTCTATTTTTATCTTTTTCCTGTTTGATAATAACGTTGAAGAAAAGAAGGATGGACAGCGGAGCGACTGCAAAAATTGCATTGTGCCGCATCGATGTTGCGAGAAATAGGCACGTCAATGCTCCGATGGAAAGTGTAAGTTTAAGTCTATTTTCGCAATCTCTTAGTAGAAGAATGAAGGCAATAGATAGCAGCAGGAATGCGTGCATCCATATGTCTTTCCAAATCACGCCAGCAACGCCCAGTACGGGAGGGAAAATCAATAGTATGTATACTAACAAGCGGGATGTTGGGGCGTATTTCAATATAGATCGAGAGATGAGGAATAGTGATAGTGCAAAGATCGCAACTTGTGATACGAGCATTAATAGCGGACCCTCGTATATTGCGTCGAGTTGCCGCCAGATGAGTGACATTAGTGGTGGGTGTGCGTCGGGGAGGACGCCGCTTTTTGCAAAGCGAAGTTGCTGGATAGAGTCGTAGCTCATATAGCCCGGATAGAATAGATAGATGACACCTGCACCGCAGAGTGCGAGAGTTGACAACTCTATGATCAAATTTTGACGCGTTCTATTCACGGCCCACCCCTCTTAGCAATCGCGCGAGCAATAGCTTTGCCGGTCAAATTCAGCAAGTTTATTTCTCATGAGGCTGCTACGCGTTCTGCGTTGGAGTTTTTTGAATTGGCCCAAGAATTGTGAATTGGGCGGGAAAACTGAGTTGTTTGCGAGCGCGGCGAGTTCCTGTTTGCCTGGAAGTGCCGTAGATATGTCCGCATATAGTTTGAGTTCTGGGGGGGGGGAGAGTGTCGAGCATTTTCATTTTCGGTAGCTGTGTGTCTCGCGATATTCTGGAGATTGCCAGTCTGAAGGGGCTAACGCTTACAGATTATTACGCGCGTTCAAGTTTTGCATCTTTGGCTGGGCGGCCCTATACCGATCACGAAGCTTTGGAACGCTTGGATAGCCCTTTTCAAAAGCGTATTCTGGCAAGAGATCACGACAAGTCGATTTTTGAAGCCGTTCAACAGGCGTCCTTCGATATTCTCTTGGTGGATTTTATTGATGAAAGGTTTCGAATAACGCGTCGCCCAGATGGATCTATCGCAACAATGTCGAACGAGTTCGTTCGAGTGATGTCAGAAAGGGAAGACTCTGAGGTTATCGAAACGAACACGGATGAGCGCCGTTCGCTTTGGCTTGCGGGATGGAAGAAGTTTATCGATGTGATTGCCGCCACTCGGCAGATGGAGAAAATCGTTATCAACCGGGTGTATTGGGATACATCTTATGATCGGCCAAGGCCCGGAACTCCATACATTGAGCGAATGAACGACGAGCTTGATTGGTACTATGAGGAAGTGGCGGAGAGCTGCCCAGATGCACAGTGGCTTTCTCATCCTGCTCCACTTCTAAAGTCTGACTCACAGCACAAGTGGGGGCCCGCACCATACCACTATTCGAAAGAGTTTTACGAACGCTCAATGCGCGAACTCATAGCCATCGGCACCTAAACTGGAAGCTGATTATTGAGTGGCTGAAAGTGGTCAAGAGGCGGGGCACCGACAGGCGAAGGCGTTTCATTTCGAGTCTTTAGGCTTTGGGATCAAGAGCAAAGTTCTTCGCCTGACGGCGGCGGCAACCTAGCTGCGCGATGTCGTCGCGCCATTGGTGTGATCAAGTAATCTGTGCGCAAACGCGCGCCTGAACCAAACCATAATCTGTACGCTTCTGCCGTGCCTTCCGGGCGCGGCGCTTTCGTATGGGCACTTCACCTGAATCGCACTGTGACGGGCAAGCGTGACGTCTGTCAGCGTCCTGTGCTCACACAATGCCATTCTAGTGCGACCTTTCGGTCAGTAGGCGGTTACATCGCCACCATTTCGAAAAGCTGCGACAATCTTCATCGCCTCCTGGTCCACAACGTGTGCCCAATTGGGAGCCAGGTCATTCGCAGTATTCTCGCGAGCGAACTCCACGGCGTCGCTCAGGTTGCTTAGGTCTGCCAGGAAGTCGTCCCAACCACCAGAAGGTTGCGCGGCATCTCCCGCAAATATCAGAAAACGTTTCAACATTTGGCCCTCCCCAAAAGAACCACTAACCCCAGTTTTGGTTTGGCTATTCGTCCGGGTCGTCCCGACCAATTGTTCTTGATAGAAGCGCTACGACCACCGCTGAGATCAGCATATAGGCGATGAATAACACCGGGTAGACGAAGTACCCCGATTCCATAGCCAACCCTCCTCTGTGATTCTGCAACAGTTATGGGCGGGGTTGAAAATGGCGCGATCACGCTATTCAGCGCTTCAGCGCTGAGGCATTGAGATTAAGACTGTCGCTCCTGCTCCTCAAAGGAGTTTGCAAGTGAGCTGTCTGCACCGTCGTCAAAGAGTGGAGTGGGAAAACCGACGAGCAAGGGGGCTCTAACTCACGTCTTCAAGCTTGGGGCTTCAAGGGCGGTTAACCTCGCTCGTCGGCAATTCAGGGTAGCAGCCTGAACCGTGCGAGGTACTGGTGTGATCGCGTGATGTCGTTGTGTTGTGATCGCCGACACGGGCCAGGATATGACCTATCCGCGAAAAACCCCCGCCGAACGCTTGATGAGTTGGGGCTCCATTCGGCGGGGCAGAGGAGGCTGTAACATGCTGGATGCTTGCTCACCATCGACTACGGGGAGTCGTGGGTTAGCTAGCGACCGGAAGGTATGTCCTAAGCCTGATCGATTGAATGGTGCTTTAGCACACCTGCGGAAAGGCGTAAAAGGCGCTGGCAGGTGGATAGGGTAAAAGCCCCCGCCTATCTCTCAGAAGAGCCCCAGATTCTTCGACCCGCCAGCTGAACAAGTCTACCGGTGAAATCTGAACGAGTGGTTGTCGTTACGGTAGGTGGCAAGATCGCTTCGGGAAGATCATGCCAGCGCGCGGGGCTTGTTGGGTTAAGCGGATGGGCTTTATGCCCGAACATTACGCGCGCTGGCGAAGCCAGTCTCAGCTCAAATCGTTGCTGGTTGGTAAACACCGGCAGCCAATCAGCGGTGCTGGCGGGCAAACCTCGGATTGGGGAAGGCTTTTTGCTCTGAACGCGGGGCATTCTAAGCGCCCGCCAGCAAGGATAGCGTAATTCAATCACCCAAATATGGAAATCCCCCTGCAGGGTGACGTTGGGAAGCGCTTGCCTGCAGGGAGCGGCGGTGACCTCGTAGAGGTCTGGGTATCGTTATCAATGACGCTTGCGGTAGTGAAGCACTGCTGGCCTCGTCGCGGCGTAATGGCGCGGTGGGAACGAGCATCTACGGTCAGAGCTACGATATGGGCCGAAGTCACTCGGGTGCTGGCGGGGACTTGCGAGGGTAGGTCGTGCTGTCTCCGGTCAGGGGATGAGCGGATATCCCGCCAGCACAAGAACAAATAGGGCGATGCCCAACAAAGAAAAGCCTCTGCCAGCTCGAATGGGTGGAGGTCGTCGCCGGCAGAGGCGTAGTGACTACCTGCCAGCAGGCGTAAACCGGTCCGAGGTTTCGCCGACAAGTAGCCGACCCCGGGTAGGGTAACTCCACACTATCACTGATATCCGAAGAGGAAAATCCAATGGACCGCACCGTGCCTGCAGGCGCGGCGCTGCTGCTTGCGTTCGTCTATGAGACGGAGACCAGCCGCCGCCCGCCTGAATGCTATGAAGTGATCTATGCCCACCGGCAGGATCGCTTGCCGAAGCCGCTCACGCGCATGACCGTTGACGAGGTGATTGCCGCACAGCGCACCTGGTCGCGTCATCATGGTTCCTCGGCCGCCGGGGCGCCGCAGTTCATCCGCAAGACGCTGATGGGGCTCAAAGAGGAACTTGGCCTGCGCGGGTCTCAGGTATTTGACAGCGACCTTCAGAACCGGCTTGCCTATCATCTCCTGATCCGGCGCGGCTATCATCAGTTCATCAACGGTGAGATCAGCCGCACCGAGTTCGGTCGCCGGCTTTCGGGTGAGTGGGCATCATTCCCTGTTCTGGCGGACACGCGCGGCGCGCACCGGCATATCCGGCGCGGGCAGAGCTATTTCGCTGGCGACAGTCTGAACAAGGCACTGGTCTTGCCTGAGAAGGTCGAGGCGGTGCTGGATCAGGTTCTCGCCGCCGCCCGGAACGAGATGCCGGTGGTCGAGAAGCCGGTCGTCAAAGACCCGGAACACCTCGACAAGCCGCTGACCAAATCCAAGACGGTCTGGCAGTGGGCTATCACCTCGATCATCGTCCCGGTGCTGGCCGTCTTCGATGACTGGCGGGTTCAGCTTGCCATCGTTCTGATCGTGGCGGGGTTCGCAGTCTATGCGATCAAGCGGCGGCGCGACATCGCGAAGGTGTATCGCTCGATGAAGGCTGAATTGGAGCGCGGGGCGTGACCTGGATTGGTGTCGTCTTCAAAGTCCTGCTCTCTCCTCTGGGGAAGGCGCTGGCTGCGGTGCTGGCCGTCTCCCTCATCACCGGCGGGATTTACCTCTTCGGCCACCAGCGGGGCCGCATGGCCGAACAGGCGTCATTCGCCCAATGGATCAACCAACAGAATGAGGAGGCAGGCAATGCGGCTGAAGACTGGCGTGCTCGCTATCGCCGCTGCGCTGAGCGTGGCGGGTTGTTCGACTTCGAAACCGGTGCCTGTGACGAGTGATGGCCTGCGCAATGTGGTCGGCACATCATTGATCGGCGCGCGCGGCGCGACTGCGGACGATCAGCGAAAGATTGACGAGACGGCAGCTGGCCTCTGCGGCAGCGGTGTCTGGTCTCAAACGGAATGTGCCCGCCATGGGCGAGAGACGCAGGACTGAGGGCGGGGACGAATGTCAGAAGCGAGTGTTGAGCGGACCCTTGGTCAAATCCTTGGAGAGCTGAAGGGCATTGATGACCGCTTGATGCGCGCGGATGACAGCCGCGCCGTGGTGCATCGCCGGTTGGATGAAGTCAGCAACCGGCTGTCGCATCTCGAGGGCGAGGCGGAGACGACAAAGGCCAAGGTCGATCAGATGCAATCTGTCACTGATGATGTCGTTCGGCTGAGGTCGCAGGCTCAGGGCGCGGGGACTGCGGGCCGTTGGTTGATCCGTCTTGGCATCGGCATTGTGGGGTTCGCCGGCTGGCTGGTCGGTATCTACACCTGGCTGACTGGGCGGCCGCCGCCGTAACTAAATTTATCCTCCTCAACTTGCCCCGCTGGCTTCGGCTGGCGGGGGCTTTCTGCTTTCTAAGCCCGAAAAGAGAAAGAGCCCGAACATCAAGTCCGGGCTCTCTCGTCGGTGATATTCGGACGTAGCCGCAGACCTACATCAGCTTGAACTTGAGGCCGGCGCGCACCGTGTGGGAAGACGGATCGACTTTGAACAACCCGGCCGAACCAAAGTCCTCGGAACCAAAGTCGGAGTAGCGATACTCGAGGTTGAGTGTTGTGCGGTCCGTAACGGCCGTTTCAATGCCACCGCCAACTGAGAAGCCGTTCGCGTTCCAGTCGTACAGATTGCCAAGGCCGCTGACATTGACCTCGAAATGCTGGTGGCTATAGCCGGCGAGACCGTAGACAAGCGTACCTGCTCCAACCTTGTAGCCGAGGCGGGCGAGAACGTCGAAGCCATAGTCGGCATCAATCGAGGCGTTGCCGCCAGGTGCGGAGAGTTCGCTGGAGATCGTGGAATAGCGCGCGTTTGCCATCACGCCTGCGACCCAGTTACCGCTGAACTCCATGTCGTAGCCGATCGAGGCTTCCGCGAAGATGCCCTCAGCGCCGATCCCGTTGAAGCCGAGGCCGAGGCCAGGCACTTTGAGATCATGAACTAGGCCACCGGCACCCACTGCCGCACCGATTGTCAGACCATTCCAGCTATACGAAGGCGCATCGAAGCCCGCACCGCCGGAGTTCATCCCGAAGCGATAGTTCAGCCCTGCGTGGAATGTGTGCATCGACGGCGTAACCTCGATCACGCCTGCAGAACCGAAATCTTCCGAGCCGAAGTGCGAATACCGATATTCCGACTTGAGGGTCCAGTTGCTCGCGATTGCCGTTTCAATGCCGGCACCAACCACGAAGCCACTGCTGTCCCAGCTGTAATCAAGGCCGGCCGGGTTTGAGGAAACGTCGAAATGCTGCCAGCTGTAGCCGCCGAGAACATAGGCCAGCGTCGACGGCGTGAGCAGATAGCCGGCGCGCACGCCCACGTCGAACCCGTAGTCGGCCTTGGCGTCAATGGAGCCGGGGCCCATCGACAGCTTCGCGCCGATATTGCCGATCCGAGCGTCAGCAAACGCACCGATGAGGAAACGCGGCGACATAATGTAGTCGTAGCCGATGGTGAGTTCGCCGAACACACCCTCGCCGCCGATGCCGTTTGCCGAGGCGGCAAGCGGGTTGATGTCCACTTCGCCGACGAGCGCGCCTGCGCCGCCGCCAAAGCCAACATAGACGCCGGACCAGTTGTAGCCTGACTTTGCGTTTTCCGTGAGATCAGCCGCCGTGGCAGACTGCGTGGCAAGCGCCAGTCCGCAGCCTGCGGCAACTAATGCGATAAGACTCGTTTTCATGATTTCCCCCACTCCCTGAAGTGTACTCAGTTGGCTTAATACAGCTGCCACGGAGAGAGTCCATACGGTCGTGTTGTCAAATTGTGAAAACGGATAGGTTGTGTTTTCTATGCAACATTTGAGTTGAACCGCTTTCCTGATTGGCTCTTTTGATCCGCATAAACCGTGGCCTCACAATGCCTTGAGGGGTCCGCTTGAACACTTGGGTAGAGTGGAGCGGACAATGAAGCTTCACGCAATTATCGAGGATTTTGTCACACGAGATTGATCCAGGTTAATTGTGTTGCGGCTAAATTACGCTAGGGAACCCCGGCTGTTTGAGTTGGGACCCGCATCAAAGAATTTCGAGGTTTTGTTTCTGAGATGTTTCTTTTTTCTACCGTGCACATCCGTTTGGGATTCATCTAAACGGTAGCTGGGCCTCTGCTCCTCCTTTAACCGTGTCTGCTTGGGGGGAGACATGATTGACTTTCTTCAGAATTGGAGAGGGCTCGCGGTTCCGATTGCTCTCGTTTTATGTCTGTTGGTGTTTTTAGCGCTGTTGTTTTTTCGTCCGCTCGATTTGCCGGGGCGAGCCAAGACAAATGTTGGAGTAGATGGCGCTGGCTCGGATGGAGCCGATCCGGACGCTGAGCTTTGACGTAATTGGTCAGACGTTTCTTCGAGCCGAGAAGCGTTTCAGTCGGGAACCTCCGGCGCTTCCACGATCATCAGCTTGTCGTCGGGCAGGGGACGTTGAAGCTTCTTTGCTTGCTCCCACGGCTCTGTAAGCCATGCAGTCATTTCGTCTTCCGTGGTGAGGATGACCGGCATGGCCTTCTTGTGCACGGGCTCGACCACGCTATTGGGCTCTGTGGTCAGGAAGCCATAGACCTCATGGTCGGCTGGTTCCTCGCGGGCCATACGCTTGCCGTGCCACGGCGTCCAGAGGCCGGCGAAGATGAATAGCGGCCGATCCTCATTTAGCGCAAACCATGCGTTCGGCGTGCGCTTTTCGCCCTCCTGCTTGCTGGCAGGGTCGGGCTCGGCAAAGCTCGTGACCGCTACAAGGCAGGGGCTTTCAGGCGAGAGCCATTTGCGCCAGTGGGCTGAAGCAGTTCGACGCAGTTCATCGGCCTATCGGGGAGGGCCGTCATGAAAGGCAAACGGATCGATAATGGCGTCGACAGCGTGATGATTAGGGTATGGCTTGTGTGTGCGCTGGTAATTGTGCTTTCGTAGCAATGCCGAAAGACCTCTCGGCAACATATTATTGTGCCCATATTGCCCTGCTATCTTCTTAGGTGGCGGGGCTTTTTTGCGGTGGTCTAACTCACCAATTTGGAGCTTCACAACTTCGCTAGGTCGGGTATTGGAATGGTGCTATACTCTTCGGTAGTGGTCGTTGCCGTGCCGCGATGACAACTCAATGGAGGCGGACGATCACTCTTAGATGTTCGCTGGCGTCAATCGATTTTGAAATGGCCTTCCGAATATAATGACAGTCAGCACACTCAGGCATGGTCTGGTGACGAAAGGCGATCTGTCTCCGAATTGATGTCTGTTCGATTTATCAAGTGAAAAACGGTTGAGCAGGAAGGCGCTCCTCTCGTGGAGTATGCAGCCATGCTTACACGCACCATCAGGTACACGGTTCGATTTCACGAAACCTTTCTTCTCCATGGGTTCGACCGGCCAATGCCGGCCGGCGAGTATCGGGTAGAAAGAGACGAAGAGGTCATAGAGGGCTTGTCCTGGATCGCCTGGCGAGGAGTGTCGACTTTCATTCATCTGCCGGCTGTCGGAACCGAAACGATGAAAACGCAGATGATGCAAATCGACCCTGCAGAACTCGAAGATGCGTTGGACAAAGATCGGAAACTCTCATGACGCGCAGGTCCGAAACAGTTTCCCAGCCGGACTACCTGGATGTCTGGGAAAACGAAGGCGGGATGGTCCTGCCTGAAGAGGCTGCTACCAGGTTTGTTCGCAGGATCGAGGCGGACGGATCCTGGACAATCTACAAGGTTCTCGGTCGTGCGGCCATAAGCAGAGAGTTTCTCACTGGCATGGATCGTCAGCAAAGCGCGATCTGGCTTGCAGCCCTCAACTCGCGCTGACTGCCTGGTCTGCCTCGATATATGTCCTGATCCGGCGTGATCCACGCACGACAATACGAAAGACGGGAAGATGGGACTGGATTTTCCGAATAAAGCCAGAAGCTATGACAGGAGCAGACGCTGTGTCCGCTTCCTGGGTTATGATGGCTTGTTCGAAGTCCCATTTTTCCTTCAGGCGGATGCTCTGGTTTCGACACGCGGTGGGGTGGTGGAAGCGGAGTTGCTTGATGCCTTTGATGCGGCGCGGGTAAGGGTCTATGACGTGGCGCAGAAAGTATACGCGCGTGGCCGCCAAACCGGTTACGTTCTCACCGCAAAAGACTTTCGTTAGCTGGGGTTTTGAGGCTTCTTGCGTATCAATGCCCGGCAGATTTTGCCTTCCAGTTTTTCCATGCAGCAAGGCTCAATGAGCGTGATCTGCGCCACATGGAAATTTGCGCTGATTTCACAATTATCCCAACCGGTCTCTTCTGCCTTTGGTTGTTGTGCAGCATGCGTGATGTTGCGTCAGCGCGTGACAAGCCAGCCATGGGAATGCCAGCCCGCTGGACAGGGATTCCTGTGAAGACATGGTACACAGTCCAGGAGCCATCGATCTCAATTCGACGTCCATATTGCTGAGCCTTCATCGTTTCATCGCTGTCGCTTGCTGTCAGCGGGATCGGAGAGGTTTGGTCAGCTTTATCAATGGGTAGCATGAGAAGACATCCCTTCGTTCGAAAACCAAAAGCGACGGCTGTCGCCGCCGCCTTAGCTGCTGTCTCAAGATTCGCCGCTGTTGGATTGGGGGACCTTGACCAGTTTAGAAACAATGCTGTTGGCACCATCGCTGGCCCAGGTGACAACCACCTGGTCGCCTGCCGAGAAGCCATAGACCATGTCCCATGAAGGCAGCGAAAACAGTTTGCCGCTGTTCATGGTGATGGTTTGGGAACCACGATCGAAGTGATTGATGGTTCCGCCCGTCGTTTCTGCCATCGCGGTGGATGCCAGGATTGAGAAAAGTGAAGCTGATAGAAGTGTTGTGAGTGCGCGCATTGTCGTCACTCCAAAAAACAGATCAAATTGACCTTGGTGAATGGAAACCGTCGTAAAGATGTCGGGTCACGAGTTCCTTTGGAACTCGTCGGCAACTTCCAGTTTCCGGCTGCTTTATGCGCTCATTTGGTAATGTTCGCAAATCACTTACTATATCGTGGGCCGGCAGATATGCATGACTAGGCGGATATCGCCTTCATGTCCGCAGCCGGCTTGGTAACTCCGGCGACTTACCAAGTGATGCTGGTCAAAACGATATATGCGAACCATCCGCACGCTGAAATCATAGCGAGAATTGCCAGGAACCAGGTGGTCTCAGATATGATGAGGTTGATTGTTTTCATATGTCACGGTGCGCCTGTTTCGCGCAAAAGTCGAGCGCGAATGATTATTTTCTTGCTATCCGATAGGAAAGCGTCCATAAGCTCCCAATCAGACGCTGAACTGGCGCGGAACGTCCTGCAAGATATGTGGTGAGGCTCCCGGGAACGGCTCTGGATTTGACCTGAGAGACCGCGTGGTGACCATGAAGGTACCGGCACTCGTGTAGTCGCAGGAACGAAGGGAAGCGGGCTTTGGCCCGCTTTTTTGTTTTCTAAACGCCCCCATCGCCATCCGACGCTTTGAGTTCAGCGGCAATTCGAGCTTGTTTGAGGCGCTTGGATTTTTCGCGACGTTCTGCTTCTTCATTCTGCAGAATACGGCGCGCATTTGTATCAGTCTCTTGAGCGCGGCGTTCAGTCATGGATTGCTTATTGGGGAGCCCCGCGCTGGGGCTCTTTTGGCGCTTATCCGGAGAAGCGGCATTCACCGCACCGTTCCGGACTGTCACGGGTGCTCGAATTGCAGCGCCTTGGTGCTGCCCGCTGGTTGGCAACTTTTGGCCGTTGGCGTCGAACCGTTGGCGCGCGGCGCTCATCCAATCGTCGCGGACATTCCAGCTTTCGTCGTCCCAAGCCCGACCGTTGTTCTCGGCGTAAAGCTGGCGGGCAAGTGTTTCAAGCTCGGATGTCATCGGGTAGCTTAATCATCAACTGCGGCCAAGCGCCAACGAATTCGTAGTGATGTCGCCGTCGTGAGGGAAGATAACTACTGCGGCCGGCTTGCGCGCTCGATCTCGTTCAACGTGTCCATGATCCTCTCAACGTGATGTGCGCGGTCATCGCCAAGAGCCTCGACCATATCGAGCGTCACTATCATGAGGCCTGCGCGGTCACCCAATCTGGCCGCAAGGTTGAGGTCTGGGATAGCGCTGGTGGCGCGCAGCAAGAGACGCCGGCACCTGACCTCATCGACATGTGATCGACCGGTTACGATCTCTCGCAGCTCGGCAAGGGCGTTTTCTATTCTGATCATTCAATTTCGCCCCCGGTTAGTATTCAGTAAAATGTGAAGAGGAGCCGCAAAGTCGGCGGGCGCTGATGTGGTCAAGGTCAGGAACCAGTTCAAGATTTCCTGTATCCATTAAATAATTGCCACTGTTCCTATCAGTATGTGGATCGGCTGGGGTATGCTTGACAGCCTGAGGAATGGCGCACTACCTGATGTGGCAGAACTTCCACCGCAACTGAAAGCTCACGCCGATGTTGTATGGGAGAACATATTTTACACAGGTGTAGCCGGCGCGGGGGTCGAGTTACTTGGTCGAGCGTTTCGGCGTCAAGCGGAGATCATCATCTTGTTCGGGCGGATTTTTCTTGGGGTGGCGCTGTGTGCCACCATTTTTACGTCGTCAGGTTGGGCTCAGACCACGCGGGTCGATGTTTCGCACTCGACCGTGGCTTATGATTTTGATGGAATAACTGGAAGTCTTTCAGTTAAGGCCTACGAGGGGGACAGTGCCCCATACGACCTAGCAGCCAGTTTAGGTCTGAGTTGTACCAAGGATACCACAAGGGTCAGGGTTAGTTTCTGGGAAGATGGACTCCCCAACATCGATGATCTCCAGAACAGTAACCGGGGATGGATCACAATCGGAGACGTAAAACTCCCATCGTCAGGAGGCTCCAGCCATGCCGTGGCCGTGCCTGGGGGGCACATCCTTGTGGTGGCCAAGGCCCTTTACGAGGGGACGATGTTGGGGACACCCGTGGGGATTTTTGACAGTGAGGCCGCATTCTCCCCTGATGGTTCTAGGAAGATTATAAATGGCTTCTATGACATTCTTGTCCACAATCCGGATAATCCTGCAACGTTTCGTCTGACGTTTGGGTCCCCTTTTGTTCGAAAGGGTGTGGGGCCAAACCTAGAGCATATTGACGATACAGAAGTGAAGAAGGAGATCGGCAGGTTCCACCAACTCTGCTCGATCTGGTGGGGTGATTAAACGAAAAGGGCTGCTCTGGCGCGGCCCTTTTTTGTTGATCATTCTTCGAAGTCGAACGAACATGCACTTCCAGCGCAATCCACGTGAGCCTTGCCTCTCAGTGCAATGCTGAACGGCCTCATTCGCACCATGCGGACCTGTATCCCGGCTTCCAGCGAACGGCATAGCCATCCGCCATCAGGATTTCCCCCGCAGTTTTCCCGTTTGGCATCCGCACCCACACAAGTGGCCGCTTCCAGCGGTCACGCTCGCCGCTGTCCTCGATCTTCACGTCCTCCCGCAGAAGCTCGGCCAACCGCAGTTTGGCTTGTTTGCCCAGCAGCTTCTCCTGCGGGCATTTCGCGTTGCGGATCTCTGGAGTGTCAATCCCGGACTTGAACGGCGCGCCTGGTCCCATGATGCGCATGTTCTGTCCGTTGCACTTAATGGTGTCGCCATCGACGGCAGACAGGGACAAGCAGGAAATGAGGGTGGCGGCGAAAGCGATCATTCAGAGCTCCAAAACAGACCGCATGTGAGCAAGTCGGGGCTCACTCTTCAATGGGGCGAGAGCGTAAGAACCCGAACCATCTGGTTGGTTTATTCACAGGATGCGATTTTTGTGGACGGAAACACGGCTCGGAGCGTGGGACACCTCGCTCGTAACCCATTGAAATGCATAGAACGAAAAAACTGCGGCGTGGGACACCAAAAGCCCGGAAAATAAGGCATAGCGGCCTGTTTGCGAGTCTTCTCGACCGCACCAAGCTCTCTTCCGAGAAAGCTGTTCCTCCCGGTCATCTTCGGAATGTATCGCGCACAAAGCAGCGAACGCTTAAATTCCCTCAGAGTTTTAGACGTCTTTAGAACAAGCCGCGCTTGCTGTCCGGCGCTTTGTTTCTCGATCCGAGCAGTCCACCATCACGATGTCAGCACGCGTGCTTCCGTCGCGGCGGTGAGAAACGCCTGCATTGCCGCATCGCCGGTCGCTCTGCCATCCATGGCGCGCTGGCAGACGATCAGCGCTTCCCGGTGCGCTTCGCTGCCCGGTTGCCGCCAGTGGCCGTCCAGCAGTTCCAGAGCCTGTCTGGCGCTCGAAATGTATCGAATATCGCCCGTGATGCATTCTGCAATCGGTACGGGTTTGGAAAACCATCCTTCATTCATTGCCGGCTCTCCCAGCCTGTTGAGGCGGGGATTTTACCACATGGAGAAGGGAACACGCGCCTGCATCACCGAGATGTGAAGTGGGCGAAAAGCCGGGTGGAAGGCCCATGTTCATCGCCGCAGGCGTTTGTAAAAGCACTGCGCTTTTAAGGTTTTAGGCAAGAACCTGGAAATACTGGATGATCCAGAGGACCTGGATTGCCAGCGCTGCCGTCACGAAACTGAGGTGGAAGCGGCGGCTTTTGACGAAGATGGCCACGATGGACAGGGTGATCATCACCGCCTGCCGCAGGGGATATTCAGGCCCGAGGTTCTTGAAATGCTCAACGCCCTTGGCCAGCGTGTCGATGATGTCCACCGCATAAAGCGCAGCCAGAAGCGCAAAAAACCACGTCTGCCGCGAATGGAAGTAGTCGGCGAACCCCGAATACTCCTTCATGTCGTCGGGAAAAAGCAGCGCGCAGATGAAGAAGAACAGCGCAGCATACATGATGACGAAGATGTAGTGCTCGAAGGTCCAGTGCGAGATGTAGATCAGGCTGAACTGAAACCACCAGAAGTGCACGACGGCCAGAAACAGGAACAGAACCCAGCCGATATGCACCGAATAGATGCGGATCTTGCCCGGATGCTGAACGAAATGGGCCAGGCCGTTGAGGAGCCGCGCGAGGCTCAACCCCATCACAACACCCAGCACAACGCGAATATGGATGAGCTGATCGGTGTTGGGGATCGACTGCTCCATTGCGCGCGCCTGCTCCTTCCATCAGCCGAATCGTCAGGCCGGATTGCTTTAACTCATAAGCATTGCACTATCGGTGAAACGATTTGGCAAGCCGCGCGCCGGATTCTGGCCGGTGCAGGGCGCATCGAGAGCACATCAAGGGAGCATCAACGACGTATGGAAGGGGGCGCGCCGCAGGCGGCGGTCAGCCGGAAACGGGCGCCCTTTAGAGGTCGATGCTCCTCGCGTCACCCTGCGGCCTCGGCCTTCTCTATCGAAATGACCTGCTTCGGATCAGCAAAGTCAGCACCATTGTTGTGCACGATCTCGATGATCTTCAGATACACGTCCTGCTGGACGTCCAGCCATTCCGCCCAGTTGGTGGTCTTGGTGAAGCAGTAGACCATGATGTTCAGCGAATACTCGCCAAACTCGTTGAAGTAGATGAGCAGGTCCTGTTTCAGGTCGATGCTCGGATTCCCCCGCAACATCGCCCGTATGTCCGTGATGATGGCATTGATCTTCGCCGCATCCTCGTAGCGCACATTGATGGACGTGCTGATCCGCCGGTTACGCATCTGGCCGGGATTCTCGACGCTGATCGATGAGAAGAGCGAATTGGGAACGTAAAGCGGGCGGTTGTCGAACGTTGTTATGCGGGTCATGCGCCAGCCGATCTCCTCGACGGAGCCCTCGATCTGGCGGTCGGGCGAGCGGATCCAGTCGCCCAGGTTGAACGGGCGGTCGAAATAAAGCATCACGCCCGAGAAGACATTGCTCAGAACATCCTTGCCGGCAATGCCGATGGCGATGCCGCCAAATCCGCCAAAGGCGAGCAGGCCGGACAGGCTCAGCCCCAGATGCTCGCCAAAGAGCAGGACGAGCGACAGGACAATCGCCATTTTGAGAACGCGTGCAACACTGGTCGCCGACGTTCGGTCGCTGCCTTTCTGTACCTGGGCATAGGTCAGTCGGTTGATGAGGTGAAACATCTCCTCAATCACGGCCAGGCCGATTGCCACATAGGTCAAATCGTCAATAAAATCAGGCTGTATCAGTGTCACCTTGTAGTGCACCAGCAACTGATCGATGACCGTGTTAACGGTCAGCAACAGGCCTGTGACCGACAGCAGATAGATCGCATGGACGACGATGCTGTGCGACCATTTTCCATTCCTGCGCATGCCATAGAGGCAGCCGAGTACAACGGCCGAAAAGGCCACGATCAGACCCAGATCGATCCAGTAGAATGTCATGCGATCACCTCGCTGTTGTCCGCAATGTGCAGGCAATGGGCGCCGCATGCAGATAAGATCGTCATATTGCCCGTGAACACGGCCCGGCGCGCAGAACGCGCCGGCTCAGGTGAGTCAGGCGCTTTCCAGAAATCACGCATCTGCCCTGCCGTCCATCGGGATTCTTGAAGCGGGGCCGCAGTTGCCGGCCCCGTTTCCTGTCTCGCCCGCATATGATCGCTTTCTTGGCGAGGCTGCAGGCCGGGTGGCCCGTCAGGGGCAGAACACCGCATTGGTAAAGGCCTGCCAGCCATCACTGTTGATGACCTCGGCGCGCACATAGAGGTCGTCGGTCTTGCAGCTATACTCGGGTGAATAGCTGTCATCCATGGCGAGAACCTCGCCATCGCGGCCGATGAAGCGTGTGCGGTAGCTGGTCGGGTTGAAGTCGCCTTCCTTCAGGTAAAAGCCATGCCAGCCAATGTCGCTGGAGGCCGGGTCCAGCGTGATGGAGAGCCTGCCTTCGCCCATCTGAAGGTCCGTGAAGGTCACGCCTGTGGAGGCATAGAAATGCCCCTTGTCGAGTGCGGCCCGAATGGCGTCGTCGCTCAATTCATTCGCGAACACATACATCCAGACCCGGTCGGCAAGGGCCTGCTTGCGGGGATTGTGATGGTTCGGGGCGCTTTGCTGCGGGAAGTGGTGGCTGTCATCCGTTCCCCAGCCGAAAATCTGGCGGCCGGTGGACAGAACCTCGTCCCAGATCTCGAAGGTCGAGGCGTGCCCGTTTCCGCCAAAGTCGTTCATGCCCGGTTCGCCATTGCGGATTTCGACATGGCGGCTGGCCATCGGGTCGGTTTCAAGAATGTCCTTGGCGGTGATGCTGTAAAACATGTTGGGGTGCGAGATGACGGGAATGCCGCCCGCGGCGCGGCCGGTTTCGGCCTGCGCCTTCAGCACCGCCGCCGTGCTCCACGACGTGTCGCAGGGAACCTCCAGCTGGTCGTCGCTCGGCAGGCCAACGACAATCGTGTCGATCACCCCATAGGGCGGTTCGCCCACGGGTTCGCAGTTGAGTTCGTTGCCGGCCATTACAAGCGTGCGTCCCGGGCGGTCCCAGTAAGGTTTCACGCCTTCGAAGACGGGAGTGGTGTAGTTCAGGTCGGTGAAGGAAACGATGTTGTAGTCCCGGCTGAAATAGTAATTGAGCGGGATATCCGGCGGCGTGGTGGGGATGAGGTCGGGCAGGCCCCAATTTGCGTGAATATGAAACTGCGCCTTGAACCATGAGCCATCCTCGGGGAAGGCTTCAAGAAACTTGTTTGGATCTGTTTTTTCTTGCGCGAGGGATAGCGCGCTCCCGCCAGTCAATAATGCGGCGGAGAGAATCGTAAATCCGAATAGTTTTTTCACGTTGAATTGCCCCGGTATATTCAATTTCTAGTTTTTATATGGCGTTTCATTTTCAGATTGAGCGAAACGCCAAATGAATTGCTAGCATCCGATCCAAAAGATCATCAACGGGGCTGATATAATTGTCCCGGTATAAATGCTTGATGACAGAAGAATTGGTCACCCGGTTGCGCACTGGATTGGAGCCGGGCGAGGGGCGGGCGATCTTGTTTCTGTTGGTGGGGGCGGAGGCGGAGGCTCAGCCGTGCGGCGAAAGCCGGCTCGCCGGGTGCCGGCTGGCTGCCCGGTCATCGATATGGCGGCCATCAATGTATCTGCGGCTGATCGCGCGTGACAGCAGCTCCACCGTCGCGGTCGAAACGACGATAACGGAGATGGCCAGCGCCAGCGTATTCATGATTTCGGTCAGGGTATCCATGGTCTTCGACCTTGCAGGGCAACAATGACGATAAGTCGTTGTCCGGCAAAGCGATGCATCACGAATTCTTCCGCCCATTAAGAAACCGGCAGGGCGCAGGGCCCTGCCGGTTTCAATTGTCTGGCCCTGTGCGCTCGCCGCTATTTCGCGACGGCGCGCACAATGGCTATGAGAATACACGCGCCGATGAAACCCGCGATCAGGTTGCCGAGCCAGCCGGCAAACGAAATTCCCACCACGCCCAGAAGGGCGTTTGCGACGGCCGCGCCGACGATGCCCAGAACGATGTTCATGAGAAGGCCGGTGTTGGTGTCCATGAACTGTTTTGCCAGCCACCCGGCAATGCCGCCGATGATGATGGCGGCGATCCAGCCAATGCCCTGCATCAGAATCACTCCTTGAAAAGAAAGGCGGCAAATGATCGACCGGTTTCGCCCTCCGTTTCAAGCCGACCAGCGAAAGAATGTTTCAAAATAGAGGTGTGAAGCCGGTATTGATCTGCTTCACAGGTCGCGCAGCAGGGCTCCGTAGCCTTCGATCCGGTCTTCGATGCCGGCCAGTCTGAGGCAGTTCCACATCATTGCCTGGTTGCTCACGACCACCGGCTTGCCGATCTTCTGTTCCAGCGCGTCGACGATCTCCAGCGAACGCAAAGCGCTGCAGCTGATCAGCACGGCATCGGCGTCGGCCGTGTCGATCGACGCGCCGAATTCGAGAAGGAATTCCGGCGTCACCCGCACCATCTCGCTGTCATAGTCCAGATTGAGCCCCGCATAGGCGGTGATGTCGAAGCCCGCGTCATGCAGATAGCGGACGACGTTCTCCGTCAGTTCTTCCGCATAGGGCGTGGCAACGGCCAGTTTCCGGACATTCAGCGCCTCAAGCGCCTTGTGGACGCTGCCCATGAGCGAGGTTGCGCGCGCATTGGGTGCGCCCCGGTTCAATTCTTCACGCACCCGCGCTTCGCCGACGGCGACCGTTCCCGATGTGCAGGCGAGGCACACCACATCCAGCGCATCGTCGGGAAGGATGCGCCCGGCCGTCTCCGCGAGGCTGTCGGCGAGCTGCGCGAGTGAGCCGGTGGAGATTTCATGCGGCATGCGGGCGCGCGAGAAATAGGTGCTGACACCGGGCGGGGCCATGCGCACCATGTCTTCCTCGACCAGCTGGTCATTGGGCACGAGCACGAAACCGAGCTTGGCGCGGGCATTGCGCCCGTCATCGAAGCGGACTGGCCCCGGCGCCTCCCGTTTGCGGTCTTTCGGCAGTGGGGTTTTTGGCCCTGGGGTTTTGGGCTGCGGGGTCTGCAGCATTGCGGTCATCTTGGCTGTGCTCGTCTGTGCGTGTGTGCGATGCGCCAATCATCGTCTCTCGCCCGGCGCGATGCAATCGAGCGCTTGCCAATTCCCGAAATTCTTCACGCGGGTCTACTGGCTCTTCCGTCCGGCAACGAAGTCGCCGCGCCAGGCCGCGCGCCGCATTTTGGCGAGCGTGGTGATGTCGAGGCCGTCGGTCTTTATGGATGCGATGGCGATCTCCATCATGGCCAGATGGACCTGCTGGCTGCTCCAGCCGCGCTCCCGTGCCGAAACCAGCACCTGCCTTAACGCCGGCTCAATGGCGTCACGACATGTCTGCGCCTCGCTCACGAAATCTGCGGGCACACAGTTTTCATATGCAAACGACATGCTTTCCCCCCGGGAAGCGTGAAAACGGACTTGTTTTTGTTTGGCATGCTGAATTTTGGCGGTTCACTACCACAACCACAGCGTTCCGACGAGTCGTCCAATCGGGGTAGTGCCCAACTCACGCGTGCAAGCGTTATGAAAGTGTTAATTCAGGCGGGTAGGGGCGAAGCAATGCCTGACGCGCGCGTGCGCTCATTGCGTTTGCGCGCTATCATGTCGCGTCTGCACTGGCCTCCCGGAGGAAGCGTGGCTACGCACGGGCCGGTCGGCAGCAGTCTATTTCTGAAAGTGAGGATACGGAAATGACATTCATACGAGACTTATTTGGCATCATAGGCGACTTAACCTGGGGGTGGGCGCTTATTCCGATCCTCATCGTTCTTGGCATTTTCATCACCGCGCTGACCGGTTTTGTTCAGTTCCAGTTCTTCAAGCGCATGTTCCGTGTGCTTTCCTCCAAAAACCAGAGTGGGGATCCAAATGCGATCTCCGCGCGCGCAGCGCTCCTCGTTTCCGTTGGCGGTCGCGTCGGCGGCGGCAATATTGCCGGCGTGGCGGTGGCGATCACGTTGGGCGGGCCGGGCGCGGTGTTCTGGATGTGGGCCGTGGCGCTGGTCGGCATGGCCACCAGCCTGGTCGAATGCTCGCTCGCCCAGCTTTACAAGCGGCGCGAGCCCGATGGCACGTTTCGCGGCGGCCCGGCCCGCTCGATCATCCACGGTCTTGGCCATGAGCACAAATGGCTCGCCGTTCTTTATGCGGTCTGTCTGATCGCGGCCTTCGCCATCGGCTTCAACGCGTTTCAGGGCAACACGGTCGCCGGCGCAGCGCAGGAGAGCCTTGGCATCGACCGGATGTGGTCCGGCATTCTGCTCACCGTCATTGCGGGTTTCATCGTCTTCGGCGGCATCCGCCGCATCGCGCTTGCAGCCGATGTTGTGGTGCCGGTCATGGCGCTGGCCTATCTGCTGATGGCCATCTTCATCATCGTCATCAACATCACCGAGTTACCGGGTGTCCTCTATTCCATCGTCATGAACGCCTTTGGCTTCGAGCAGGCGGTTGGCGGCGGCATGGGCGCGGCGCTGGCGCAGGGGTTACGACGCGGCCTGTTCTCCAATGAAGCGGGGCTCGGTTCTGCCCCCAATGTGGCGGCCACGGCCGATGTGCGTCACCCCATCAGCCAGGGCATCACCCAGTCCTTCTCCGTGTTCATCGACACGATCGTGATCTGCAGCTGCACGGCCTTCGTGATCCTTCTGGGCGATGTCTATACACCGGGTGCGGAAGGCATTGATGGCGTGGTGCTGACCCAGCAGTCTCTGGTCTCGCATCTGGGCGAATGGACCCAGTATTTCCTGACCTTCATTCTGCTGCTCTTCGCGTTCAGCTCGATCATCTACAATTACTATCTGGGTGAAAACGCCCTGACCATCATCACCGAAAGCAATGTCGCGGTGAACATATTGCGCCTGACCGTCATGGGCATGGTGTTTCTCGGGGCGGTGGCGCCCGGCGCGACGGCCGTGTTCTTCTTCTCGGATCCGCTGATGGGCGTTCTGGCGCTGGTCAATCTGATCGCCATCATGATGCTCTTACCCATCTGCCTGCGCATTCTGAAGGACTTCCGCGAGCAGCTGAAGGCAGGGGTGGACCGCCCGGTTCTCAACCCCGACAATTTCCCGGATCTCGATATCGACCGCACGGCATGGACCGGCAAGGTGCGCACATTCCGCGAGGCGGCGTAGCGCGCGGTCGTTTCAGGCGCCGGCATATGGAAAAGGGCAGGGGAAACCTGCCCTTTCTCTGTTCTGGAAAAGCCCCGGAATTCTGGAGGAGCCTCTGACCGGGGGGAGGGCCCGCTAAAAGCCCAGAAGAACAGCCGCGGCAATGGACATGGCCACCGCCAGCGCAGTCAGCGCCACAAACACACGTGCCTTGTCGAGAAACATCGCATAGCCGGCACACCACGCGGAAGTGGCCGCGCCGAGTGCGAAGAAAAACGCATCCCGCTCACCAAATGACAGCGATGCAGCCATCAGGCCGCCAATCACGATTGCGCCGAAAATCACGATGGTGGCAGCGGCATAAGCGTCGTAGCGGTCGTTCATTCTTCATCCCTTCACTGGTGCGTTTGCTGCGTCGCAGGCGCCCCCCGCGTGTCTATCCCTAACAGTTCATCTGGCCGAAAGGAACGCCCGCCAGCGCGGCGCGTTCCGGCTTTCTGAGCATGATTCAGGATAATTCGATGCTGAATTAATTTTCACTCACTGTTGCGATTCGTAATATCGCACGTTATGTCTTTAGCCATGTATGGTATTTTCACATCATGCGCGAGGAAGACTTAAGTCTCTCAGCGCTCCGCCTGAGTGCAGGGATATGTGAAATATTGAGCAGGTGTTCTACCTGTATTTCATTTTCCATAAAATAATCAATCAAGAGGAACCATGAAACCCAAGCTAAGGGTCGAGAATGTTTACAAGATATTTGGAGATCATCCAGAACAGGCGCTCGAAGGTCTGAAAGAGGGCAAGTCGAAAATCGAGATTTTCGAAGCAACGGGACAAACCGTTGGTGTCCAGGATGTCAGTTTCGATGTTGGTGAGGGCGAAATTTTTGTGGTTATGGGCCTGTCCGGCTCGGGCAAGTCGACACTTGTCCGCACGCTGAACGGTCTGATTGCCCCCACATACGGCAAGATCCTCATCGACGATGATGACGTCGCCAGCTGCTCGGCAGACCGGCTGCGCAAGGTGCGCCGCGAAAAGATCACCATGGTCTTCCAGCATTTCGCGCTTTTCCCGCACAAGACCGTTGCCGACAATGTCGCCTACGGCCTCAAGATCAAGGGCGAGGGCGCTGCCGAACGGCGCAAGAAGGCGCTGGCGGCGCTGGAGCAGGTCGGGCTTGCCGCCTATGCGGACAGCTTCCCCAGCGAACTGTCGGGCGGCATGCAGCAGCGCGTCGGCCTGGCGCGCGGTCTCGCCACCGATCCGCAGATCCTGCTCATGGACGAGCCTTTCGGCGCGCTTGATCCGCTCATTCGCCGCGAGATGCAGGAAGAGCTCCTGCACCTGCAGAAGAAGCTCAAGAAGACCATCATCTTCATCACCCACGATCTCAACGAGGCGCTGCTCCTCGGTGACAAGATCGCCATCATGAAGGATGGCGAGTTCGTCCAGGTGGGCACCGCGCAGGAAATCGTCGACAACCCGGCTGACGAGTACGTCGCCGCCTTTGTCGCCGACATTGATCGCGGCCGCGTGTTCGACGCCGCCCATGTGGCAGAACGCCCGATCACGGTCGAGCTTGGTGAAAAGGGCGCGGCGGAAAAGGCGCTTGAGCTCATGGAAGAGCACAATCGCAATGCGCTCTACGTGGTCGATAAGGACCGCATCGCCGGCCTCGTCACCTATCAGGAGCTGGCGGTTGCCGCACGCGAGGAGGGCCGGACCGATCTTTCCGAAGTGATGGTCACCGAGGTTCCGACCGTCGAGCGCGAAACCCCGCTCAACGAACTTTATGGCGCAGCGAGCGCCGGCTACCCGATCGCCGTTGCCGACAAGCGCGGCCGGCTTGCCGGCGTCATCGAGGCGCAGGCGGTGTTCTCGCAGCTTTCGGGCGACGAGAACGACGAAACGGCGGTTCCGGCGGAAGACGCCGAAGCCCGGCAGTCCGCCAGCGAAGGAGACCGCCCATGATTAGCCCCGCTGACCTCGTTCAGATCCCGCTCGACGACTGGGTGAACAGCTTCGTGCGCGATTTCCTCGTGCCGAATTTCCGCCCCTTCTTCAGAAGCCTGCAGGTGCCGGTCACCGTTGTTCTGGGCTGGCTCGACGCCTTCTTCCACTGGCTGCCCATGCTGGTCTTCACGGCCATCCTGACCGTGATCGCCGACCGCACGGCCGGTCGTGGCGTGGCAATCTTCACGCTCATCGCGCTGGTCTTCATCGACATGATCGGCCTGTGGGCGGAAACGATGACCACGCTGTCCATGATCATCACCTCGGTGTTCTTCTGCGCCGTGATCGGCATTCCCATCGGCATCTGGGCGGCGCGCAGCGACCGTGTCCTGCTTGTCGTGCGTCCGATCCTCGACATCATGCAGACGATCCCGTCCTTCGTGTATCTGGTGCCGATCGTGATGCTGTTCGGTGTGGGAATGGTGCCGGGCATCATCGCCACCATCATCTTTGCGCTGCCGCCCATCATCCGTCTCACCAATCTCGGCATCCGCAATGTGCGCGCCGACCTGATCGAGGCGGCCGAGGCGTTCGGTTCCACCCGTTCGCAGATGCTGTGGGAGGTCCAGTTCCCGCTGGCGCTTCGCACCATCATGGCGGGCCTCAACCAGACCCTGATGCTGGCGCTTTCCATGGTCGTCATCGCCGCGCTCATCGGCGCGGGCGGTCTCGGCCTCACGGTCTACACCGGCCTTGGACGCCTCAATGTGGGCGCGGCAACGGCTGGCGGCATCGGCATCGTGCTTCTCGCGATCATTCTCGATCGCATCACTCAGTCGCTCGGCGAAAAGAAAGCCGTGCAGACGCCTTCGCTCTGGCAGACGCTGCGCTCGATGTTCGGGCTCGGCAAGCCGGTCAAGGAAGAGCAAGCGGGCAAAGCCGCCTGAGGCGAGACCCGCTCTGCGGAACGCAATTGCGCGTTCCGCTCTTGCGGCAGCGGCTCCATTCGCTGCCACCACTGAAAATCACATAAAGGAGACTGCTTGTTATGACTGGTCTTAAGAAAAGCATCCCCGCAATCGCAGCCCTGGCGCTGCTCGGCTCCGTCGCCATGCCGGCAATGGCCGCAGACGCGCCTGGCGAAGGCAAGACGATCAAGATGGCCCAGGCCACCTGGGACACCGGCTGGTTCCACTCCGAGATCTACAAGCAGCTGTTCGAGGAACTCGGCTACACTGTCGATGGCCCGACCACGCTCGACAACCCGCCCTTCTACCAGGCCGTCGGCTATGGCGACGTCGATCTCTGGGTGAATGGCTGGTTCCCGATCCACGACACCTATCGTCCGGCCTTCGAGGGCTCGGCCGAGATCATCGGCGCCGTTGCCGCTGGCGGCGCGCTTCAGGGCTATCTGGTGGACAAGGCGTCCGCCGAGAAGTTCGACATCAAGACGCTTGACGATTTCAAGCGCGACGAGGTCAAGGAAGCGTTCGACCGTGATGGCGATGGCAAGGCCGATCTGGTTGCCTGCCCGCCCGGCTGGGGCTGTGAGGTTGCCATTGAAGGTCACCTGACCGAGTACGGCCTCAAGGATCACATCAACGAGATCAAGGCGAGCTATTCGGCTTCCATGGCCGATGCGGTTGCCGCCCATGACAGCGGCGAGCCGATCCTATTCTACACCTGGACGCCGAACTGGACCGTCAACGAGCTGAAGCTCGGTGAAGACGTTGTCTGGATTCAGGTTCCCGAGGAAGCCACCGAAGAGAACGCCGCTGCCGGCATCGCGTCCTGTGTGGCCGATCCTTGCGTGATGGGCTTTGAGGCGAACGACATCGTGCCGGTCGCAAACTCCAAGTTCCTTGAGGAAAACCCGGCTGTTGCCGCGGTTCTCAAGACGGCTTCGATCCCGCTTGAAGACATCTTCGCCCAGAACTCTGCGATGAATGACGGTGCGGACAGCCCCGAAGACATCAAGAAGCAGGCTTCGGACTGGATCGAGAAGAACCGCGAAATGGTTGATGGCTGGCTCGAAGAAGCCCGCAAGGCTGTCGACTAAGAAATCGGCGCAGTCAGGCGCGCTTGCCTGACACGGCACAATTCGAGACCACGCGCTGGAAACGGCGCGTGGTTTTTTCGTGGGTCCGGAAGAAGGCGCCGCGAGCCGGCCTGGTTCGAGCGCGACCTCATTGTTCGCGAGCGCGCCGCCGACGGGCTCGAATTCTCCCGCTGCGTGCCGCCTCTTTGTTCGCGCAAAAAAACGAATCGGTAGCCGAGATGGAGCGTTGACAAATCTTGCCGATAGAGCCCACTATCCACGTAGTTTATTGTTTTTAATATGTAATTATTTGAAATAACATTCATGGATTGTGTATGGAAGTCGCACGCCGAGCCACAATCAGCGAATGTCCGGATTTCAGCGGGCTTGGCAGGGATGATGCATCCAGGCTGCTGACGTTCTGGTCGATGGCGGGGGAGCGCACGGTCCATCCGTCAACCATTCTCAGGCCCGGTGTTGATCACGGCGCAGCCACCGCATGGTCCGTGGTTGCAGATGCTCCTGCCCATGTTCTTCTGCGAGCAAGCGGTGTTGCTCACGAAATCGGTGATGATGCCGCTCCCCATTGTCTTTTGCCGCGAGACGACAATCCCGCGCTTCCCCATGCCGATGACCGAAATGCGGGTCGGCTGCCCTGCTTAAGCCGCCACCATCGCAGACAGAGGGGCATCGCGCACGCGACAGGAAGC
>MRWG01000209.1_pt1 | contig 96866 bp, 80 predicted proteins | sample 1013341 | NCBI WGS metagenome assembly MRWG01 (sample SAMN06117577, study PRJNA244670) | biofilm metagenome | biome: Water; feature: Cathode Biofilm; material: Biofilm; isolation source: microbial consortium enriched at the cathode of a solar microbial fuel cell | place: USA: District of Columbia ...
TTTTCCAGCAGGTCACGGTAACCTCGAATGTGAGGCAACGTCTCTGAATCTACGCAGGCCTCGGTAACCTTTTGCTATGAGTCAACGCGACCTTGACTGACCGCTACCCTTTCAATATAGTACCGGCCTTCTCGAAAAGAGAGGCCCGCGCACTCGTAGCTCAGCTGGATAGAGTACTCGGCTACGAACCGAGCGGTCGGAGGTTCGAATCCTCCCGAGTGCGCCATAAGGCAGCCCCGGCCATCAGGTCGGGGTTTTTTTATGGTCCACGACGGAGGTGAGAACCTCCCCCGGGTTCGACAAACGCCCGACAGGCGTTTGGGCGCCGCAGCGCAAGCGAAGGCGGGCGAAGCCCGAGGGCCGGGAACAAGGTGAATTGATGCGCAGCATCAAGAGAGGGCGCCCTGGGGTGTGGCCCGAGTCAATCCTCCCGAGTGCGCCATAAACAACCCCGGCCATCAGGTCGGGGTTGTTTATGGCCATGACGCCGGAGACAACGCCCCGGGATTCAACACACTTCCAGACTATAACGCCACCCCGTTTCCCGGACGGTTGATCCCCGGGCACGGCATCCTTCAAAAACGCCCGCGCAACAATTCCACATCCACATACTGCATGCTGGCAAAGACCACCGGTCCGAACAGCGTATAGAGCGCCACATCGGCGGCGTCACGGCCGTAGGCCACTGCAACGTAACCGCCTTCAAGGGAAGACTGGGTGGGATCGAAGGTGTACCAGCGATCGCCTACATAGGCTTCGAACCAGGCATGCATATCCATAGGTTCCAGTGCATAGCGATAGCCCACCACCATCCTGGCGGGAATACTCAGACTGCGGCACAGGGCAATTCCCATGTGGGCCAGGTCCCGGCATACCCCGTGGCCATTGTGCCTGACCTCGCTGGCCGAGAGCGGCTCCACGCTGGAACCGGGCGTGTAGTCAATATTCTGGTGAACCCAGTCGACTATCGCCGCCACCTGGTCATAGCCGGGGATTAAACCGGCAACGATATCCATTGCCAGGGCGTTGAAGCGGTCGGATTCGCAGTAACGGCTGGGCAACAGGTAGACAAGCACCTGCTCCGGGAGATCCTGGATCAGCGTAAAGGGCGTGCCGTGCGCCCGGTCCAGGGTATCGGCAGTCATCACCTCGGCCCGGGTACTTACTTCAAAACTCCCCGGAGAGGCAACCAGGCGCTGACAAAGATTGCCGTAGCCATCGGTATATTCCTGGGGATAGATGCCCTGGCTGAGATGGTATTCCTCCCTGGCCACCCATTGCTGGGCGCCGCTACGAGGTCGCAACATAAATACAAAAGGCGTGGCAACCTGGATATCGAAACGCAGTTGGCAAATGGTACGAAGCCACATATTTTCCTGTCCTTTGACGCTTTTTTCGGCACAGCGGGCATGTTATCAAGCTTAAGCGCAGAGCAGGTCAATGCCGCCGGTGTGAACACAACAGAACGTCCACGGATAAAAAATCGTTCATGGAAAGCCCGCTCGGCGGATAAAACCGCATTTCTTCACTATACTCCCGATAAGGAAGAAAAACATGGATCCGTAATGCGGGTCTGCAAATATCGGGACACAGCCGATAAGCTGTACCGAGAGCGAAAAATTCATTCACCCGATTCGCGAACTGACAACAAACAAGGAGTCGCAATTATGTCCGACCACATCTACAAATCCCTGGAAATAACAGGTTCCTCCGAAAAAAGCATGGAAGATGCCATAGAAAGGGCTATTGCCAAGGCCTCGAAAACGTTGCATAACATGCGCTGGTTCGAAGTGACCGACGTCCGCGGTCATCTGATTGACAACAAGATCGACCACTATCAGGTAACGATGAAAATCGGTTTTACCCTGGATTAGCAACCCACCCAAGCCCGAGGTAGCGCCGAGGGCAGGTGTATCCATAAAAAAGCCCCGACTGCATCGGGGCTTTTTTGTACCGATTGCTCGGCTAGCTTGAGAAAGACACCTTCTCGCCATCGAGCCTGGCATGGATTGTGTCGCCGGGAGCAAACCGCCCGCCGAGCACTTCCTGGGCCAGGGGGTTTTCCAGATAGTTCTGGATTGCCCGCTTCAGCGGCCGCGCACCATAGACGGGATCGAAACCCGCCTCGCAAATCCTCTCCATGACCGGCTCCTCCAGTTCCAGGCCCAGGTCCCTTTCTGCCAGGCGCCGGCGCAGCAAATCCAGCTGGATATCGGCGATACCGCGGATCTGGTCCCTGGCCAGCGGGTGGAAAACCACCACCTCGTCGACCCGGTTGATGAATTCGGGCCGGAAATGACTGCCTACCACCTCCATAACGGCGGATTTCATGGCGTCGTAATTTTCCTCGCCGGCCAGCTTCTGGATGATATCGGAGCCCAGGTTCGATGTCATGACGATGACGGTGTTGCGGAAATCCACCGTGCGGCCCTGACCATCGGTTAAACGACCGTCGTCGAGCACCTGGAGAAGGATATTAAAGACATCGGGGTGTGCCTTTTCCACCTCGTCCAGGAGAAGGACTGAATAGGGGCGCCGCCGCACCGCCTCGGTGAGGTAGCCACCCTCCTCGTACCCCACATACCCGGGAGGGGCACCGACGAGCCGGGCCACGGAGTGCTTCTCCATGAACTCGGACATATCGATGCGGACCATGGCTTCCTCGCTGTCGAACAGAAACTCGGCGAGCGCCTTGCATAACTCGGTCTTGCCCACACCGGTGGGGCCGAGAAACAAAAAGGAACCATTGGGCCGGTGTGGATCCGAGAGACCGGCGCGGGACCGTCGGACGGCGTTGGCCACGGCTTCTACAGCCTCGCCCTGGCCGATAACGCGCTGGTGCAGCGAATCCTCCATGCGCAGCAGTTTTTCCCGCTCCCCTTCCAGCATCTTGCTGACCGGGATGCCGGTCCACTTGGAAACGACCTCGGCGATCTCCTCCTCGGTGACCTTGTTGCGCAGCAGGCGTTTCTCCGGCTGCTCGGTTTCCTCCGCTTCGGCCGCAACTGCAAGTTTCTTTTCGAGCTCGGGAATGACACCGTACTGGATTTCCGACATCCGGGTCAGGTCACCGGCACGGCGAGCGGCATCCAGCTCGAGTTTGGCCTGCTCCAGATCGCTCTTGATCTGGGTTTCGCCCTGCAGGGAGGATTTCTCCGCCTTCCAGATTTCCTCCAGATCGGCGTATTCCCGCTCGATCTCGTCGATATCCGCTTCCAGTTTTTCCAGGCGCTTTTTCGACGCTTCGTCCTCTTCCTTGCGCAGCGCCTCGCGCTCCATCTTCAACTGGATCAGGCGCCGCTCCAGGCGGTCCATTTCCTCGGGCTTGGAATCGATTTCCATGCGGATGCGGCTTGCCGCCTCGTCAACCAGATCGATGGCCTTGTCGGGTAATTGCCGATCCGTGATATAGCGCTGGGACAGCTTGGCGGCGGAAACGATGGCCGAATCGGTAATATCGACCCCATGATGCACTTCGTAGCGCTCTTTGAGACCCCGCAGAATCGCGATGGTGTCCTCTTCAGTGGGCTCGTCCACCAGAACCTTCTGGAAGCGGCGTTCGAGGGCCGCATCCTTCTCGATATGCTGGCGGTACTCGTCGAGCGTAGTCGCCCCCACGCAATGCAGTTCGCCGCGAGCCAGGGCGGGCTTGAGCATATTACCGGCGTCCATGGCACCTTCGGCCTTGCCGGCGCCGACCATGGTATGCAGCTCATCGATAAAGAGAATGATACGGCCTTCCTGCTTGCCCAACTCCTTGAGAACCGCCTTCAGGCGCTCCTCAAACTCGCCCCGGTATTTGGCACCCGCAAGCAGGGCCCCCATATCCAGGCTGAGTACGCGTTTGTCCTTGAGGCCTTCGGGCACCTCGCCATTGATAATGCGCTGGGCCAAGCCCTCGACAATGGCGGTCTTGCCCACGCCCGGCTCCCCGATCAGCACCGGGTTGTTCTTGGTGCGGCGCTGCAGAACCTGGATCGTCCGGCGAATCTCGTCGTCGCGCCCGATCACCGGATCCAGCTTGCCGGATTCCGCCCTTTCGGTGAGGTCGATGGTGTATTTGTCCAGGGCCTGGCGGCTGCCCTCCGCTTCCGGGTCGTTGACGGCCTCCCCGCCCCGGACCTGCTTGACCACCTCCTCGAGCTTGCCGCGATCACCGTACCTGGCAAGCAGCTTGCCGGTATCACTGTCGTCAAAAGCGGCCAGGAGCACCGTCTCCGTGGCGATAAATTCATCGCCCTGTTGCTGGGCGCGTTTATCCGCCAGGTTGAGCAGGCGTCCCAGGTTCTGGGAAAGATTGACCTCGCCTGTGGGGTTCTGGACCTGGGGCAAGGCGTCTAACTTTTCCCCCAGGGCGCGCTGCAGGCCGGCCATGTCAAAACCGGCCTGACTGAGCATGGGTCGCACCGACCCACCCTGCTGATCGATCATCGCGGACAGCAGGTGCGCCGGCTCAATGGCGTTGTTGTCCCGACCCACTGCCAGGGACTGGGCATCGGCCAGCGCCGTCTGCAACTGGTTGGTAAATCGGTCGATTCGCATTTGAATTCCTCGGAAAACCCGTGTATGCGTTACTATTTAAGGGCGACGAGTCCGCTTTTCAATAGAGCAGTGCCGAATACAGGGCAGACCAATCAATCGTTTGCGCTATATCAAGTCGCGTCCGCGGCCGGTCCGAAAACCTGCCCAGAATACTCCTGTAACCTCTGCCTGGAAGGCCTGAGGTGGGATGCTATCGACCCTAAGACAGCGCTCAGATAGAGGGGTTGACGGACCCAGAAGCCGGCTATAACATACGCGGCCTCTACGCCACTCCGCCTTAGCTCAGTTGGTAGAGCAAATGACTGTTAATCATTGGGTCGCTGGTTCGAGCCCAGCAGGCGGAGCCAAATACAGCGTTGTAACTCCCTGAGTTGGAACGCTTTTCTCTCTCCAAAGTCAGTTTGGTTTTCGGTTGGCACCTCTATCAACCACTGACGAGCACACTCTGAGCACACAGCACTTCAGGGTGTCTAAGGAGAGATGTCATGCCGACAATCCGAAAGTTGCCAAGCGGCAAGTTCCAAGCGATCGTGCGCCTTAAAAATCTCAAGCCGCTATACGGCACCTTCCCCACCAAGACCAAAGCCAAGCAATGGGCGCAGGCCGTCGAAGCCGACACAGCTCTGGCCCGGAAACTCGCGTATGGGGACGACCTCAGCCTCCGGCAGGCGGTCCAAATTGAAACCCACAAAGGCGTTATCAGGTGCGTCATTCCGGAATTCGCGGAATGGGCTGATGATTTTTTAGCCAAGAACCATATGGCTGACAAGTCAGCGGAAGGTCGTATCAGATTCTGGAAGAAGCGCTTCCACAACAAGCTGGTAACGGATGTACAACCAGAAGATGTGGACGAAGTGCTCCTGGAACTGGCGGAGACCAAGACCGGCTCAACCGTGAATCGCTACAAGAGTAATCTCTCGAGCCTCTTTATCGCCTTCAACCGCCACCCTCACTACAAAAGGTTGAAGTTTCCAAACCCCGTCCGGAGCGAGTTCGTCTCCAGCTTCTCTGAAAACCCCGCCAAAAACCGGTTCCTCTCACCAGGAGAACAGAAGAGTCTCCTCTCGGCCGCCCGCGACTCGCACTGGGACAGGCTTTATCTATTGGTTTTAATGGCTCTGACGACTGGCGCCAGGCGGGGAGAGCTCCTGAAACTGACATGGCATGATATTGATTTTTCTCAAAAAACAGCCATATTGAGAACCACGAAGAACAAGGCTTCTCGACTGCTTCCCCTCCTGTCCCCGGTTGTCGAGGAGCTTATGCGGTTTCGGGAGAACAGTGATCATTTGCTCTTCCCGTCTACGATCAATCCCGATGCACCCTTCGACTTTAAGAAGGCCTGGGCTAATGCCCTGAAACAAGCCAAGCTGAAGAACCTGCGCTTCCATGATCTCCGCCATACGGCTGCGTCAAACATGGTGGCTTCTAACCGTACCCTCTTTGAGACCGGCACCCTGCTCGGACACAAGCAGAGCAGCACCACCATGCGATACGCCCATTTAGCGCACCACCATACCTCAAAAATGGCGGAAGAAGTCTGGGAACAGATACATGGCCCGTAAAGAAAACCCTTTATCGAGGCTTGATGAAAGCCTCGTCGAGCGCGCTGACGCTGGTGACACTGAAGCGGCCAGGACAATTATTGCGTTCTCAGCAGAGCATCTTAGCTCCGGTGGTGAACTGCCCAGGGAATGGGCACTCTGGCTCGCTAATGGGCTTCAACAGCTTCTTAAAGGGCAAAAACCCGATCAAGTATTCGGTATCAAACGAGGCAGAGGGAGGGCGCCGCGACACAGCGAGGAAATGCAGCTTCTGATCGGAAGCCTGGTTCAGAGATCCGAGCTCGGGATCCACAAGTCACCCATAGGTAAAGAAGGCGCCATCACTGCCCTGGCCCGGAAATACCGCGTATCGGAAGCGACCGTTGAAAATTACTATCAAAAATACCGGGAGTTTCTCGCCGACGAAAAGTGGATCCGTACACATTTGCTAGCCGACGAATACAACCACGATCCATAAAATAAAATACCCTATTTTTTAGGAGAGATTTTCCACCCACCGCCTACCTAACATAGCTTCCGCCAACCAAAACCAAGCTGATTAAAGGAAACTATGACATGAACAATACGACCACTCACTCACACGACACCTCCGTCACCGAGGCAACAGCTTCGATTAATGACTGGGTACCTGTCCCCAGGTTCTGTGAACTCTTCCCCCACATCCCCGAGAAAACCATTCGGTGGCAGCTCACCAAGCGCCATGCTAATGGCCTCGCCCCTCACGTATTGCTGATGGGTAAGCGACGCTACATCAGTATCACAGGTTACGCGCAATGGCTCTCAGAGGGCCCGCGGCATTAATTATAAAAAATACCGACACCCTAAACCCCGAAATACAAAAAGCCCCTGTGGAAGGGGCATTCGATAGTAAGGATTGATTACGATGCTAGAACCAAGAAATTCCTCCACTACTTACAGTCATGACATCGCTCAAGATACAGCCGGGACCAACAGCGGCAGCGTAAGCTCTCAGTTAGTGAACGACACCGGCGCGCCGCCAAAAGATCCGATTCGTATTTTCAATGCCGCTCACCAGGAGGTGGCCATTCTGCCTGCTGACCACACTTCCGACCACCTCGATGCACTGCCCGCCAACAGCCTCTACGCAAAGCTGGGTGATGGCGACAAGGTATTCGTCACTACCTGTCTCAACGATGCCATAGCGGTCCACAGGAAGGAACTCGAGAACAGCGCCACTATTACGCCTCTGAAGCCAGAGCAGATACAGGACGTGATCAAGGTCTTAGACAGTGGCTTCCCCGATCACGACTACGCTATTCTCGGCATCCGTGAGCACGAGGCCATTATCGCGGTCTCTAAGCAATTGCTTGGCGCCAAATCGCTGTATCCTCGCGTCGCCTATACGACCTGGAAGGAGTTCGTCGATGCCGAGGGAATCGAGTCGGTTAAAAACTATATCCAGAGTCGGCTTCATGCATCCCAGGTCGGAGAAGGCTTTGCTGTCAAACAGGAACACGTGAAAGACATCGATAAGCAGTGGGCAATCTTCGACAACCTTATCATTAGCCAACATATCGGCGTTATCTGCGCGGCGCCGAATGCGGGCAAGACCACCATCCTCAACTGGGTGTCGAGCCAGATTAGCGAGAGAGTCGATGTGAGCTACATCAATGTCGATTGTTCCGGCAGCGATACCGCCGAGTACCAGAAGTACGCTGATGAGCATGGTTTCCGGTTCATAAATTTTGATGTACTTCAAACCACAGCAAAGGCGTTCTTTGAGGAGCTGGAAGCCAGCCCTGACCTTACCCACCAGGTCTACATACTCGACACCCTCAAGCAATTTTGTGACCCTATGAACAAAACCTCGGTTAAAGGTCTCTTCAGGGTTCTGCGTCGACTATGCAACAGAGGCGCGACATTTGTCTTGCTCGCCCACACCAACAAACATAAGGACAAGGACGGCCTACCGATCTTTGAAGGCGTCGGCGACATCCGTAACGATACCGATGAGTTAATCTTCCTGATCCCTGAATCCAACAGTGATGGCAGCAAGACCGTGTCAACACTCCCCGATAAGAAACGAGGCCCGATCGACCCCATTACGTTTCAGATATCGCCCAACCGCGAAGTGTCTCTCACCGATTACGTGGACCTCCGTAAGAAGCTTCGACGGGAAGCCGACGCCGAAGGCATCAAAGGAATTCGTGAGGCCATTAGGTCCGGGGCCGAGACACAGAAGGACATCATCAAGATGTGCCAGGAAAAGGAAATCGGGAAGCGTACGACCCTGGCAGTACTCGAGAGGTACGACAGTGGTGATGAGCAACTCTGGACAAAAGTCAAGGGTAGTAACAATTCCTGGCGGTACACGCTAATCCAGTGACACCCTCCCCTGGGAAAACGGGAAAACGGGAAAACGGGAAAACCGGGAAAACCACACTATGAATGTCGGCTCTCCCGGTTTTCCCGGTTTTCACAGCACTCCCACCTTTCCCACCCCTGCTCACAATAATTATCGCCTACAAACCTTTTCCCCGATATATAGACCACTGTTTCGTCTATACCGATACACAACCGATGACCCAACCTCCCCCCTATTGCCGGCACGACTCATTCAAAGATCTGGCAACCGATATCCTAACTCTGCCTGGAGAGCGATATTCAGCGATACAACGCCGATAAGTTACTTGTCCTCAGGTTTTTGAGGACTGCTTCATCTGGGTACGACCCCAGTAACTTAAACTCAGGACCGAGGAAGCAAGATACCCCCCCGGCTTAGACGTTCCAGGCTGCACCCCAAGAATCTCTCGATCACCGTATAAGTCTTATTACACGCTCGCTTCGCGGCTGAATTGGTGAGCGCAGGGATTTTCTTCAACCCCAAAAGCTCCCCTTCTTACTTAAAACCAGATTGAAGAGGTCAACATGTCCGAGACGTATCACAACCGCGCGAGTACAACGACAGGCAGTTTCACAGGCAGGGAACAAACGACGATTCGTGAAGCCATTGGCCTCCTGGAGTCCCGTTTAAGGGTCACCGAAGCTTTCACCTCACCGACGATGGTAAAAGATTACTGCCGACTTCAACTCTCCGTCGAGAAGGACGAGTACTTCGGCTGCCTCTTCCTCGACACCAAGCACAGGTTGTTGATGTTCGAGCGTCTCTTTCGGGGTACGATCGATGGCGCCAGTGTTCACCCCAGAGTGGTCGTCAGACGTGCCTTGGAGCTGAACGCCGCCGCAACGATCTTCACCCACAATCATCCTTCCGGGATGTCTGAGCCGAGTCGAGATGACATCAATATCACTAATCGGCTCAGGGAAGCATTAGCGCTGGTAGATGTAAGAGTGTTGGATCACGTGGTTGTCGCGGTCGATGGATCCACATCTATGGCTGAATGCGGCCTGGTTTAATGCTTCCCCCAGCACCGGCAACGGTGCTGCTTTTTTTATTCAATATGGCTGAGACACTGGACGACGAGCCCGAGTCGCTACCTTCCTTCGCCAGGAATAACCAAATTTCCCTCTCCTCAGCGCGGGAGGTGGCCCGCTCCGCTATCGCTGTGCGGGCCACCCCGGCTCCCGACCCCTAACGTACGGTGACGATTCGTCAGGGGGCATTGCTTCGGCTCGCAATGCCCCGCCCAACCGCTCGAAATAGCGCCTAAATGCTCGATTGATTCGCTGCCGTTGATCACCTTGAGGGTAAAGACCGAGAAAGGCTTCCTCGCTCACTATCGTGCCCTTCACCAGGAAGGCATTCTTCACCGGTGCATCCTGGACGTATGCCTCAAAAGCACGGGCACAGGCTTCTTCGGGCCGACTGTAATAATAATGGCCCGACTTCGTATCGATGGCTCGAGAAGCCCGTAAGAGATCGCTGGCCCCTTCTCCTCGTTGATCCAATAAGATGGCCCGGAAACAATCCATCAGCAGTTCGTTCAGAGGATGAGTCACCCGCTGCACGTCGTTGAGCCAAAGATCCGACGCAAATCGTTGACCAGCTAAGCCAGCAAACGCTTTATCGGCAATATAGTGGTCGAAAGCATGAAACCACTCGTGGGCAATACAGCCAGCTCCGGCATTCTTGGCCAAGGAAAAGGTCCTCTGCGCCGGATGATAATGGGCAGCCATACCCAACTGGTTCCCGATTCCATACTGTAGCGACAAGGTTCCCCGCAGCGAGATAAGTTGTTCTGTTCCTTGAAGCACCTGCATCAGATGGCAGAGTGCGTCATAAAATCGTCCAGCGGCGCTATCACGCTCCACCGGCGTTACCCACCGACCAACCGCGATTGAGCGAAAGTTAAAGCGCTGTCGGATAAGACCGAACCCTTCGACGCACCAACTTGGTGCGAGTTGTGTTTTTCCAGATAGGCGGCTCAATCGATCTCTCCCGTTGCCTGGGCTCTTCGTATAACATAAAACAGAGCCAGGACTGTATTCATATACAGCCTTTCGTGCAATAAAGCTGCAGATCGCGTTAGCCACTTTCTTTGGATATCGGTTATAGGTGGTATGATGAATGGGGGATATGAGCAGCAGTGATACTGCTACTAAACAATATCAAATAACAGGGAAACGGATTGGCGATCCATGGACAAGAAAGGCCTTACGGAACGAGACATCTGCACCAAATTCATTACCCCTGCCATTGAGCAGGCCGGCTGGGACCTCCAAAACCAGGTAAGAGAAGAGGTCTCCTTCACAGCTGGGCGCATCATCGTCCGCGGGCGACTCCACACCCGGGGAAAGCGCCGCCGCGCCGACTACGTCCTGAGCTACCGGAAGAACCTCCCCCTCGCCGTCATCGAAGCCAAGGACAACCACCATAGCGTGGGCGATGGCATGCAGCAGGCGCTGGCTTACAGCGATGCTCTGGACGTACCCTTCGTGTTCAGCAGCAATGGCGATGGTTTCCTCTTCCATGACCGTACGGGGCTAAGTGACACGACTGAAACCTGGCTTCATCTTGATCAATTCCCTTCTCCAGCCACGTTGTGGGAGCGCTATCGTAGGTACAAGGGTATCCAGGATGCCGCCCGTCCGGTGGTGGAGCAGCCCTACTACGATGACGGCAGTGGCCGCGCGCCCCGCTACTACCAAACGGTCGCAATCAACCGCGCCGTAGAAGCTGTCGCCAAGGGCCAGGACCGCATCCTCCTCGTAATGGCCACCGGCACCGGCAAGACCTTCACCGCCTTCCAGATCATCTGGCGGCTTTGGAAGGCTAGACAGAAGACCCGTATCCTCTTTCTCGCCGACCGCAACATCCTGGTGGATCAAACCAAGAACAATGACTTCAAGCCCTTCGGCCAAGCCATGACCAAGGTGACCAATCGTACCGTGGACAAGTCCTATGAGGTCTACCTGTCTCTCTACCAGGCGGTCACCGGCAACGAGGAAGAGCAAAACATTTATAAGCAATTCTCCCGGGACTTCTTCGACCTGATTGTCATCGACGAATGCCATCGCGGCAGTGCTGCCGCCGATTCCGCCTGGCGTCGCATCCTGGACTACTTCTCCAGCGCCACCCATATTGGCCTCACCGCGACACCCAAGGAAACCAAGGAAGTCTCCAACATCGATTACTTCGGCGAGCCGGTCTACACCTACTCGCTTAGGCAGGGCATCGAGGATGGTTTCCTCGCCCCCTACAAGGTCATCCGGGTCGATATCGATAAGGACCTCCAGGGCTGGCGTCCCAGCAAGGGCCAGACCGACAAACACGGCGAGCTTATCGAAGACCGCATCTACAACCAGAAGGACTTTGATCGCCAGTTAGTTCTAGAGCCGCGTACGGAGCTAGTGGCCCGCAAAATCACCGAATACCTCGAGAACACCGACCCCTACCAGAAGACCATCGTCTTCTGCGAGGACATCGACCATGCCGCGCGCATGCGCCAGGCCCTGGTCAACCTCAACCCCCAGCGGGTGGCCGAGAGCCGGAAATACGTCATGCGCATTACCGGAGATGAGGCCGAGGGCAAGGCCGAGCTGGACAACTTCATCAACCCCGAGGCGCGCTATCCAACCATTGCCACCACCAGCAAGCTGATGACCACGGGGGTGGATGCCCAGACCTGCAAGCTGATCGTCCTCGACCAGCGCATCCAGTCCATGACCGAGTTCAAGCAGATCATTGGCCGCGGCACCCGCATCAACGAGGACTACCACAAGCACTGGTTCACCATCCTCGATTTCAAGAAAGCCACTGAATTGTTCGCCGACCCCAACTTCGACGGCGAGCCAGTCCAGGTCTACCAGCCCCGCCCGGGGGATCCGGTGGTTCCCGACGAAGAGCACGACAACCCCACGGACGATCCCGCCAGCGTCATAGGCGATGAACCCGGCGACTACCAAGTAGAGCCCGGCAGCCATTGGGAAAACGACGACACCGATACCAGTGGACTCGGCGAAGGGGGTGGCCAGGGAAGTGGACGAACTCGATACGTGGTCGACAACGTAGAAGTCACCGTCCTCGCCGAACGTATCCAGTACCTGGGTGCGGACGGCAAGCTCATCACCGAGAGCCTGCGGGACTACACCCGCAAAAAGGTGAGGGAAGAGTATGCATCCCTTGATGACTTCCTCAGGCGCTGGAACGAAACCGACCGCAAGCAGACCATCATCCAGGAGCTGGAGGAACGCGGCGTCTTCTGGGAGGACTTGATCAAAGACGTGAGCAACAAGCTCGGTGATGAGCCCGACCCGTTTGATGTGATCTGCCATATCGTTTACGACCAACCGCCCCTCACCCGAAAGGAGCGCGCCGAAAACGTACGAAAGAACAACTACTTCAACAAATACGAGGGCGCCAGCCGCGAGGTGCTTGACGCCCTGCTCGACAAATACACCGATGCCGGCATTGAGCCCATCGAGGACGTCAAAATCCTGACCCTCTCCCCCTTCAGCGACATTGGTGCGCCGATGGAACTACTCAATGCCTTCGGCGGCAAGCCCGCCTACACCCACGCGGTAAAGGAGCTGGAAGACGCCCTCTACCAACAGAGCCACTAGCCCGGGCTTGAACCAAGCCACGAGATTACGACCCGGCAATCCAACAGGAAAGACACCCACATGGCGATAAGCACCACCATCAAATCCATCCAGGACATCATGCGCAAGGACGTCGGCGTAGACGGCGACGCCCAGCGCATCGGCCAGTTGGTCTGGATGCTGTTCCTGAAAATCTTCGACGACCGGGAACAGGAGTGGGAGTTGCTGGACGACAACTACCGCTCCCCCATACCCGAACAACTTCGCTGGCGTAACTGGGCCGCCGACCCCGAGGGTATGACCGGCGAAGAGCTCAAGCAGTTCGTGGACAACACCCTCTTCCCTGGGTTGCAGAACCTGGAGGCCGACGGCGACGACTACCGGGGCGTGGTCATCCGTAACGTTTTCGAAGACGCCTATAACTACATGAAATCCGGCCAGTTGATGCGCCAGGTTATCAACAAGCTCCAGGAAGGCATCAACTTCAATACCGCCAGCGATCGCCATGAGCTAGGCGACATGTACGAGCAGATCCTCAAGGACCTGCAGAGCGCGGGCAATGCCGGTGAGTTCTACACTCCACGGGCGGTAACCCAGTTTATGGTGAACCGGGTGGACCCGAAACTGGAAGAGACCGTGATGGACCCGGCCTGCGGTACCGGTGGCTTCCTCACCTGCACCATCGACCACAAGCGCAAGCACTACGTCAGCACGCCCCAAGAGGAGCAGACGCTTCAAAGATCCATTCGTGGGGTGGAGAAGAAGCCGCTGCCCCACCTGCTGGCTACGACCAACCTGATCCTCCACGGCATCGAGGTGCCGGATCAGATCCGCCACGACAATACCCTGGCCCGCCCATTGATCAGTTGGGGTCCCAAAGACCGCGTCGACGTCATCGTCGCCAACCCGCCCTTCGGCGGCATGGAGGAAGACGGTATTGAAACCAACTTCCCCACCGCATTCCGCACCCGGGAAACGGCCGACCTCTTTATGACCCTGTTCATCCACCTGCTCAAGGAGGGCGGTCGTGCGGCTGTCGTTTTACCGGATGGTTTCCTCTTCGGCGAGGGCATGAAAACCCGCCTCAAGGAGAAGCTGCTCGACGAGTGCAACCTGCACACCATCGTCCGGCTGCCCAATGGCGTATTCAACCCCTACACCGGCATCAAGACCAACCTCCTGTTCTTCACCAAGGGCAAACCTACGGAGGCGGTGTGGTACTACGAGCACCCCTACCCCGAGGGCTACAAGAGCTACAGCAAGACCAAACCCATGAAGTTCGAGGAGTTCCAAACCGAGATCGACTGGTGGGGTGATGAGGCCGATGGTTTCGCCAGCCGCCAGGAGACCGAACAGGCCTGGAAGGTGCCCGTCGAGGAGATCAAGGAACGCAATTACAACCTGGACATCAAGAATCCTCATCAGGGCGAGCAGATTAGCCATGACCCTGAGGAACTTCTGGCCCAATACGCCGAGCAACAGGCGGAAATTCAAGAACTACGCAACCAACTAAAGGACATTCTTGCCGACGCCCTGAGCCATTCCGGCCAGGAGAGCCGGGTATGAACGCACGCGAGCCGGCACCCATGACCGACGAGATTCAGGAGGGCAGTGACACAGCAGGGCTAATCACTGAGCACCTTGATCTATGGACGAGTGCTATCACCCATAAGTCCACCAGTGGTCGAGGCGTTAATGGCAAGATTGAACTCACCGGGATTAAGAAACTCCGCGAGTTGATATTAGAGCTAGCGGTACGCGGCAAATTGGTTGAGCAGGATCTTGATGACGAATCGGCCAGCGTACTGCTTGAACGGGTTGCCGAGGAGAAGGCGCTGCTGGTCAAGCAAGGAAAAATCAAGAAGCAGAAGAACTTGCCTGAGATTGCCGAGGAAGAAATTGCAAATGAGCTTCCTCCAACTTGGTCATGGGCTCGACTTGGCGAAGTCACCAACTACGGCATAACTGAGAAGGCCGAACCAAACGAAGTGGAAGAAACAACATGGGTTCTAGAGCTAGAGGATATTGAGAAGGAAAGCTCGCGACTCATTCGTCGGGTTACATACGGGACGCGACCATTTAAAAGTTCAAAAAATAGATTCCGGCCAGACGACGTGTTGTATGGAAAACTACGCCCATATCTCGACAAAGTGCTTGTTGCAGATAGGCCTGGCGTCTGCACGACCGAAATCATTCCGGTGCGGGGCGTCTCAGGAATAGCCGCTTCATATCTAAGGCTCGCGTTGAAGTCGCCTTCCTTCAAGGCCTACGCAAACGACTCAACTCATGGCATGAACCTTCCCAGATTAGGAACTGACAAGGCGAGGCTCGCCTTGATCCCTCTACCCCCCTTCAAGGAACAACACCGAATCGTCGAAAAAGTCGATGAACTAATGACCCTCTGCGACCGGCTGGAACAACAGGTCGGCGACCAGCTGGAGGCCCATGAGGTTCTAGTCGATACCCTGCTCGACGCCCTCACCCGCTCCACCGATGCCAAAGAGCTGACTAAAACCTGGGCCCGCGTTGCAGAGCATTTCGACACTCTCTTCACCACAGAAGCCAGTATCGATAAGCTCAAGCAGACGATCCTGCAGCTGGCCGTGATGGGGCGGTTGGTGGAGCAAGATGCGGGAGATGAGCCTGCTGTAGCTTTGCTTCAATCCATTGAAAGCAATAAGGCTGAACTCATAAAGTCTGGAGTCATAAAGCGCAACAAGCCCCTTCCTCCCGTTTCGCAAAAGGAACACCCTTTCAAGCTACCAAATGGCTGGGGATGTCATCGTCTGGGAGAACTCGTCTCTAAGCTCGGCTCGGGAAGCACCCCTAGAGGTGGGCAGCGCGCATATGTCGATGATGGAGTTCCGTTCCTCCGCTCTCAGAACATCTGGAACGATGGTTTGCGCCTAGAGGACATCGTCTACATATCTGAAGATACCCATGCTCGGATGGGCAATACAGTCGTGTATCCGAAGGATCTTCTGCTCAACATCACCGGTGCTTCTTTAGGTCGCTCGACCATTTTTCCTGACCAGATTCCCGAAGCAAACGTCAGCCAGCACGTGACTATCATTCGCCTCATTGAACCCGCTATGACCCCCTTCGTGCATCTTTGCATTCAGTCGCCACTCATCCAAAGTCTCGTTTGGGGGCGGCAGGTAGGCATGGCAATCGAAGGCTTGAGCAAAAAGGTTCTAGAACGCTTTGAGATGCCGATCCCTCCACTCGAAGAGCAGCACCGAATTGTCCAAATGGTCGATGAACTTATGGCGCTCTGCGACCAACTCAAGGAACGCCTGAACCAAGCCGGTGAAATCCGCTGCCAGTTAGCTGAGACCGTAGTAGAACAAGCCACAAACACCGAGGTTTCTTATGCCTGAGCAGTTGCAGCAATCTTTGGAGCTGGCCCGCCTCGAACTGTTGGATATGGGCCTTCGGGGCAACACCTTGCTCAACCTGCGTCAAACCGCCAATACCCTTCCAGTAGTCGACGAGATATCCGGTGAGGTATACCGGATATTGGTCCAGGAGCAACGCGGCATGTCGTTTCTCCCTGTTCCTGAGAAAGATGATGGTAATGATAAGGGCAGCGATGAGGCAGCAGCCGACGACGAACAGCAGCTATCTCTACCGGAACAGTTGGAAGCCATGTACGGTGAAGCCCGTCATACCGACACCCGGTTGCAGACTCGCTTGGGCAATGACGCTCTAGATCGGCGCTTGGTAAAGATCAGCAACGAAGCCAAGACCTATTACGAGGAACAGGGGGTGGATATTTTATATCTAGCCCTGGGTTTTCTTACGTGGTTTGAAGACCCCAACTCTACCACAGAGCGTCGGGCGCCATTGATCCTAGTGCCAGTAGAACTGAAACGGGCAACAGCCACCGATCGCTTTAAACTGGTTTACACTGAAGCCGACATCGGACCTAACATGACGCTGGAGGCGAAGCTCAAGTCAGAATTTCGTATCGTGCTACCGGGCTTTCCCGAGGAGCTGGAGCCGGACGCCTATTACGACGCCGTAGCCGACGCGGTGGCTTCACATCCCCGCTGGCGAGTTGAGCCGAACACCATCAGCCTCGGCTTCTTCTCTTTCGGCAAGTTTCAGATGTACCAGGATCTGGATCCCGAGAATTTTCAGGAAGGTTCCAAGCCCTGGGACCATCCCATTGTTAAAGCTCTTTTGAGTGGCGGTTTTGACGAGGGCTCTAATCAATTCAGTAGCTCAGGTTCCGGCAGCACAGAAATACTGCCCAAGCTGGTGGACCTTAATTTCGTCAAAGACGCGGACTCCAGCCAGACCGAAGCGGTGATGGCCGTGAAGTCCGGCGAAAACCTCGTCATTCAGGGGCCGCCGGGGACCGGCAAATCCCAAACCATCACCAACATCATTGCGGAGATGCTGGGAGAGAACAAAAAGGTTCTCTTCGTGGCGGAGAAGATGGCGGCTCTGGAGGTGGTTAAACGGCGTCTCGATGAATGCCACCTGGGCGAAGCGGCGCTGGAGCTTCACAGCCATAAAAGTAATCGTAAAGCCGTACTGGGCGAACTGAAGCGGTGCCTGGAAGTCGGCACCCCGAAAGTGCCCGACCGCCGCTACGAACAACAGCGCCACCAGAAACTCCAACAGCAGCTCGACGACTACTGCGATTCCGTCAACACACCGATCCTTAACAGCGGCACCACGTATGTGGAGGCCTTAGGGCAGCACCTGAAACTGGGCGAAGAAGTCACTCAAGGCGCCCTCCCCGCCATTGACTTCAGTTTGATGCGCGACTGGTCTCCGACCGATTATGCGACTACCTGCGATAAGATCTCGGAGTTGGTAGCGCATCTGGAACAGATGGGGACGCCGGCCCGGAACCCATTTGCTAGTGCACGACTTCAGGACTTCTCGCCCATCAAGCAACAGGACCTGGTAGGCAAGCTAAACTCGGCGGAAAGTCTGATCCAGCAATGCCAGCAAGCGACGGCTGATATCGCCGAAGCCATGGGCTTATCGGTACCGGAGACCCTAGAGGACCTCTACACTCTCCACCGCGCCGCGACGAGGGCCCATCAGGCGCCACACGTGGCCGGGCTCAAGCTCACCACCGATGACTGGCAACAGCGACGCGATCGAATCCGGGCATTGGTCGAAGCCGGAACCTTCATGCAGGACTTACAGCGTCGTCATGCCGACAAGCTGATAGATCAGGCATGGGCCGCCGACGTGCTGTCACTACGAGGCCCATGGGCCACAGCCGGCACCAAGTGGTGGCGATTCCTCTCTGGTGACTTCCGGAAAGCGAAACGCTCCTTGCAAGGCCTGGTTAAAGGAGACCTACCCAAAGACGCGGATCAATGCCTCTCTCTGGTTGACGACATCCTTGCCTATCAAACCTTTCATAAGGAGTACCAAAAACACGAGCAACTTGGAGCTTCTCTGTTTGGCGCGCAATGGCAGGGGCTACAGAGTGATTGGCCAGTTCTGGCGTCACTGTCCGAGTGGGTGATCGACCTCTATCGCGAGGTTACAAATGGCTCCATTCCCCCGGCAGTTCTTCGGTTTTTGGAAGGGGATCCCGAACTTCAAGACTGGGCGACTCAGTTAGCTGAAATTTCCGGTGCAGCTAAGAAGCTCGAAGATGCTATCCAGGCGGTAATGAAGACGGCAGAACTGGAGCTCCCCGGCGGCGAAGGTGTGACACCGGCCACTGTCAACCTGGCGACCTTGAAAGAGTTCATTAACCGGTGGAAGGATGCCATCGATGAGCTCTATCCCATGGCTCGGTATAACCTGATTATCAGCACCTTCCATACACCTGCACTAAAAGCGGTCGCCGATCTCTCATTCGAGTGGGATCGGTCTCCTGAGCAACTTCTGACCACCTTGCAAGCCAGTTGGTTTGCAGGACTCGTCGAGGAAGCATATACCACGCGGGATGCGATTCGTTACTTCGACCGTGTCAGCCAGGAGCAATCAATTCAGGACTTCCGCAGGCTAGACCGAGAACTGTTTACACACGCTCAGGAAGGCCTCGTTGAACAGCTACATCAACGTCTACCTTCTCTTGGAGCCGGTGGCGAGATGGCGACTCTACGTCGCGAGATGAACAAGAAGCGGCGGCACATGGCTTTACGCAAGCTCATCAGGGAAGCGGGACGAGCAATTCAGGAAATTAAACCAGTATTTATGATGAGTCCGATGTCTGTGGCCACCTATCTGGAGCAAGGGGCCGTAGAGTTCGACGTTGTGATTTTCGACGAAGCCAGCCAGGTCAAGGTGGTGGACGCCTTAGGCGCTTTGCTGCGCGGCAATCAGGCTGTCGTTGTTGGGGATACTAAGCAGATGCCACCCACAGACTTCTTTAGTCGGGCCCTGGAACTCGATGACGAAGAAGCTGACGCCAGCCAAACTGCTGACATTGAGAGCATTCTCGGCATGTTCTTGGCTCAGGGGGCAACCGAGAGCATGTTGCGCTGGCACTATCGTAGCCGCCACGATTCACTCATCGCAGTGTCTAATGAAGAGTTTTATGACGGTAAATTGATGGTCTTCCCCAGCCCGGGCATTAATCCCCATGCCTCGGGTCTGCGGTTCCGGCATTTTCCTGAAACCAGATACGACCGAGGTGGCTCACGCACCAATGTGGAGGAGGCCCGGGCCGTGGCGGAAGCAGTAATCCATCACGCGAAGCATCGTCCTCAGTTGAGTCTAGGCGTCGTTGCCTTCAGTACCGCCCAACGGGACTGCTTACTGTTGCAAGTCGAGCGCCTGCGGCGCGAGCATCCCGAGACGGAAGAGTTCTTTGCACAAGAACGGTCAGACGGAGAGTCCTTCTTTATTAAGAATTTGGAGAACGTCCAGGGTGATGAGCGCGACATCATCTTGATCAGCATTGGCTACGGCAAGTCTACTGAAGGCCGACTCAGCCAGAGTTTTGGTCCGGTTAACCGGGATGGAGGCGAACGCCGGCTCAATGTCTTGATCACCCGTGCGCGATTAGGAATGGAGGTATTCGCCAATTTCACGGGTGACGAGCTTCAAACCACTTCCACTACGCCCTTTGGCGTGAGGGCGCTCAAGAACTTCCTGGTCTATGCCGAGTCCGGCGAACTACAAAGGCACCAGGAGACGGGGCGGGAAGCCGACTCGCCTTTTGAGGACGAAGTATTGGCTGCCATTAGGAGCCTGGGATACGAAGCTGAACCACAGGTGGGATCCGCTGGCTTCTTTATCGATCTCGCGGTGAGAGATCCCGGCAAACCCGGTCGCTACGCTCTGGCTGTCGAATGTGATGGCGCGTCCTATCACAGCTCTGCCAATGCTCGGGATCGGGACCGTTTGCGTCAGGATGTCCTTGAAGGGCTTGGTTGGCGCTTCCACCGTATATGGAGTACCGACTGGTTCCGTCACCCTCAGGCAGAGACACAGCGACTTAAAGAGGCAATCGAAACTTCGGTAGAAGCGTTGGCCTCCTCAGCCACCGAAGAAGTTATTGCCGTACCTAACAACCATGAGCCAACCCCTACAGCTCAAATATCCCGCGATGAACCGTCGGATTCCTCGATCTCCGCCGCCAAGCCCTACCGGGTTTACGAGGGCTCCCTGGGCCTGCCCACGAGAATTGAGCCCCATGAATTCAGCGACAATGTGATCCATAAAGCGGTCAAAACGCTCTTGGAGCACGAGGGCCCTCTCCACTTCGACCAGGCCGCCAAGCGTTTGGTAAATTCAGTAGGGATAACCCGGGTAGGAAAACGCATCAACTCTCGCTTCTATCAAGCCTTCTCCAAGGGCTCAGCCAATGGGGTATTCTGCTTTGAAGATCCTTTTCTATACCCCTCTAGTGAGGCAACGAGTCCGATCCGGGACCGATCCAACCTCCCCAACACCCATAAACGGATTGAGCACGTACCACCTGCCGAGATTCAGGCGGCTTTGATCGAGACGGTGTCCGGAGCCTTCACGATTCAGCGGGAGGAGGCCATTTCCGCCAGTCTTTCGTTACTCGGATTCCAGCGTTCAACTCAGAAAGCTGTCACGCAAGTCGACAATGTATTATCTGAGTTAATAGACGACGGTGTATTGATAGATACCAACAATAATCTAGCAGTCTACCAAACCTCTTACGCTGAGTGACATTAAGGAACCTTTCTCGAAACCTCATAATCTGGGGCTAGACCTATCATATTTTTGCAATTCCATCAGTGGGAGCACCAATGGCGATCGAACAAGGAATCTGGAAACTGGGAGACGTACCCAAGAAATTGAAACCCGCCGGATTAGTGGACGAGAGTGTACTGGAAGAAAAGATCATGCAGGACACCTCTATTCTCAATCGAGATTGGCTTCTGCTGGGTCGTCAGGTACGTACCGCCTTCGATAAATTTATCGACCTGCTGGCCATAGACGCCAACGGAACGGTCATCATTATCGAACTGAAGCGCGAAAAGACTCCCCGTGATGTGGTGGCTCAGGCCATTGACTACGCCTCTTGGGTGGTAAACCTCCGTGACTACCAACTTATCGAGATCTATCAAGAGTTTGCCCAGCGCTATGAACGTCCGCATGCCACCTTAGAAGAGGCTTTCCGAGCCAAGTTCGGGTTAGAGCTAAATGACATCACGTTGAACGAGAGTCATCAGATGGTGGTCGTATCCACTCACCTGGATGCCAGCACCGAACGGATCATCAATTATCTCAACGATTACGGTCAACTCTCGATAAACGCCCTTTTCTTCGCGGCATTCGAGGACGGCGGCAACCGTTACCTGAGCCGGGCCTGGATGATCGACCCGGATGAACCACAGCAGCCCTCTGCCGCCAAGGCACGCAAGGAACCCTGGAACGGTGAGTTCTATGCATCTCTAGCCCCGGATTATCCCTGGGAGGATGCTCGACGGCTGGGTTTTATCTGCGGCGGCGGCGCCCCCTGGTACTCCAAAACGCTGGCCATGCTCTCAGAGGGTGACCGCATTTGGGTCAACATGCCCAAAACCGGATTCGTCGGTGTCGGTGAAGTACTCGGAGAACGTTGTCGCGCCGAACTGTATCGCTTCGACACTCCCGAGGGGCTGAAGACACTGCTGGAGATGGAGCTCGTAGAAGACTACCCACAACTTAACCTCGAGACTCCAGACGAAGATGCCGAGTATCTTGTGCCTGTGCGCTGGATCCACACTGTTGACCGCGCGCACGCCTTCAGCGAAGTCGGATTGTTCGGTAATCAAAATACGGTCTGTAAGCCAACCACTCCGAAGTGGAGTCATACCGTCAATCGGCTGAAGGAGGTGTGGCCGCTCAAAAAGCAAGAGTCGGTCAATGACCACTATTCCCCAAATCTGGGCGCCGTCGCAACTCCAGCACAATCTCAGCACACTTAGCCACTGGTTCGACCATTATCGAGCCCAAGCTAACTCGTTGTAACTCACTGATAAAACGGGTATTCTTACTCTTGCTGACCGTCCAAACTGGACTGTTAATCATTGGGTCGCTGGTTCGAGCCCAGCAGGCGGAGCCAAATTACGGTAGGAAAACCATGGGGTTACGGAAACGTAGCCCCTTTTTTTGCGTCTTCGTCAGATCCTGTAGATAACGCTATAAGTACTGTCCGGGTCCGCTTCTCGCCCGACTATTGCATTTGATCCTGGCGAAAAGCGAATAGACGCATATCGCGACACAAGCTAGCGTCTACGCAGCATTCCTGGAGGTTCCGGTGAACGACCTTATCTTCAAGTTTTGCCTGGTCTACTTGCAGAACAATTCAGTGGATGGCCCTCCAAAAAAGCGTGCTGCCGGCAACCTTATCGCTGCGCCATGTGTCGAGGGAGCCCCGTTAAACACAGGCAAGCAAAAAGGTGCCGTGCCTACCGGTTATCGGTCGATTTTTTCCAGGTAGCGGAAGAAATCCGAATCCGCTCTGATCATCAGGGTGGCGTTGTCTCCCAGGGCCTTGTAGGTATCAAGGGTCCGGGTAAAGGCGTAGAACTCCGGATCGGCACCGAAGGCTTCGCCGTAGATGCGGATGGCCTCGGCATCGGCGTCGCCGCGAATTTCCTCGGCCTTGCGCACGGCTTCGGAATTGATGCGGCGCAGTTCCCGCTCCATCTCGCCGGTAATTTCCAGGCTGCGGCCCTGGCCCTCGGCACGGAACCGTTCGGCAATGGCCTGGCGCTCGGAGATCATGCGATTCTCCACCTGTTCCCGCACGGAATCGATGTAGTTGAGGCGTTTGATGCGCACATCCTTGAGCTCGATACCGAGACCCGGGGTGCGTTTGGCGGCGCTTTTGAGGATTTCCGCCTCCAGTTTCTCCCGACCCAGTTTGGGTCGCTTGTCCAGGGCCACGTCGTCGCGGTCCTGTTCCACTTCGTCCAGTTCTTCCATATCCACGTCCCAGTCACCGGAGCGAACAATCTCTTCCAGTTCGGTGCCCGAGATAATATCCCGCACCACGGAGTCGATAATGTCGTCCAGCCGGGTGCGACCGCCCCGTTCGTCGCGCACGCTGCGCAAAAACTGCAGGGGATCGACGATGCGCCAGCGGGCGGTGGTGTCCACCTGGATAAACTCCCGCCCAAGGGTGGGTATCTGGGTGACATCGCCGTCCCAGACCAGCAGGCGCTTGTCGAACCGACGCACCTCCTGGATAAAGGGCAGTTTCCAGTGCAGGCCGGGGTCGCCGATGACGTCGCCCCGAGGTTCGCCGAACTGGACGATAATGGCCTGTTCCGCTTCGTCCACCACAAAGGCGGCGGAATAGAGTGTCACGGCGACAACGGCCGCCAATATGGTCACTACCATCCCTTTCATGGCTTTTCTCCTTGTTGGCGACTATCGCGCACATTCATAAGAGGCAGGGGACCTACCTGATCCTCCTGGACCATCAACACCTGGCCGATATTGGGCAGAATTTCCGACATGGTTTCCAGATAGAGCCGCGACCGGGTGACATCGGGCACCGTCTTGTACTCCCGCAGCATGGCCCGGAAACGGGCGGTTTCCCCGAGGGCGTGGTTGACCCGCTCCGTGGCGTAGCCCTGGGCATCGGCAATCAGCCGCTGGGCTTCCCCCTCGGCGCGGGGAATCTGTTGGTTGGCCCGCTTGGTGGCCTCGTTGATCATGCGCTCGCGCTCCTGGCGGGCCTCGTTGACCTCGTTAAAGGCCGGCCGCACCGCCTTGGGCGGCACCACATCCTGCAATTCCACGGTGATAATATGAATGCCGGCATCGTACAGATCCATGATGCTCTGGATTTCCTCCCGCGCGCCCTCGGCGATCTCCACACGGCCCACGGTCAGAACCTCGGAACCCAGGCGGTTACCCACCACCCGGCGCATCACCGACTCGGAAATATCCCGCAGGGTGCGGTCGGGCTGGCGCAACTGGTAGAGATACTTAATGGGATCCTGGATACGGTACTGGACCACCCACTCCACGTCGATGACATTCAGGTCGCCGGTCAGCATTAGCGATTCGTTACTGAAATCCTGCTCCGAGTAACGGGTGCGCTGGTCGCTTCGCTGACCGGCGGTGCGAAAACCGAACTCCTGTTTCAACACCCGGGCGGAGGCCACGCGCTGCACCTGGTCGATACCGAAGGGGAGCTTGAAATGCAGACCCGGGTCGGTGATCTGGACCACCGCCCCGAACCTTTTCACCACCGCCTGCTGTTCCGGCTGTACCGTGTAGAAAGAAGAGAAAACCGCCCAGGCGGCAAGAAGCAGGATGGGGATCAGCCAAACGGAAAACCCGGACGGCAGTTTCTTGAAAAGCTTGCCGATTTCCGCCTGGATATCCGGCGGTCCGGAGGAATTCCCCCAGGAGTCTTTACTCATGAAAATTGTCCTTCTGAAGATGCCCGTCGGCCAATCCGGAATAATAGTGAAGCCACGGCCGAGCGACAGCCTACCACAGGGAACCGGTGGCAAGGGACACTGAAAGTGTGAGCGCCTCGTTGCGGGTCGTACCCAGCTACTGATCCACCAAAAGCTCCGCAAATTTAATGTGTAGCCAAGAGTTTTGAAGATGAACGGCCAGCATCCGGTACCAGAGGCAAAGAAAACCCGACGCCAGCCGGTGTTAAGAGAGGGGAACACTATGAATAGAAATTTTTAGAGACATCAGCCCGGGGAAAATTCCACGGTACCCCCTGGCGGCTCCATCAGCTTCGGATCTTTTTCCGGACATTGTTCACGGCCGGTTCGGGTAGCGACGATATTGCAACTCGGTCCGGAATAGGGAATCACGTTGGAGACTTTCTGTTCATTATTTAACCACCCACCCGGAAGAAAGGGACACGTGCCGTTCCCCGAAGAAGACATATCTAGTTAAGAGCAATCTCGACATTTCATTTTCGGCCAATCAGGTGCCTGCTGCGCCGTTGCCGGCAAGGAACGGGCTGCAGACGTGTTTAGCGAGCTTCTCCCGCAGCAGGCTCTCGCACTGTCTGGCCGCGGATCCTGCCAGATCCCGGTTGGGAAATATGAGGTACAGATCGACAAAGCGTTCCCCGCCCTCGGCGAGGGGCAGCGGCTGCAACAGACCGGATGCCAGTTCGCGGCGGATGGCGAGATCCGGAAGCCAGGCAAAACCCAGCCCCCGGGCCACAGCCCGCGCAGAGAGATCCATCCGGCTGACAGTCAGACGCTGGGGCGCTTCCAGCCAACCGGAATCACGACGCCGGCGCTGACCCGAATCCCGCACCACCAGCTGCCGGTGCTGGCGCAGATCCTGAAAGCTCAAGGCCCTGTTGAGCTTCAGCAATGGGTGGTCACGAAGGGCCACCGCCACAAACCGCACTCGCAAGAGCAAATCCCCCATGAACCCCGCCGGCACCACGCCGGTGATCGCCAGATCACAGCGGCGTTCCAGTAGCGCTTCCTCCGCTCCACTCAGGACAGTCTCGAGACATTCCACCCGGGTAGCAGGGCAAGTCTCCGCCATGGCTGCCAGGGTGTCGAGGAGAGCATCCTGGGGGAACAGAGTGTCTACCACCATGCGCAGTTCCGCTTCCCAGCCGGCGGCAGCCGCCCTGGCCGCCTCCTCCAGGCGCAGGGCCTCGTTCAGCAAGGCCCTCCCGCGCTGATAGAGCTGGCGGCCCACCGGGGTCAGCTCCGCCTTGCGTCCGCGGATGGCGAACACGCGAATCCCCAGTTGTTGTTCCAGTTTCTGAATGGCGTAGCTGACGGCGGATTGACTTTTGTGCAGGTGTTCCGCAGCCCTGGCGTAGGAACCCTCATCCACGACGGCCAGAAAACATTGCCATTGATCCAGACTGGCCTTCGGAGACCCCATAAACAATCTAAATACCTGATTAAATTGAATTAATAATTGCGCTTTTTTATCGATAAAGTCAATAGTTTAATAAACAAATCCACCAACGAGGAGAATCCACCATGGAGAACCTGCTTTACATCACCAGCAGCCTGTTTGGCGAACAGGGCCAGTCCAGCCAGTTGAGTCGCGCCTTTGTCGATACGCTATCCGTTGCCTACCCGAACTTGACGGTGACCCACCGGGATCTGTCGGCCGAGCCCGTCCCCCACCTGGACTACACCGGTTTCTCTGCATTTACCGTTGCGGAGGCAGAACGCACCGAGACACAACGGGCTGTGGTAGCCCTTTCCGATGCCCTGATCGACGAGTGGCGCAATGCCGATCGGGTGGTGATAGCCCTGCCACTCTACAACCTGGGGGTACCCTCGGCCTTCAAGGCCTATATCGACCATATCGCCCGGGCGGGGCAAACCTTCCGCTATACGAAAAACGGCCCGTTGGGGCTGCTCGAGGACCGTAAGGTTTATGTGGTGGCCACCCGGGGTGGCGTCTACGCTGGCGGTCCGATGGATACTCAGAGTGACTTTATCCGCCATATACTGGGATTAATAGGGATTAAGGACATCGAGTTCATCTACGCGGAAGGTCTCAATACGGGTGAGGAGTCGGCCGCCAGGGCCCTCGCCGAGGCCCGCGACCAGTTGCAGAGTAAAGCGGCCTGATCCGCGCCGGGAGGTGGCCACTATGCAGACACGCACCATTCAACGGTTTATTTCCGCCCGGGAGGCCAGGGAGGGCGCCGGGGTGCGTATCAAGCGCAGCCTCGGGCAGTCCCCCGGCGCGCGCCTCGACCCATTCCTGTTACTGGACGCCTTTTCCTCCGACAACCCGGCGGACTATATGGCCGGCTTTCCCGAGCACCCGCACCGGGGATTCGAAACCGTCACCTATATGCTGGAGGGCCATATGGAGCACAGCGACCACCTGGGCAACCGGGGCCAGTTGAACGATGGCGGCGCCCAGTGGATGACGGCGGGACGGGGTATTGTCCACTCGGAAATGCCCAGGCAAACGAACGGCCGGATGCGCGGCTTCCAGTTGTGGCTCAACCTCCCGGCGTCGGAGAAGATGAAGCCACCCGCCTACCGGGATGCCCAGGCAACGGACCTTCCCCGTCACCCGCTGCAAGGCGGTGGCGAGGCGATCGTGCTGGCCGGGCGCTGCGTCATCGACGGTAACGAGGTAACCGGCTTTTTCAACGGCCTCGACGGCAGAGCCTTCACTACCGACCCCGTCTATCTGGACATTCACCTGATGCCGGGAGGCACCGTCACCGTACAACTGCCGGCAAGTCACAACGCCTTTCTCTACGCTTACGAAGGCGCTCCGCTCGTGGCGGGGCAGAGTATGGCAACCGATACGGTGGCCGTTCTCAATGACGGAGAAGGCATAAGCCTTGCTGCTGGGCAGGCCCAGGCGAGCCTGCTGGTGCTGGCTGGGCTGCCCATTGGCGAACCGGTAGCGCAGTACGGACCCTTTGTGATGAATACCCCGGAAGAGATCGAGCAAGCCCTGCGGGACTACCGCGATGGATCGCTGGTCGGGCAGTGACAACGGCATAGTGTTCCCTTTACGAGAAATGAGGAGTCAACCCATGAATCAAGCAACTTCAAAAATCGATAGCCCCACACCAAGCCAGTTCAGGCTGATCAACAACCTTTCACCCCTGGCCTGGCCTCTTATCCGCGTCGTAACAGGCCTTTGGCTGATGCCCCACGGCGCGCAGAAATTATTCGGTTGGTTCGGAGGCCACGGCCTGACGGGCACCGGGCAGTTTTTCGACTCGATCGGCATGAGCCCGGGGCTGCCCATGGCGTTGGCGGCTGGAATTATTGAGTTCTTCGGCGGGTTAATGCTGGCCCTGGGCCTGCTGACCCGGCCGGTAGCCCTGGTTGTTGCGGCTTTCCTGATGGTCGCCATGACCGTCCATATCCACAATGGCTTTTTCTGGACCAACGGCGGCCTGGAATACCCGCTGATGTGGGCAGTGCTCGCGATCGCCCTTCTTATCCGGGGTGGCGGCTATTATTCTCTGGATGCAAGGCTGGGGCTCAGATTTTAAAAGCGATAAGGCTTGAATGATCCCTCACGTCGCCGGACCCTGCTTTTTTATGGAATGGGACCCACGTGGCACCTGGAACGACATGGCAGACTTAGTTGGCTACTCAACCGACCCGGCGTTCCCGCTCACCGTTTCCAGGTCTTGACCTGGAAACGAACCGAGCGGCCACCATCCTTCATAACCAGATGAACAGCGCGACTACCAGAAGAAAAAAAACAACAAGCAACACTGAGAGGGTGATGGCCTCGGTGCGAGTCGCACCCTGGGACCGATCCACCAGAGGTCTATCGGCTTCTGGAATCGTTTCAGGAGCCTTTCTGGCGTTAAAGCTTTTAAATAAATCTAAAGTTCCATCTTCACAAAGGTGTCTCAAAGTGCTCGCTTTGGGCGTTTGGACGAGCATATAACGACCGCCCGCCTCTGCCCTTTGAGCGAACAGGCTCCACCCATGAGGCTTCAGGTTCTCGAAGTAAATTCGGCGTTGGGCATCCGTAAGGCTTGCCTCCAGACCAGGCGTTGTCTGAAGCTGTCTCCGCCTCTCTGCAATCATCGCAGTTGCTCCGTAGTACGCTCAAGCTCAGTAAGGGCGGGCCTATCAAGGGTCGCTTAACTTGCTGATTAATCAGTCGTTTATTGCGCTGCCCTGGAAGCAGTGTGCAAAGTCCCGAACTTCGAATTTATTGAGACAACGCCGACACGAACACTCGAAGATGACATATCTACTTAATGTATCAACTTGAGTTTCCACGATGACCTGATCCGACTCGAAACACTGGGTACAGAAAATTTCTGACCGTTCCCCTATAGGCGATACAAAACTTGGCTGAAACATGATGCTATCTTCCCCTGCATATGGCGATTGGTTGTCTTAATGACCGCCTGCCCTGAAAATCCTTTGCGGCAAATCTAACATGTAGCCAATCTGTGAGCTGGTTTCCAGTTTTTAAGATAGACGGCTAACGTTCGGTATCGGAGGCAAAAAAAACCCGGTTTAGAACCGGGCTGAAGAGAGGGGGAAAACGATGAAAAGCAACTCTTAGAGCGTTCAGACCCAGGAAAAGTTCCACAACACCGGGTCGAACCTTAAAGATAGACTTTTCCAGTATTGCCGGCAGATACCCCGTCTGGACTTCATGGGTCGATGCACAGGACAGGCTTGCTTATTCAGTCGATTTTTCCCCTTTTTTCGCATAAGCCCCACGCCTGTGGCTACACTGGGAAGAATGAATCCGAAGCGACTCTATATCCGTTGGCTGAAGCACCAGGCGGCGAAACACTACCGGATTGCCACCACTATCCCCGATCATCTGAATGACGATTGCAGCCTTCACCAAGCCTGGTTTCTGTGCCCGGAAATGGAGCAATCACGGCACACTTTTAATGTTATAAGGGCAAAGCTGGCGAGGCTGGGCGAAGACTTGCTCGAGCATCCACTGAATCCAAAAGTAAAATCGAATTAATGTTAGCTGCAACGCTGCAGCCGTCCGCTGGAGGAGTCTCAGCATCTGGCAGTCAGCCGGATCGGGCTCCCGACCCGGAAGTGCCACGGGTACTGCGTTTCATCTGGCAAAACAACGCGGAAACAACGACGGGCATACCGCACATCAGTAATTGCAAAGGCTCGCGTAGCGAATAGGATTTTCGGTTATGCTGCCTCTAATCACACCAAGCCATAAACGCCAACGGAGAAAGCCAATGACCGGGGCAATACGTATTCGAGAGCACGGCGGTCCCGAGGTGCTGGAGTGGAGCACCCATGAACTGCCCTCCCCCGGGCCCGGAGAGGTGCGCGTTCGCCACACGGCCATCGGCGTCAACTTCATCGATGTCTATTTTCGTACCGGCCTCTATCCGGCGCCTGCCATGCCCTTTACACCTGGAATGGAAGGCGCGGGCACCGTCACCGAGGTTGGCGAGGGCGTAAGCGAGGTCGCCCGGGGAGATCGGGTTGCCTATGCCGCCACACCCCCGGGAGCCTATGCCCGGGAAAGACTCATCGCCGCCGATCGTTTGGTACCGTTGCCCGACAGCATCGATGAGAGCCGGGCCGCGGCAATGATGCTCAAGGGCCTGACCGCCCAGTACCTTTTGCGCCGCTGTTACGCGGTCCGGCCGGGTGAGACAATTCTGGTCCAGGCGGCAGCCGGGGGCGTCGGCCTGCTCCTTTGTCAGTGGGCAAGACACCTGGGGGCCAGGGTGCTGGGCACTGTGGGCAGCCGGGAAAAGGCGGAACTGGCCCGCCGCCACGGCTGCGACCACACCATTCTTTACCGCGAGGAAAACCTGGTCGAGCGGGTTGCGGAGCTGACCTCGGGTAAAGGCGTTGCCGTTGTTTACGACTCCGTGGGCCGGGACACTTTTATGGCTTCACTGGACTGTCTCCGCCCATTGGGAACCATGGTCAGCTTCGGCCAGTCCTCCGGTGCCATCGAACCCCTGGACGTGGGGGTGCTTGCCCGGAAGGGCTCGCTTTACCTAACCCGCCCCACGCTCTTTACCTATATCGACAAACGCCAGGATCTGCTAAACGCCGCCTCGGAACTGTTCGACCTGGTGGAACGGGGGATAATCAATATTGAAATCGGCCAGCGTTTCCCACTCCGGAAGGCGGATCAAGCCCACCGGGCACTGGAGGGCCGGCAAACCACGGGCTCGACCCTATTGATTCCCTGAGCAGAGAGCCTGCTCCATGACGACTTTAACCCCGTCGCGGGCGGACACGCAGCTGATCGATAACGAGGCTTGGACGCCATGCCCCACCCCCCGGGGAGCAAAGTGCCGGCAATGCCCATCCTAATACCGATACCACTTGACTCATGCCTGGCCCGATTCTCTATTGCCCGACTCCCCGTCATCGAACATTGGAACGATCTCGCAGCCTGGCCGTTCCCGCCTTACCAGGCCACTAGACCTGCGAGACCATCTCGAGCACGGTCCGCCTCAGTGGCGGGAATTCAGGCGCCCGATGCGGTGTTCCATGGCCTTGACCAGTTTGGAAACTGCGCCCTTGATGGCCAGGTAGGCATCTGCATCGACGTTGTCCACCACCACTGGCTCCATCCCCCTGGGCCGGGCTTCCAGCTTGCACTCCTTGTCCACGCCGCCCTTGGGACCATTCAGGTCGCTCAGGTAGACCTCGAGCGTGGTGAGCCGGTCGCCGTAGCGTTTCTCGATGTTCTCCAGTTCCTTGTCCAGATGCTGGCGCAGGGCATCGGTCAACGTGAATCGATCCTGGGGATTGACCTGAACTCTCATAAAAAAGCACTCCTGTTAGGGCCTGTTCACACTAATTGGATTGCACCTGCTGGAAGCCATTTTTGCCTCCAGCTAGGCGGAAGAAGCGAAGTTTAGTCATTCTAAATGAGCGACTGACAACAACGCTGGGGACAAAAAGGGCTCCAGCCCTTCGGGTTGTGGCTAAAAATCCACCACTCTTCGTTACTCGGACCCAAAGCACTCGCTCCGCTCGCGGGGCCAGCTTTCGCTCATTTGGAACAACCAAACTACTCTCCTCGCGCCCGCGGCGGCGGACCGCTCGATTGGTGGATTTTTAGTCACAACAGGCGTAATTCAATTAGTGTGAACAGGCCCTAGTCTCTTACCCGATTGATGGCCTCGATCCGGGGAGATTTCAATGGCAAGCGAAAAAATCCCGGGGAGACCGTCCCGGAGGACGGGCACGGAAAAACACATTTAGCGCGGCAAATATCGGAGAAGGGGAGCATTTTTCCGCCTGCCGGCGGTTTCGTGCGTCCCCGGCCTGCCCAGGCTATTGGCACCGACTGGTCACCCTCTGCATTTCATTCGGATGCGCCGGTGAAACGGATCTTCCAGATCCGCCCCGCCACCGAATCTGCCACGTACAGGTTTCCACCGGGGCCGACGGCGAGCCCCATGGGTCGGTGGCGAGCCTGGGAGGGCGAGCGAATCACCTCGACGCCGGCAAAGCCAGTGGCGAAATCCTGCCACTGCCCGACAACCTCTCCCTCTTCGTTCATGGGCACGAAAGTCACGCGATAGCCCGCCTGGGGCTCCGGCGCCCGGTTCCAGGAACCGTGAAAGGCGACAAATGCCCCGTTCCGGTACTTTTCAGGGAACCCGGTGCCGGTATAGAAAACCAGGTCGTTGGGTGCCCAGTGGGCGGGGAACGCCACCAGCGGCTCCCGGTAGTCCTCCTTTGCGGGCATCTCGCCGTCGCCACCGTATTCGGGGGCCTGCATGCGACGGTCGCGACTGCCATCGTAATAGGTATAGGGCCAGCCCAGATCGTCGCCCGCCTCGACGCGATGAAATTCCTCCGCCGGCAGCGCCGCATTCTCTTCGGTGGTGTAATGGGCGGGCCATAGACTGTAAAGCTGGTCCCGACCGTGCTGTACCAAATAGAGACTTTCGGCAACCGGATGCCAGGCCAGGGCCACCGCGTTGCGCATCCCGGTAACGAAGCGGTCGGCGTCGCCCTGGGCCTGACCGGTTTTATCGGGATCGAAGGACCAGACACCGCCGTGACGCTCAAGCAGGGGACAGGGCCGCCGGCCGGGCGACCCCGGAGTGCGCGACTCTTCCTGACAGGCGTTGGAGGGCGCCCCGACGTTGACAAAGGCCCGGCCGTCGGCGGTCAGCGCCAGGGATTTGGCTGCATGCTGCCCCTGCCGGGAAAACCCGCCAATAACCTTGCGGGGCGACGGCGGGGCCTGCTCCTCCTCCCCCTTTTCACCCAGGGGCAGGGAGTAGACAGCTGTGTTGGTGGAATAGAAAAGCTGCCCGTTGCGGATTTCAATGCCGGTACCGCCCTGGTCCGATACAACCCGCCGGACACTGTCGGCCCGGCCATCGCCATCGCCGTCCCTTAGACGAAGCACACCGGGATTGGCATGGCTGGTTGCCAGGCGAACGTAGATATCGCCGTTCTCGGCAATGGCAATATGCCGGGCCCTGCCCACACCGGGGTGGAACACGCTGGCCTCAAAGCCGTCCGGCAAATTGAGCTCACCGGCAAGAACAGGGCTGCCGATTAGGAAAATAACCCCGATCATCCACCGGCGAAAACCGTTGCCATCCATACCGTTCTCCCTAGCTTCATTACTGATTACCGGGGAAAGCTTAGTCGACCGGCGAGGAAGGCGCCACGACCGGGGGTGGCACCGGGCAACGGACTTTAATCGAGCTGGATCTGCATATGGAAGGTAGTGCCGATATCCACATCGGAGGTGACCGCCATCTGTCCCTGATGGTGTTCGGTGATAATAAAGTGAGAAAAGGACAACCGCTGGCCGGCAGCGTAATCCGGGTTTTCGGGGCTGTGACTGAAAAAGGGCTCGAAAATATGCTGTTGCTCTTCCTCGGTGAGCCCCACACCGTTGTGCTGGACCTTGATCCAAAGGGCCCCGTAACACTCCATGGCCTGGATACGGATGGTGGGCTGGTGATCCGGCTTGTCGACCTGACCCAGGGCATGGCAGGCGTGGCGAAAAAGACTCAGGAAGACCTGTTGCAATTCCGATTCGTAGCAGGGTACCGGCGGCAGGTTGGGCTCGTAATCCCGCTCGATGGTGATATCCCGGAAGCGCAGTTTAGCGGGAACCGCCAGAACGTGCTCGGCCAGTTCCAGGGCGTGGTCGATAATCTCGGTGATATCGCCCGGCCGCTTCTCCTCGCCCCGCCCACGAGCGAAAGCCAGCAGGTTACTGATTACTGCGGCCGCCCGGCTGCCCTGTGCGGTGGCATCATCCAGCAACCCCGTCAATTCGGGCCGGTCGCCTCCTCCCGGCAAAACCGCCCCGTTTTCGCTTTCGCGCAAAAGGCTTGCCACAGTCTGCACATCCTGCACCATGGCCTGGAGCGGGGCATTGATATCGTAGGCCATGGTGGCGGCAAGTTCCCCCATGGATGACATCTTGTCCCGGTGGATCAGCATATTTTCCGCCAGGATCTGCTTGGTGACGTCGTCGATAAGGATGACGACCCCGGTTTCCAGGTGATCCCGGAGCGGGTAGATGGTGATATCGAAATGGGAGCGCCCGCGCTGGCTGTGTTTGATGGTAATGGTGCGATTTTCCCGTCTCGCCTCCTCGACCTGCCGGGGCGAGACGGTAATGGTGGGATAGATCTCCCACAGGTTCTTGCCCAGGGCACTGGCGGCGCTGATACCGGCAATTTCCTCCGCGCTGCGATTCCACTGGGTGACCTTTCCGTCCTTTTCGAGGCCGATCAACATCAGCGGCATCGATTCCAGAATGTTCTTGATATAGGACTCGGACGAACGCAACCGCGCGGTGGTTTCCCTATGGTCCTGGATTTCCCGCTCCAGGAGTTCATTGGACTGTTTGAGGAGACGGTTGGATTCATTCAGGGTTGCCGTGCGGTCCCGGACGCGAACTTCCAGTTCGGCGCGGATAGCCTCCAGCGCCCGGTTTGACCTGTGCGCCCGCTTGACGGCGAAGAAGAGGGAAATCACGGTCACGGTCAACAGCAGGATAAGTACACCGCTTGACCAGTTGGCCACGTACTGCCAGTTGGTATGGCCTTCCTCGTCCTTGAAATAATCGATAAGCCCCGCATGAAGCACGGCACTTTGGAAAGAAAGCAAAATCGCTGTCAAGAATCTGGTCATGAGCGCAGTCAATGGATTGAACGGCTAAACGGCGGTCGTCGTTGCGGGGAAGCGCTGACGGCCGTGGGCGAGTGCGCAGTATAGCCACAGGACGCGGCCATGTTAATGCCGGGCGCTATCAGCCCGCTAAAACCTGACAATTGCCTTTGTTTTATTTAGTCGATGTTCGGACCTGGACGGGCCTCGGGGCCCGTGGCGGCGACTCCCAACGCCGTCTTATTCATCCGGCAATCGGGCAACTCAAAGGTTCATGGGCTAATCAAGGCGTTCGCTCATCCAATTGACGAGCCCGCCAGCGAGCAGGATCTGTCGCTGCCTCTCCGTCAGGTCGTAGCCCAGTCGCAGGGAAGAGCCATCGCTTCGCTTTGCGCTGATTTGCCCGCCCTTCTCCAGGGTTTCCACGAGGTTGCCAAGATGAATGACGTCGTCCCGGTCAGGCGCGGCCTCGTCGGCGTCCTCCAGCAACAGGGGAAGCACGCCGTAATTGACCAGGTTTTGCAGGTGTATGCGGGCAAACGAGCGGGCTATGACCGCCCGCAGGCCCAGGTAACGGGGTGCCAGGGCCGCGTGCTCACGGCTCGACCCCTGGCCGTAATTTTCACCGCCGACCACCGCGTGGCCGTCGCCTTCCTTCAGGGCTTCGGCCCGGTCGGCGTAGCTCTCATCCACCGCCTGGAACGCGAAGCGGGATATTGCCGGGACATTACTCCGATAGGGAAGCACTTCGGTACCGGCAGGCAGGATTTCGTCGGTGGAGATATCATCGTCGACGCGCAACAGCACCGGCAGTTCCATTTCTTCCGGCAAGGCCTCGAAGGCGGGCATGACGTCAATATTGGGGCCCTTGACGAGTTCCACCCTGCGTCCCTCCCGGGCCGGGAGAGGCGGCTGGAACATCTCCCAGTTGAGGACGGGGTCCTCGGGGGGTGTAACGTCCGGACATTTCATATCCATTTCGCGGGGATCGGTGATTTTCGCCTTCAGCGCCGATGCGGTGGCGGTTTCCGGGCTGCACAGGAAAACGCTGTCCTCTTGGGTGCCGGAGCGACCGGCAAAGTTGCGGGGCACGGTGCGCAGGCTGTTGCGACCCGTCGCCGGGGCCTGGCCCATGCCGATACAGCCGTTGCAGCCTGCCTGGTGCAACCGGGCACCGGCATGCAGCAGGGGATTGAGCTTGTCCTCCCTGGCCAGATTTTCGAGTGTCTCCCGGGAAGTGGGATTGATGTCGAAGGAGACGCCGGGCGCCACCTGCCGGCCTCTCACCATTTCGGCCGCGATGGCAAAATCCCTATAACCGGGATTCGCCGAGGAACCGATATAGGCCTGGTAGATGGGCTCGCCGGCCAGTTCCCGAACGGGCACCACATTGCCCGGGCTGGACGGCTTTGCAATGAGGGGCTCCAGCGCGGAGAGGTCGATTTCCTCGTCGTGATCGTAGCTGGCCCCGTCGTCCGCCGCCATGGCTTGCCACTCGTCCTGCCGCTGATGCCGCGCCATGAAATCCCGGGTGGCCTCGTCGGCAGGGAAAACCGTCGAAGTGGCCCCCAACTCGGTCCCCATATTGGCGATCACGTGACGGTCCATGGCGCTCAGGCAGCCCAGACCGGGACCATGGTATTCGATGACCTTGCCCACACCGCCCCGGACACCGTGGCGACGCAGCATTTCCAGAACCACATCCTTGGCGCTGACCCAGTCCGGTAATTCGCCCACCAGGCCCACGCCCCAGATCTCGGGCATCCTGACTGAAAAAGGCTCGCCGGCCATGGCCATGGCCACATCGAGCCCGCCGGCGCCGATGGCCAGCATACCCAGGCCGCCCGCCGCCGGCGTATGGCTGTCGGAACCGAGAAGCAACTTCCCGGGCCTGCCAAAATATTGCATGTGCAACGGGTGGCTCACGCCATTGCCGGCACGGCTGTACCAGATACCGAACCGGCGACAGGCGCTTTCCAGAAACAGGTGATCGTCGGGATTCTTGTGGTCGCTCTGAATAAGGTTGTGATCCACATACTGCACCGAGACTTCGGTCTTGACGCGGTCCAGGGCCATGGTCTCCAGGGCCAGCATCACCAGTGTGCCGGTGGCGTCCTGCGTCAGGGTCTGATCCACCTTGAGAGCGATGCGTTCCCCCGGTGTCATCTCGCCTTCGGCCAGATGATCGCGAATAAGTTTTCGGGCGAGATTGTCAGCCACGGCGCACTACTCCTTCACTCTCGGCAAATGGTCAGGTCCTTCACTCTCGGCAAATGGTCAGGGGGGGGGTCAGGTTCGACCTGCATGGGCCTATGCTGAAAGCGTAGCACAGGGTTTTCCTGCAAACGCCGCTATCCCGCCGGATCGTCCCAAAATCATCCCTCCCTGATCCGGCTCTTCGGTCAAATTCTTTTAAAAAGACCTCCATGGCAAGGTTCCGCCGACTGTTCTAGCCTCTGTATGAAACACCACGAGCCAGCATCGCCGGTCTTCGGCACAGTGCCGGTCGTGGTCCATTGGCTGTCTATCGACGACGTTATCACCGGATCGCGGGAGGATAATGAGATGGGAGAATTTTTTGACGAATCACTGAGCTTCCTACACCAGGCAGGGCAGGTCGGCGACATCGACCCCAAGGTGATCGAGCTTTTGGAAGTTCCCCATCGCACCGTGATATTTCGCATCCCCCTGAAAATGGACGACGGCAGCCGGCGTATCTTCGAAGCCTATCGTGTCCACTACAACGATGCCCTGGGCCCGACCCGGGATGGCACCCGCATTACCCCTGACCTGTCGCTCCAGGAAGTCGAGGCCCTGGGCCTGCTAATGTGCATCAAGCACGCCGCGGGGAGAATTCCAGCCGGCGGCGGCAAGGGCGGAATCCGCGCGGATCCGCGCAAACTGAGCAACAACGAACTGGAGCGCCTGTGTCGGGCCTATATTCGCCAACTCCGTCCCCAGGGGCCGGCCTATGACATTCCCGGCGCCGATATAGGTACCTCCGGCCAAACCATGGCCTGGATGCTGGACGAATACGAAAAGATCAACGGTTACCACTGCCCCGCTGCCATCAGCGACAAGCCGCCCATTCTCGGTGGCTCCTATGGTGGCGAGGAAGCCACCGGGCGGGGCGTATTCGAGGTCACCGAAGTGGCCTGTGAAAACCTGGGCCTTAAACTGAAAGAGGCCCGGGTCGCCATCCAGGGCTTCGGCCAGGTGGGCAGCGTTGTCGCCGATGCCCTTCACCAGGCCGGCGTTACTTTGGTAGCGGTGAGCGATGTAACCGGGGGCATCTACCAGGCCGAGGGCCTGGATATTCCCTCGCTGCAACAGCATGTGGAAGAGAACGGCACGGTGGAGGGTTTCCCGGCGGGCCGGACCCTGAACAATGCCGAATTACTGGAATGCGATTGCGATATCCTGATTCCAGCCGCCGTACAGGGCGTCATCAACGAAGACAATGTCGATAGGATCCAGGCTTCCCTGATCGTCGAAGGCGCCAACGCACCCGTCACCCACCGGGCCGATGAGCGGTTGCGCGAGCGCGATATCGCCCTGGTTCCGGACGTCATCGCCAACAGCGGCAGCGTCCACGTCTGTCAGATGGAGCGCAGCCAGGGCCTGTATGACAATTACTGGGATGCGGAAACCGTGGACAAGCGCCGACGTGAGCGGGTGCTGGACAGCTATGAAAGAGCCCGGAGAACCACCCGCGACCTGAAACTCGCATCCCACCGGCACGGCGCCTGGGTCAACGCCCTGCGCCAGATTGCGGAGGCGGTTCATACCCGGGGGTGGCTCTGAGGCAATGAACGCATCCGATTTCTTCCATGACAAAACATTGCTGATTGAGCATCTGGAATCGGGTTGCAAACCGCCATCCCGACGGCGGGTGGGTAAGGCGCAAGGGAAATGGTGGGTAGTGCGACCTGTGTCCCGTCACCCTGGACGGCCGCCGCCATTCGCCGGCAGCACCTGCTGTCAAGGTGCAGCGCGATTGGTCATTCCCGGTCACCACCTTAGAGTCCAAAGGGATAGGTGTCCGGCATACCCGCCATCTCCTGCGCATCAAGTGGCGTCACGGCGCTTGTCTCGTCCAGCCAGATGTATTCGTCGAACTGGTCGGCGAGTCGGGCGTGAAAATAGTGACTGGCCCATTCGGTATCCGGACGGTAGATCACGCCAATGGCGCGTTCCGGGCGCTCCTCTTGAAGCGAGTGCCGCAGGGAGCGGTCGTTCAGATGCCGCAGGGGCAGGTGAAATGCGGGAATCCCGGTATCGTGGCAAACGCGCTCCCAGCTTTCCGCCAGGGAAGGGCGCACCTCTTTGACCTCCATGGGGGCACCCCAGTCACTGGCGGCGGCCACCGTGCCGGTGTGGGTGCCGAAACCGATCAGGTAGGCGCTGTCGCCATAAACCTTGCGACACAGTTCGCCGATATTGTATTGGCCGCGCCGGGCCATGTCCGTGGCGGCGGCATTGCCGTTGTGGGAGTTGTGCGCCCAGACCACTATTTTGCTATGCCCGCCGCGATAATCCAAAAGCGATTTCAGGGTTTCGAACATATGGCTGTCGCGCAGGTTCCAGGAGTCCGCGTAGCCGGTATAGAGAGTCCGATAGTATTCTTCGGCGTTGGCCACCAATCGGGCGTTCTGCACCGCATCAAGGAAACTGTCACCGTCCCGGGCCGCATATTCCATGCGTTTTTCCACCAGGTCGGTGAGAATGTCAACCACCTCCTGCTCACATTCCCGAAAGCGTGCGGAGAGTGCCGCACGACCGTATAAGGCGGGTTCCTCCTGCCACGGCATCAGGCAGCTGTAACGTTCCCGGGCCACGGCTGCCGCTTCCGGATCCACGCCTTCCAGGTACTTGAGCACCTCCTCGATGGACGTGAACAGGCTGTAGAGATCGAGACCGTGAAACGAAACCCGTTCCGATTGATGGGGGATCGGCCCGTTGTGGCGGCGCAACCACTCGACAAACTCCTGGACATCCGTGTTGCGCCACATCCAGGAGGGAAAGCGGGTGAAGGCCCGCCATTCCGAGGGCGGTGTGGTCAGGTGGCGTACATAATGATCGATACGGGCGGCGTCCGGCCAGTCCGCCTCCACCGCCACCATGTTGAAACCCTTGCGTTCGATCAGGGTGCGGGTGATTGCCGCCCGGTAGCGGTAGAACTCGGATGTACCGTGGCTCGCCTCGCCGATCAAAACCACAGGGGCATCGCCGATGCGTTTCATCAATCCATTGAGATCGGGCGATTCGAAATTGTCGATAGATTCCGCAACCCCGGCGACCTGGTCGGCCAGGGAGGCCGCCGTGGTGTCACTCATAATTGACCCTCCCATGTTGGCTGCTGTAAGAAATCAGTGTCTACACTGAAGTGTAGCCAAAGTGCCCACACCCAAACGGCACGGGATGCAAGTTATTTCTATACTCGGGGAAAGCAATAACCGGGGCCACCATGAACCGGATTCCCAGAAAATTGCGAGAGCAATGCAGCAAACAAAAGGCGCCTGGCTTCGTCGCGCTTATGAAGGCGGTTCTTTCGGATCAGGCTTTCGACGACGATGGCTGGCTATTCGAACGCAAACTGGACGGGGTGCGGTGCCTGGCCATTAACAATGGCAAAAAGACCACACTGTATTCCCGCAACCGCAAACGACTGAACCGTACCTACCCGGAAATTGTCACGGCCGTTGAAGCACTTCCCGGCCGCTTCGCCGTCGACTGCGAACTGGTGACTTTTCACAAAGGGTTGACCTCTTTCGCCAAGCTGCAGCGTCGAATGCAGGAAAAAGACCCGGACGAAAAACTCCGGCGAGCAGTGCCGGTCCACGCTTATGTTTTCGACATCATCCATCTGGATGGCTACAACACGGAACAGCTTCCCCTGCGGGAACGCAAAAAATTACTCAAAGCGGCGTTTCGTTTCCAAACACCGCTCCACTACCTGCCCCATCGCAACGCAGCGGGCAAAAAGTATCACCGGGAAGCGTGCAAGAAAGGCTGGGAAGGCGTAATAGCAAAGGCCGCGCACAGTCCTTATCAACGAAAACGGTCCCGGCAATGGCTCAAGCTGAAATGCACGAATGGCCAGGAGTTGATTATCTGCGGCTACACCGAGCCTGAAGGCAAGCGCACCGGCTTTGGCGCTCTCCTGCTGGGCTACTACGACAGTGACAAACTCTGCTACGCCGGCCGCGTGGGCACGGGCTTTGACGAAGACCTGTTGACCCGGCTACACCGGCGAATGGCACAAATGAAACGGCGTAGCTGTCCCTTTGATGATTTCGAGGGCAGCGAAAAGGACGTCACCTGGGTTACCCCGAAATTGGTGGCGGAAATCGGTTTTACCGAGTGGACCCGCGACGGCAAGTTGCGACACCCCCGGTTCCTGGGTCTGCGGGAAGACAAGGCGCCTGAAGACGTGGTAAAGGAGGAGCCATGACCAAAGCAGAGCGGCAATTACGGGTCGGAACTTCCGGCTGGCATTTCGACGACTGGGTGGGCAATTTTTATCCGGATAAAACCCCGTCGCATCAAATGCTCAAGACCTATGCCCGCAGCTTCAATAGCGTGGAAATCAACAAGACTTTTTACAGCCTGCCCGACAGCAAAACCGTGCGGGAGTGGGTTACGGAGACACCCGGGGATTTTCTCTTCGCCGTCAAGGCCAGCCGTTATCTCACACACATGAAAAAACTCAAGGATCCCGGCCAGCCACTCGACCGGCTGGTACGCACGCTGGAGCCGCTGGGCGACAAGCTGGGGCCGGTGCTCTTCCAGCTTCCGCCCAGGTGGCGGGTCAATACAGAAAGGCTCGAGAGCTTCCTCGCGCAAACGCCCGGGGGCCTGAAATGCGCCTTCGAGTTTCGCGACCCCAGCTGGTTTTGCGATCCGGTCTATGAAAGCCTGGAAAAGCATGGCGCCTCTCTGTGCTTTTACGATCTCCAGCAATACCGCTCGCCCCAGGTTGTCACCGCCGACTTCGTTTACATCCGGATGCACGGCCCGGCGAAAACACCCTACGAAGGCGCCTACGATGGCCGCACCCTCGCCGGACTGGCGAGAAAATGCCGGCGCTGGCGGGAAACGGGAAAATCCGTTTACTGTTTTTTTGACAACGACAGGAAAGCCTGCGCCCCGGGCGATGCAAATCGCCTGCTGGCCAGCTATCAAAAACAGGCCAGCTGAGTCGTGTCCAGGCTCAAGCGCACGGTCACCCTGCCCCAGTTGGTCTTTGACGGCCTGGGCACCAAGGTGGGTGGCGGTATTCACATCGGGAGCATCATTCTCATGGTCTTTGCCCTGCTCAATGTCAGCCTCTGGCGCACCAGGCGGCGTGGCGATCCGTTACCGGATCGTGCCCGGTCTTGTCCGCTCGCGGTGCCGGCACCAAGGGGGGCTGGCCTGTGCCGGGTTAATGGGTTTACAGGCTCCGGCCTGGCTAGCGGGTTGACCCGCGCCGCGACGCCACGCGGCCGATGCTTTGGCAATATTCCCGTGGTGCCATCCCCGTCCACTGGCGAAAGGCACGGGTGAAAGACCGGGCCTCGGAAAAGCCGACGATTTCCGATACCCGCTCCACAGGCAGTCCTTCCTCCACCAGCTTGCCGATGGCGGTTTCCCGGCGGATGTCATCCTTGATCTTCTGGTAACTGGTACCGCTGCGCCGCAACTGGCGATAAAGCGTCTGGGCACCGATTCCCAACTCCATCGCCACTTCGTCAAGACCGGGAAACACCAGCGCCGCATCGCTGCGGTTCTCGATAATGCGCTCGATCTGTCGCTCCAGGCTGCTGTCCACGCCGGGAATGGTCATCACATCCGCGGGCGCATTGCGCACAAAATAAGTCAATTCGGCGTTGCTGCGCACCAGGGGCTTGTCCAGATAGACGGCATCAAAGACCAGCTGGTTGCTTCCCCGATCGAACTGGAGCTTGCCGGGGAACATGATCTGCAATTCGCGGCGGTGTTGCGGCTCGGGAAAGGCAAAATGGGTTTCTCGCAGGCGAATGGCCTCGCCGATGTACCAGCTCGGGAAGCGGTGCCAGATCACCAGCAGGAACTCGGCGAGGAAATGCTCGGGGTCCAGCTCGGGACGGGCGAGAGAGAACCGAAAAACCGCCCTGCCCCGCTTTTTTTCCAGCGCCATGGACAGATTGTCACCGATCAGGCTGTAAAATTCGGCGGCCTGTTCGAGCATTTCGCCCAGCGTCCGGCTGTGTTTGACCAGATCGCACATGATCCTGAAGACCCCCACGCGACAGGGGTTGGCGGTGAAGCCCATGAATTCGTCGTCCAGTTCAAGCTGGATCAGCTTGAACAGCCGCGCCACCTGATCGGTATGAACCCGGCGGGAAGGATCGCCCACCAGTTGCGGGTTGATGCCGGCCCGCGTGAGCAGGGAACGGGGACTGAAACCGCGGCTCTGCGGTGCCCTGAGCGACGCCAGCACATGATGCATACAAATAGTGGCCACAAGAATTACGTCCTTTTCTGTGATGAATAGACACTCTAAGTGTTTATTGTCTCAAATTTATGATATTTTTTGTGAGTTTTGTTGACAAAAAACGTCCTTACCAAAATTCCCGACAACCGCTATGGTTGGCGCCGTTTGACCTATCCTATAAAGTCGCGATAGGCACGATAACCGCCCCGGGGCTATCTTTAACAATTCCTGCGCATAACCACTGGAGACTTTGGCCATGACCGATTTTCCCAAGCCTTCGTTGAACGAATGGCGAGAGGCTGCCGAGAAGGAACTCAAAGGGCGCTCGCCCGAGGAACTCGTATGGGAAACCCCGGAAGGTATCCCGGTAAAACCGCTCTATACGGCGGAGGATACCGACAGTCTCGAGCACATGGATTCGCTGCCGGGCTTCGCCCCCTTCAAGCGCGGCCCGCGGGCCACGATGTACACCGCGCGCCCCTGGACCGTGCGCCAGTACGCCGGCTTTTCCACCGCCGAGGAGTCCAACGCCTTTTACAAGCGCAACCTGGCGGCCGGCCAGCAGGGCCTGTCCGTTGCCTTCGACCTGGCAACCCACCGGGGCTACGATTCCGATCACGAACGCGTCACCGGTGACGTGGGCAAGGCCGGCGTGGCCATCGACAGCGTCGAGGACATGAAAGTCCTGTTCGACGAGATTCCCCTGGATCAGGTCTCTGTATCCATGACCATGAACGGCGCCGTGCTGCCGGTAATGGCCATGTATATTGTCGCCGCCGAGGAACAGGGTGTCACGCCGGACAAGTTGGCCGGTACGCTGCAAAACGACATCCTCAAGGAATTCATGGTCCGCAATACCTATATCTACCCGCCCGCGCCCTCCATGCGCATTGTCTCCGACATCATCGGGTACACCGCGGACCACATGCCCAAATTCAACTCGATCTCGATTTCCGGCTACCACATGCAGGAAGCCGGCGCCACCAATGTCCAGGAGCTGGCCTTTACCATCGCCGACGGCATCGAGTACGTGCGCACCGCCATCGAGAGCGGCCTGGAGGTGGACAAGTTCGCACCGCGCCTGTCCTTCTTCTTCGCCATAGGCATGAACTTCTTCATGGAAGTGGCCAAGCTCCGTGCAGCCAGGATTCTCTGGGCCTCCATGATGAAGGAGAAGTTCAGCCCCAAGAACCCCAAATCCCTGATGCTGCGCACTCACTGCCAGACCTCGGGTGTCAGCCTCACCAGTCGCGACCCCTACAACAACATCATGCGCACCACCGTTGAAGCCATGGCGGCGGTGCTGGGCGGCACCCAGTCACTGCACACCAACGCCTTCGACGAGGCCCTCGCCCTGCCCACCGACTTTTCGGCTCGCATCGCCCGCAATACCCAGCTGGTGCTCCAGCACGAGACGGGCATCACCAACGTGGTGGACCCCCTCGCCGGCTCCTATTATGTGGAATCCCTTACCGACCAGTTGGTTCAGGAAGCCCGCAAGGTCATCGAGGAAGTGGAGGAAATGGGCGGCATGACCCGCGCCGTGGAGTCGGGCATGCCCAAGCTGCGTATCGAGGAAGCCGCGGCCGAGAAACAGGCGCGTATCGACCGGGGCGAGGAAGTCATTGTCGGCGTCAACAAATATCAACTCGACAAGGACAAGGAGCCCAATGTCGATGTGCTGGACATCGACAACAGCGCGGTTCGGGATTCCCAGATTCGCGGCCTTAAGAAGGTCCGGGCACAACGTAACCAGAACGCCTGCCACGCCGCCCTGGATAAGCTCACCGAGGCCGCCGAATCCGGTCAGGGCAACCTCCTTACCCTGGCGGTGGATGCCGCCCGGGAGCGCGCCACCGTGGGCGAGATCTCCGATGCCCTGGAAAAGGTCTGGGGCCGGCACCGCGCCCAGCAGCGCACCATCAGCGGCGTTTACGGCAAGGCCTATGAAGGAGACAGCATGTTCGATTCCATCAAGGAAAAAGTCGAAGCCTTTGCCCGGGACCACGGTCGCCGTCCCCGGCTGCTGGTGGCCAAGATGGGCCAGGACGGCCACGACCGCGGCGCCAAGGTCATTGCCACCGCCTTTGCCGATATCGGTTTCGACGTGGACATCAGCCCCATGTTCCAGACCCCGGAGGAAGCCGCCCGCCAGGCCGTTGAAAACGACGTCCACATCGTCGGTGTCTCCTCTCTGGCAGCCGGCCACAAGACCCTGGTGCCCCAACTGATGGATGCCCTTAAGAAGGAAGGCGCCGAGGACGTGCTGGTGGTCTGCGGCGGCGTCATTCCGCCCAAGGACTACGAAGATCTCCTGAACATGGGCGTGGCGGCCGTGTACGGTCCCGGCACCAATATCACCGAGGCGGCCTCGGAAGTGATCGACCTGATCGACAAGAAAGTGAACGGATAACAAGCGAAAGGCAGGATAAAATTATGCACGAAATCATCGAACAGCTGGAGGCGAAACGCGAAGAGGCCCGCCAGGGCGGTGGCCAGAAGCGGATCGACGCCCAGCATGCCAAAGGTAAACTCACCGCGCGCGAGCGCATTGAACTGCTCCTGGACCCCGGCTCCTTCGAGGAGTGGGACATGTTCGTGGAGCATCGCTGCACGGACTTTGGCATGGATGAGCATCATGTGCCCGGCGACGGGGTCGTGGTGGGCTACGGCACGCTCAACGGCCGGCTGGTCTTTGTGTTCAGCCAGGATTTCACCGTCTACGGCGGCTCTCTGTCGGAGGCCCATGCCGAAAAGATCTGCAAGGTGATGGATCAGGCCATGAAGATGGGCGCCCCGCTTATCGGCCTGAACGACTCCGGCGGCGCCCGGATCCAGGAAGGGGTCGCCTCCCTGGGAGGTTATGCGGAGGTATTCCAGCGCAATGTCATGGCGTCCGGAGTTATTCCCCAGATCTCCATGATCATGGGCCCCTGCGCCGGCGGTGCGGTCTACTCCCCTGCCATGACCGACTTCATTTTCATGGTCAAAGATAGCTCCTACATGTTCGTCACCGGTCCGGAAGTGGTGAAAACCGTAACCCACGAAACCGTGACCGCGGAACAACTGGGCGGCGCCGTCACCCACACCTCCAAATCCGGTGTCGCGGACCTGGCCTTCGAGAACGACATCGAGGCCCTGATGAAACTGCGGCGCTTCGTCAACTACCTGCCCGCCAGCAACCGGGAAAAGCCGCCGGTCTGGCCCACGGATGACCCGGCGGACCGCAAGGACATGTCCCTGGACACCCTGGTGCCCGACGACCCGAACAAGCCCTACGATATCAAGGAGCTGATCGTGAAGATCGGCGACGAGAGGGAGTTTTTCGAGCTTCAGCCGGACTATGCGCCGAATATTGTCATCGGATTTATCCGCATGGAAGGTTCCACTGTCGGCGTGGTGGCCAACCAGCCCCTGGTGCTCGCCGGCTGCCTGGACATCGATTCCGCCAAGAAAGCCGGACGGTTTGTGCGTTTCTGCGATGCCTTCAATATTCCCATCCTGACGCTGGTTGACGTACCGGGCTTTATGCCCGGCACCACCCAGGAGTATGGCGGCATTATCAAGCACGGCGCCAAACTGCTCTACGCCTATGCCGAAGCCACGGTGCCCAAGGTCACCGTCATTACCCGCAAGGCCTACGGCGGCGCCTACGACGTGATGAGCTCCAAGCATCTGCGCGGCGATGTCAATTTCGCCTGGCCGTCGGCGGAAGTCGCCGTCATGGGGCCCAAGGGGGCGGTGGAGATCATCTTTCGCAAGGATATAGGGGACGAGGAAAAGATCGCGGCCCGAACGGAAGAATATCGCCAGACCTTTGCCAACCCCTTTATTGCGGGCAAGCGCGGCTATATCGACGACGTGATCATGCCCCACGAAACCCGTAAACGGGTGTGCCGTTCCCTGGCCATGCTCCGGGACAAGGAACTGGAAAACCCGTGGCGCAAGCATGGCAACATCCCCCTGTAGCACACAGGTCAGTCGCAAATCAGGAATTCACGATTTTAAAAGAAAACGCCTATGTTTAAGAAAATACTCGTTGCCAACCGCGGTGAAATCGCCTGCCGCGTTTTCAAGACCGCCAAAAGCCTGGGTATCGGCACTGTAGCGGTTTTCTCCGATGCCGACCGGGATGCACTCCACGTCCAGATGGCGGATGAATCCGTTCATATCGGTCCCGCCGCCTCCAGCGAAAGTTATCTGGTCATCGACAAAATCATCGATGCCTGCAAACAGACTGGTGCCGATGCGGTCCATCCGGGCTACGGCTTTCTGTCGGAGAACCGCAAGTTTGCTGAAGCGCTCTACAAAGAGGGCATTACCTTTATCGGCCCCGGCGGCAAGGCCATCGAGGCAATGGGTGACAAGATCACCTCCAAGAACCTGGCGGATGAAGCCGGCGTCAACACCATCCCCGGTTTCACCGGCGTGGTGGAGAACGGCGAGCACGCTGTTCAGATCGCCAATGACATCGGCTACCCGGTGATGCTGAAAGCCTCGGCCGGCGGCGGCGGCAAGGGTATGCGCGTGGCCTGGAACGAGGAGGAATGCCGGGATGGTTTCGAGCGCGCCACCAACGAGGCCCGCTCCAGCTTCGGCGACGACCGGGTTTTCATCGAGAAGTTTATCCAGGAACCCCGACATATCGAGATTCAGGTGATCGCCGACAGCCACGGCAACACCCTTTATCTGGGCGAGCGGGAGTGCTCCATTCAACGACGTCATCAGAAGGTTATCGAGGAGGCGCCCTCGCCTTTCATCGATCCCGAGACCCGCAAGGCCATGGGCGAACAGGCCGTTGCCCTGGCCAGGGCCGTGGACTACCAGTCCGCGGGCACGGTGGAATTTATCGTTGATGCGGATAAGAACTTCTATTTTCTCGAAATGAACACCCGTCTCCAGGTGGAGCACCCGGTTACCGAAAAAGTTACCGGTCTGGATCTCGTCGAGTTGATGATCCGCATCGCCGCGGGCGAGAAACTGCCCGTTGGCCAAAATGACGTCAAGCTGGAAGGCTGGGCCATCGAGACCCGCGTCTACGCCGAAGACCCGTTCCGTAACTTCATGCCCTCCACCGGCCGGCTCACCCGTTATATGCCTCCGCCGGAAACCGATAGCGTCCGTATCGACACCGGCGTCTTCGAGGGCGGCGAAGTCTCCATGTTCTACGACCCCATGATCGCCAAGTTGATCACCTACGACAAAACGCGAACCGCTGCTATCGACCGGATGGTGGATGCGCTGGATGCCTATTATATTCGCGGAGTCAACCACAATATCAGTTTCCTCAACGCCCTGATGGTCCACCCTCGTTTCGTGGAGGGTCGACTGACCACCAACTTTATCGCCGAGGAGTTTCCGGACGGTTTCAGTGCTGAGGATATTCCCCACCGGGATATCAATGTGCCGGTGGTCGTGGCTGCCTGCGTCAACCAGAGCTTCGCCAAGCGTGCCGAGGGCCTGAGCGGACAGACCCGGGGCCTGGGCTACGCGGCGCCGTCGGAATGGAAAGTCCTGATCAGCGGCGAAACATACGACACCAGTGTCGTGCTCAACGAACGCGGCTACTCCCTGACCGTTAACGGGAAGCCCTATGAAGTCGTGACGGCTTGGAAACGTGGCCAGCCCCTGTTCGAAGCCACCATTAACGAGAAACCTGTCTGCGTGCAGGTCGATCCGGAAGGGATCTACTACCGCCTCTTCCATCGCGGAGCGGAATTCAAGACCCTGGTCCTGACACCCCGGACTCTCGAGCTCAACAGCCATATGCTCGAAAAGGAACCACCGGATCTGTCCAAGTTCCTGCTCTCGCCGATGCCTGGCCTGCTTATCACATTGAAGGTCGGAGTCGGCGACGAAGTGAAGGAAGGTGAGGAACTGGCGGTGGTCGAGGCCATGAAAATGGAAAACAGCCTTCGCGCCATGGAAGACGGCGTGGTCAAGGAAGTCCTCGCCGAAGAAGGCGCCAGCCTCACGGTGGATCAGGCCATTCTGGAATTCGAGTAGACGTCACCGGGGTGACGGACAGGCATCATGCGAATTCCCGACATCGAAGCACTGACCAAGGAAATCCGGCGGGGCGACCGCCGGGCCCTTGCCAAGGGTATCACCCTGGTGGAATCCAGCCGATCGGACCACCGGCAGGCGGCCAATCAACTGCTCGAAAACCTGATGCCCGATACCGGCAACTCAATTCGTCTGGGGATTACCGGCGTTCCCGGCGTGGGAAAATCCACCTTTATCGAGGTATTTGGCAACCAGGCCATCGATCTGGGCCACAAGGTGGCCGTCCTGGCCGTGGACCCCAGTTCTTCCATCAGCGGGGGCTCCATCCTGGGTGACAAGACCCGGATGGAAATGTTGTCCCGGCGAAAGGAGGCTTATATTCGCCCTTCTCCGGCGGGCGAGACCCTGGGCGGTGTGGCACGGCGTACCCGAGAAACACTGTTATTGTGCGAGGCAGCCGGCCACGACCTGATCATCGTTGAAACTGTCGGCGTCGGCCAGTCGGAAACCATGGTTTCCGAAATGACCGACATGTTCCTTCTGTTGTTGCTTCCAGGCGGCGGCGATGAACTTCAGGGCATGAAACGGGGTATTACCGAACTGGCTGATTTGATTCTGGTCAACAAGGCCGACGGCGAACAGGCCAGCACAGCCAACCATACTGTCTCCGACTACCGTTCCGCCATTCAGTTTCTATCCCACAAACACCAGAGCTGGGAGCCCAGGGTGGAGCCCTGCTCGGCAACGAGCGGCAAGGGTATCAGGGAAGCCTGGGGACTGGTTCAGGAATTTGCACGTTCCCTGAAGGAAACCGGCGAATGGGAGCATAGACGATCCCGGCAAGCGCTTGACTGGATGTGGCGGGAAACCGCAGAATCACTTATCGTCGATCTGAAAAATCACCCCGCTATTGCCGATGCGCTACCGGATGTAGAAAAAGCAGTAACATCCGGAGAAAAGCCGCCGACGGTCGCAGCCCAGGAAATAGTGAAGCTCTATAAAGAATCAGTCTCCTGATTTTTTCAATACAGTCTCTGGAGAATCCAATGATTGGCAAACTGAATCATGTCGCAATTGTTGTCCCCGACCTGAAAACCGCATCGGACACCTACAAAAACACACTCGGCGCCAACGTCTCCGAACCGGTTGATTTGCCCGATCATGGGGTTACCACGGTATTCGTCGAGCTGCCCAACACCAAGATCGAGCTATTGCATCCTCTCGGCGAGGGCTCAACCATCGCCAAATTCCTGGAAAAAAACCCATCAGGTGGCATGCACCACCTGTGTTACGAGGTTGAGGATATCTATCAGGCCAGGGATAAACTGGTTTCGGAAGGCGCGAGGATCCTTGGCTCCGGAGAGCCCCAAATTGGTGCTCATGGCAAACCGGTACTCTTCCTGCACCCGAAAGATTTCTTCGGGACACTGGTGGAAATCGAGCAACGCTGAAGGGATTCGGCGACCGCTTTCTTGAGTCAGCCTACTGACGTGGGAAAGAATCCTGTCCGACTTCCGTCGTTCCCGCAACCCGGTCAATGGAATTGACTGGTCTGCTCATCTCCGGATGACGACATGATCATTTCTTCCACTTCGGACGCCGCAAGGGGCTTGGCAAAGTAATACCCCTGGCCCACGTCGCAGTGGGCGCTGCGCAGGAAGTTTAACTGGCTTAGTTCCTCGACCCCCTCGGCAACAACCCTCAGGCCGAGGCTTCTTGCAAGCGTAATGATACCGGAAATAATAGCCTGATCGTTCTTGTCGTCCTGGCAGTCCTTGACAAAGTCCCGGTCGATTTTGAGCACATCCACCGAGAATCGCTTCAGATAATTCAGGGACGAAAATCCGCTGCCGAAGTCGTCGATGGCAATGGATATGCCGCGTTCCCTCAACGCTACGAGTTCCGATTGTGCAAGCTCCGGATGCTCCATGAGCGTCGTCTCCGTGATCTCAACAGAGAGGAGGCTTGCCGGCACCTGCCATTTGGCGAGCAAATCAAAGACCTGCTGCCTTAGCCTTCCATCCTTGAACTCCCCGCCGGATGCGTTGACGGCAACCTTCAGGTCGAGCCCCTTTTCATGCCACCGGTGCATTTGCTCGACTGCTTGGCGCATAACCACTTTACCCAGTTCGCCGACCAGACCGGTTTCTTCCACTACAGGTATAAACTCACCGGCTGGGATAATCCCCCTCTCAGGATGCTTCCAGCGCACAAGTGCCTCCACACCGCACACCCTGCCTGAAATCAAATCGATCTGAGGCTGGTAGAAAAGCACGATTTGGTCGTGCTCGATTGCGTTTCGAATACCCCGCTCGATCTCGAGCCTCTCGGTTATCTCATCCTCCATACCCGACTGGTAGTAAAAATAATTTTTACCGGATTCCTTGGCCTTGAACATCGCGGTATCCGCATGCTTCAACAAATCGCCGGCATCGATGCCGTCGTCGGGGTACACCGATATGCCCACGCTGGCAGAAACGAACATTTTCTGGCGAAGAAACACAAAGGGCGCATTAAGGGCTTCGCAGATTTTGTTGCTGATATCGCCGGCGATTTCCCGGGAGTCGATATCCTCGAGCACGATGGTAAATTCGTCGCCGCCCAGGCGGGCTACCAGGTCGTTTTTTCGCACACAATGGTTGATACGTTCACCTGCCGCTTTCAGGATAAGATCGCCGGCATCGTGTCCCAGGGAGTCATTAATCAGTTTGAAGCGATCGAGATCCAGGAAAAGAATCGCGAGCTTTTTACCATTAAGGTTTGCCCGGCTTATCTTATGCCTGAGTTGTTGATTGAACGAAGCCCGGTTGGGCAAACCGGTCAACACGTCGTGGTAGGCAAGTTCTCGTACATGTTTTTCGACACGACTCGTCTGCAGCAGTCGTGCGACACGTTGACGCAGAACGGAAAAGTTGGCCGGCTTGGTGATGTAGTCCGTGGCCCCAACAGAGAATGCCCGGCTTATGGACTGCTCGTCCTCCAGCGAGGTGACCATCAGAATCGGGACATCGTCGCCTTCCGGCATTTCTCTGATTTTCTTGCAGGCGGAAAACCCGTTAAGCTCCGGCATGATGGCATCGATGAGAATCAGGTCGGGCATTGCCCTTGAACACAACGCCAGAGCACTCTGTCCGTTGGATGCCTCAAGTATCCGGTAACCTTCATCCCTCAGGGCATTCGAAAATGCAATGCGCATGGACCGATCGTCATCGGCAACCAGAATTGTCGAAATCTCTTCTCTCTTGGCCGCGGTACGGTCTTTCCCTTCCCTGTACTCAATAAGATAATTTTCAAGATCCCGGCTAAGCAGCTTACATTTATCCAAGAGATCCAGGTATAACTTATCGGTGCCGAGCAAATCCTCTTTCTGGCCCTTTTCCTCTATGGCCCTGGCGATTGTTGAAACCTTATAGGCCCCAAAATTGGATGCACTTCCCTTTATGGTGTGGGCCAGTTCATAGACCTGTCGGGAATCGCCCTGCCCGATCGCGGCTTTGAGACTCTCCAGGTACATTGGAACATCTTCCAGAAATGCCTCCACAACCGCGCTAAACACTTCACCGACACTGGACTTAAGAGAACCGACTACAGTTGAATCGAAGTTTGTCTCCACATCGTTCTCGGCCTCAATGGTATCCCCGGACCCGATATCCAGTTCCTTGCCTTCCACCCACTGAAGAAGTCTCCTCTGCAGGACATCGATAGTCAGTGGTTTTGTAATAACATCATCCATGCCCGATTGTAAGCAATGCTCTTTTTCCTCCGGACTATTGTTGGCGGTCATAGCGATAATCGGAAGTTGCCTGGCGTCATTTTCAAGTTTTCTGATCACGGACGTGGCTTCGTAGCCATCCATCACCGGCATATTGCAATCCATTAGGACAGCATCAAAAGACTTCCTGGAAACCAGATCGACCGCGTCCTTGCCGTTATAGGCGCATTCATATTCGCAACCGATTTTCTCAAGCATGCCGCCAGCGACAAGCCTGTTGGCCTGGTTGTCATCAACAACCAGAACCTTACTATTAAAAGCCGCAGAAAAGTCGTGGCTTTGATCCGCAACGGCCGGCCCTTCACTCGTCTTTTTATCGCCAGAGGGACTGAAAAAATGGGACAATTTGGTATCGAAAAGCGGTTTCTCCAAAATAAGGGAATCGTGTAACTTTGTAGTCTGGCTGACCGCCCATGGATTTACCAAAGTAACGATGTCAGCATCGGCGGCACTTACGTGTTTTCTTATTAGCGGAATCAGGTCGCCCAACGTAATTCCGGGAATATTTTCGTCAATGAAAATATAATCGTATTGAGTATTTTTTGAGTCAGCTTCGTTGATTGCGTTCAATAACTGCATGGCGCTATCGGCCATATCGACACTGGCACCGCTATTTTCGAACCAGGCGGACAGGAACGCTCTTACAATATTGCTTTTATCGGCCGCAAGAACCTTCATGCCTGAACAATCAGGTCTGTTAAAAGATCTTTCTACCGGTTCAGCCGGTTTGTATGGAACAGAGAAACGGAATTGGCTACCTGCTCCCTGCTCACTACTCAGGGCGATTTCACCACCCATCAATTCAATGAATTGTTTACAAATTGCGAGCCCAAGGCCCGTACCACCGTATTTTCGGGTTGTAGTAGAGTCTTCTTGTGTAAAGGCTTCAAAAACACGCCCCTGCGCCTCTTGGGATATACCGATTCCCGTATCGTTCACGACAAAAAGGATATGCTTTTCGGCACTCCCTTCAAGACTCACATGAACTGAAATCTCCCCGGATTCAGTAAACTTGATAGCGTTCCCCATAAGATTGATAAGGACCTGGCGGAGTCGCTGGGGGTCTGTGTATACCGATGAGACTTCTGGAGATATGATGTATCCAACATCCAGCTTTTTGCGCAGCGCCTGGGTGGCCATGAGATTGATGACGTCCTCCAGGACCTGGTGGAGATTACAAGGCCTGGAGTCGATAATGACATTGCCTGAATCCGAACGCACGTAGGACAGGATGTCATCGATCAGCGCCAGAAGATTCTGTGCCGACATCTTTGCCGTTTCGACATATTCGTATTGCTTCGTGTCGAGCCCCATAACCGACAAAAGGTCGAGCATGCCCACGACGGAATTCATGGGCGTGCGTAATTCATGGGAAACGTTCGCGGCAAATTCCGACTTCACCTTCGCGGATTCAAGTGCCTGGTCCCGCGCATTCTGTAATTCGATCGTCCGGGTTTCAAGCGAAGCCATCATTGTATTAAAGGCTTTCTGCATATTCTCGATATCGCGCGGCCCTTTCAGGGAAGAGCGCAGGTTCATTTCGCCACTCTGGGCTTTTCTCATGACCCGCGACAGTTCACGGATAGGGATGGTCAGTCGACGAGTAAGGAATAGCAGCAGGATCAGCAGTATGATCGCCACCAGCGTTGAAATTGCGATATTGCTTCGCAATATCTGAAGTGTCATTCCGTTCAGCGTCGACTTGGAAAGCACGAGGGTCACATAGCCTATCACCTCGCCGTCCGATCGGTTTTCCTCAGATTCCGTATTCCATAGCAGCTCCTGTTCCCTTTGGGTTTTTACAGGTGCCGTGAACAGCAGGCTGTTATCGTCTTCGTGAAGTAACATCGGGGAATCAGGTACACGAGCTTCCGACACTCCATGTACCGGCTCGCCTTCCCTGAAAAGGGTCTCACCTTTTTCGGTAACAATCTCGACACCTACGACATCGGGAAACTGAAGAGCAATCCTGGCCGTATCGCCCGCCGCAACAGCACTCTGGTAGAGCAGGGCCAGGCGGGCCTGCCTTCCGATTGAATCGGTAAGGTAGAGCCCTTGGTCGATGATTTGACGTTTTACAGACTTATTGGCAATAACGGTAAGGGCAGTGGAGGTAGTAATGGCAAGAATGATGATCCCGATAGTAAAGGTAATGATCAACTGCTGCCAGAACTCGAGCTTTGAAAAAATAGATCTGCTCATCAAATACCCCGAACCGAATATTCGAGAAAGTATCGGTCATGATCATAAATCGAATTGCCATTAGAAAAACCCGGCAATTGTGCCGAATTATTTCGAATTTCACCCGTGAGTCTCCCCACCATGACGCCGCTATACGCGGATTGCATCATGTCTATAACTCAGGGAGCATCATCTCGATATCCTGCTCCACATCTGGTGATAATTTGATACCAATGTGATTGCTGGTCCTTTCGTTAAAGGCAATTTTCACATCCTTGAGATACTGGATGCCCCCTTCATCAAACTTGCCAACGGCAATCTGCATCGCCATAGTCCCCAACCGGTAGCCGATACCGATATTATCCGGATAGATTGCAAATAGCGCGCCCCGTCTAACAAACAGAGGGTTAGAGGAAAATACCGCGAGCCTTTTTTTCCAGGCTGCGTCAAGAATCAAACCGAGCAATGAGCCATCTATGACACTAGCATCCGAAAACAACCAGACAGCATCACCATCTTCGGCAGCGCTAATCACTTCCCGATAACCCAGTGCTGCCTCTCTGAGATTCCCGGCCTCCACGGCATTTAGCGCTATTCCCTTATCTTTGAGAAACTCGCGGGCTTCATCGATAAGCCCAGCTTGTCTCGCCGGATTATAAACCACATGAATCCCGGATACACCAGGGTATATATCCATTAAACGCCTCAGATAAACATCCGCACCGGGCTTTAAGAGAATTCCGGCCTCTATTGCCAGGTTGGCTTCCTGACTGGACATAGCCGCTAATACCGGTCGACTTGTATTAGTTGCAAGGACGCTTTTCAAACTTTTGTTGCCCAAGGCTATGTAGGTATTAAAATCACTGCCTTTTTCGGGAGACGCTATATCCTCAACTGATTCTCCATTAATCGCGAATTCTGAAACTGGCCCAGGATATCCCTGCCTAATACCTATGACAAAATCCCTGTAGATGCTGGCAAAGGGTTCTCGGACGCTTGGGTATATCACTGCAACATTGCCAAACTGTTCGGCATCTGGTCGCCCCGCCCACAATAAACAAAAAAGTAGACCGAATAACAGCTTATGCACTACAGCCTGGCGGCTCCATGACTCTGTTCTCCCACTACATGTCATATGTCAAGTCCATTTTCGCCAGATTGTTTCCAGATTTAGAAATGAATACGTATTTCACCGAGGATTGTACGATCCGACAAAGGCAGATCATGCGGGATGCTGGGTCTGGGAACACCATTGGGCGATGGTTCCCTTGCATCCTCGGCGAATAGATTTTTAACCAGCAGAGCAAGTTCGACGTTTTCCCAGACATTTTTTCGTCGCAACGCCATATCGACAAGGATGTAATCGTCGATGTCATTTCTCAGATCGAATTGTTCTCTTTCGCGATCCATCACCCAGTTTACTTGAACATTGAAGTTATAATTCTTTTTGAAACTCCAGTTACCCTGTAGATAGAACTGCTGACCGGGGGCGTTGGCCACATCCTGATTAGTGGTTTCGTTCGTCGATTTTTGCCAGGAATAATTCCCAAGAATTTCTATATTATTATCGACCTGCCATTTGACTTCTGTCTCAAAGCCGTAACCTGTCTGTTTCCCGGAATTTTGGGCTGTTGCGGTCCCTCTGTTGGGGTCTGGAACAAACTGAATAATATCGTCCCACTCATAATAAAAGATATTGAACGTGGTTTTCAGGTCATAAACAGGTTTGTAATCGAAGGCAAGCTCGACACTCCGGAGAGTTTCTGGGTCCAGGTCAGGGTTTCCCAATGTAGCAGGATTATTGATGGTCTTCGTTTCTTGAAACGATGGCGCCCTAAATGCCTCTCCATACAACAATTTTGTTGTCAATCGATTAGTCGTGGACCATACAAGCGCAACACGCGGATTTACAGTGCTGCCAAACTCAGAATAGCTATCGTATCGGAGCCCCGCAGTAAGTTCCCAGTCATTGGCGATATTAAAAATATCCTGAATAAAGATATAATAATTTTTCCTATCACCTTCTTTTAAAAACACAAAAGGCGTATCTGACACATCAACCACGCCGCCGCGTGGCAAAATGAAAGCGCAACTGGCAATATCCGTACAATAATTCTTTTGTTCTTCTACTTTGTATAGATCTCCATAATAATACCCGACGCCAAGGCTAAGGTCATGGTTGGCGATAGCTTCATAATGAAAAGTTGCGTTGGCTCGCGTATGTCTTTCAAACACCTCCGGGTTTCCCACTACGCCGTTTGGAAACACACCAAATAATGGATTTTGAGCGTCATCAAGGAACGGGCCGGTTGACCCCGGAGGGAAGAGAAGCGTGTTTCTATCGACTTCCTGGGAAACATCCAAGTAGCTCAGCGACAAATCTAGAGATAGATGCCGAAAAACAAGATCCTCTATCGAATACCCTACATCAAAACTTACCCGATCACTGCTATAACGGCTAAAAGGGTCGAGGGCCTGAGCCACACCAGCGCCGGTACCAATGTCCTTTCTACCTTGGTACCCTGCCCTCAATACTAGGTCTCCGATTCGATAATCCACACGAAGATCAATATTTTCTTTCGAGACACTGACTGAGCCGGGGGCCAGAGATGCATCGGTGCCGGTAACAAAATCCAGAAACGTCTGCAGGTCCTCTTCGACCACTTCGTCCTGGCCATCTGACTTTTGAAATTCCGCAACAATGCCTAAGCTCGAATCATCCCAACTCCTGCCATAGCTTACAAATGCCTCCCGGGTATCAAATGTCCCATATCTCATACCGGCTTCTAATCCATTGATCGCACTACCATCTTTGGTCATTACATTAATCACGCCCGCAAAAGCATCGGCACCGTAAATAGCCGAACCCGGGCCTCTGATTATTTCAATGCGCTCGATCGCCTCAACCGCCATACCACCCCAAACGAAATTCCTTCCACCGGTAAATAGGTTTGTCTGGGGAATTCCGTTAATCAAAAGAAGAACCTGGGGGTTAAAAAGCGAATATATTCCTCTAAACGTGTAAATCGGTGCATAGCCCTGATAGTTTCGGGAAACATGCAAACCCGGAACAGCTTCCAGCACATCATCGAGATCTGTGGCTCCCATATTCTTAATACTTTCGGCATCGATAACGGTAGCAACCGCGGGCGCTTTAGAAACTGGCTGTTTGTACCCGGTCGCAATACTAATCAAATCTTCACTACCATAAATATTGATTAGCTCTTCTTCTGCCAGTTCGTCACCAACGCAAACAGCAGTAAACAAGAACAAAATGAAAGCTTTAAAATGCTTGTTATGTTTTTTCACGAGCGTAACCCCCGCTTTTTATGTCCGTCATATTCAATATTTTTGCATGCCAACGGGAAGAAGCAGCCTTCACTCTTCTCCATTGCATCGATATAGCAAGGAACCATTCCCGCACAAAATGCCAGCACGGCAAGCAGATAGCATTGGCGGGGAGAAAAGCCGAGATCCAAAAATAATGCCGAACAAAATATAGCAATATTGGGTTTTAGTTTATAACGATGCATTGCCAGGATTTCTTTGATCTGAAACACGAGATTGATAAAACGACCGTCTCCGAAACCAAGATTGTTCGCTTCTTTTAGAAGTGGCCCAATCCTTTCATCTTTTGAAATAATTGGCCGGCCAAACCCTGGTAAATTTCGCTCTTTTTTAAGCCTGGATATGATATATCTTTCAATATCTTCATCGTTAGAGGCAATCTTTTCGAGTTCCACCAAAAAGCTGCTTCCGAGAAGGACAGGTCGTGTACCATAAATTTTGGCTTCTGTGACAGCCACCGAAGCAGATATCGCTAGGCTTCCAGTGCTTCGTGATGTTGCTGCCAGAGAAGAGATGCGATTATTCCAAAGCCTTGGATCGGGAAAACTTGAACTTATTAACCAGATTTTTTCGATCATTTTTGCCTGGTTTTCAGTAGGAAATTTCCCGTTTATACCGTAGAGGAAAAGTGTCATCCAGCCTGAGTCCGAGAAATCATCAAACAATGATTTCTCCCGATAGCGTACAGCTTCACCCGGAAACCAGGCTCCCTTATTGGTTGGCCAGTTATTTTCGAAATATTTGAGCCTCCCGGGGCCATTTTTCATTGCTCTTCTCCAAGACTTCTCAGCAATGATTGATAATCTTCGTCGGACATCGGTTTGATCGATGAGCCAAAAAACGGGTATTGCCGCCACCCGTGATTTTCCTGCTCAAGCGCATGGGCCGCTGCACCGGGCAGGCGCAACATCAGATAAAGCATCTCGCCCTGTTCAGGTGATAATTCGACATCTGCGAGAGCAGCAGCGGCGACGCCGCTCATTGCCAGTGGATAGCCAATTTCCGATTCAAGCATTGCCCGGTTTTCTAAAAGCCATTTTAATGATTTTCCAGGGCTATTCTCAGCCAAAAGTTCGAGGGCCTGGATTATGGGTTTCGGACAGGTGTTACCATTCGGATCAAAGCCCGGAAAATGCTCCATCGGCACCCAGACGTCGACACTTTCATGGTGATCAACATCGCCCAGGACCGCTCTCCAGGGCTCAATATCTTTACCCAGATCTTTCCAGAGCCCCATTGCCTGAAAGACCTCTCTTCCTCCACCCAGGTTACCCGCACCCACTGCCAAAGCCGCCATCAGCGCCGACGCTCGTGTCGATCCACCGACCCCCGCATTCATGGCCGCTCTAACGCTGTGATCGCGGATGCCCGGGTTGGCCAGCGCGACAGCAAGGTTTTCGAGCAGTTGTGCTTGCTGTGGCGTTGGCAACTCCAACTTGAAGAGGAGGTATAAGTATTGAATCCATGAAATATTGCCAAGCAATTCACCATAAACATCATAACCCGAACAATAACAGGCATTTGCGGCATAGGGGTTATCGGATTCCGGCTCCTCGAACCATATCCTGGTTTTTATGGTTTCATGCTTTTTTTGCATTATTTCGCCTCAAAACACGGGTTCTCAGACCGATTGGCGGAGTTGCTTCGGGGTCGATTCTGACATCAAGCATGGTCGGACCGCGCTTTTTACACAGGGCCCTGATATCGAGGTCTTTCAGGTCCTGAACCGAGTTGATGACATGGCCCTCGATGCCCATGGCCGCCGCCATTGCGGCGAAATCAATCTCCGGCAGGGAGTAGCCTGCCGGCTCTGCGCCGGTCAACCTCTGTCCGTGCTTGACCATACCGTAACCGGCGTCGTTCAGGACAATGAAAATTATCGGCAGCTCTTCCTGAATGGCGACGGTGATTTCCTGCCCCGACATAAGGTAGCTGCCGTCCCCGGTGATGCAGACTACCGGCGTCCCGGGCAGAGCCAGAGCCATACCGACACAACTGCCGATGGCCCACCCCATTGACGCAAATTCTAGACTGGCCTTGAAAAGGCCGCCCTTGGCATCGCGCTTACCCGCCACGCGACGGTCATAAGGGTGTAAATAGTGCATGGCCCAGCCAAAGCTGTTACCGGTATCAGCAAGATATCGGGTATGGGGGGGGAACATGGCCGGCAATTCCGCCATCAGTCGCTGCGGCATTATCGGAACCTGCTCCGACCTGAAGGCCTCCTCATCGTCCAGCGTGAAGTGGAATTCCTTACGTTCCGAGACCTGGCGGACATGGTCCTCATTTAGTTTTTTGGGATGCTCAAGCTCATTCATCTTTTGTTTGAGCTGGTCAAAGACCACCTGGATACTGCCTCGAACATGAAGCCGTGCCATGGGAGACCCGATAAAGCGGTTTTCCGAGGATTCGACGTGTACCAGGCGGGAATTGAGCAGTACTTCTGCATTCCATCCCTCGCTGGCCCATTCGCCGAGGGTGGTGCCGATGGCAACCACCAGATCCACATCGGGATCAGTCAGGGTGTCTACCGTACTCTGGTGACCAGCGAAACCGATAACACCCCTGAACAGAGGGTGATGGGGACTTATCAGGCCCTTGCCATACGGGGTCACGATAACCGGCACATTCAGCCAGACGGCAATTTCCAATATTGTCCCTATCGCCTCTCCGGCTTCGTTGCCAATAACAAAAACCGGTTTCCGGCTCGCCAGCAGCAATTCCGAAAACTCCTCAAAGGCAGCCTGATCCAGCAAGGCAGGCTTTTCCACATGGTGAGGGAGGTTTTCAAACTGAAGCTGCTGGCGCGGCGGAGTCTTCATCACGTCGATGGGGATGCTCAAATGAGCGGGGCCCCGGGGAGACTGATAGGCGGACATGATCGCTGCCGCCAGCTTGGCCTCAAATTGTTCGGGATGAGACACCAGGGAATTGTAGCGGGTAATGCTCTCGAAAATTGAAAGGGTGTTAATACCGGTACACGAAGACTCCTGGAAGGCCCCCTTGCCGAACGTATCCAGCGACGTCTGCGCGGTAATCACAAGCATCGGGATATTGTTGGCATAGGCGGAAGCCACACCCGTTACCACATTGGTCGTTCCCGGTCCGGTTGTAGCAAAGCACACGCCAAGCTTGCCCGTGACACTGGAATACCCGTCGGCCATGAATGCCGCACCATTTTCATGCCGACTGATAATCAACCTGGGGCCCCCTCGCCGACCACTGCGGGCCAGGGCGTCGACAAAGGGTTCAATGGCTCCGCCGGGAATCCCGAACACAAATTCGACACCCAACTGCTCCAGGTACGAAACCAGCAGATCCCCCAATTCAACAGGCTTTACGCCTGAATCGCTCTCGGCCATCCGCACGATTTTGCCAGTCATATAATTCCCTATTTTTTTAGAGGGTTACGCTAATTTCCTAAAGCAAAAATCACCTGTGGTGATTATCGGCGCACCAATCACGCGTTTGCAAGCAATAATTTTCCGGGAAAATCCCGCTACAGACTACATGAACAGTCAGCATGCAACCTCAAGCGGCGGTTAATAACTTGAAATTGCTCACATTTATTGTATTTCGGGAGAAGAAATATCACAGGTCGCGCTGGTTAATATTTGACCAACAAAAAACCCGGCCGAAAGGCCGGGTTCCTGGAACAGCGCCGCAGCTACAACGAAATCTGCCCGGCAATTTTTTCGAGGGTGGCGGTGCCTATTCCGCTGACTTGCAACAGATCCTCTTTGGTCCGGAATTGGCCATTGGCATCCCGGTACTCGACGATAGCCTGTGCCTTGGCCGGACCGATTCCCGTCAAACTCACCAGTTCCTCGACAGACGCAGAATTGATATTGATCGTCGCGGCCTGCTCCTGGCTGGCCGTGAAGGAGGAACTTTCCTGTTGCGCCAGTGAAGGTAGCTGCCATCCCAGCGAAACAATCGCGACGAGAATGACGAGGGGTTTCAAAAAGGACATGGGTATTTTCATGATTGAACTCCTTGTACCTGAGGTACTCCGTGTTTATGGAAAAGGGGCTCTCCGGCCCGCCATCAATCGTCTCCTATTTCTCCCCGTATGGCAAGTAGGGCCTCGGCCGGATCGTCCGCCCGGGAGATGGGCCGGCCGACCACAAGGTAGGAACTGCCGGACGCCATCGCCTCGCCCGGTGTCATGCTGCGCCGCTGATCGTCCTTCAGGGCATAGCCGGCGGGACGGATTCCGGGCGTCACTCTCAAAAAGTCCTCGCCAAACCGGGACTGGATTTTGCCGGCCTCCTCGGCCGAGCACACCACACCATCCAGCCCAGCATCCCGGGCAAGAGCGGCCAGCCGTTCGACCTGCTCCGCAGGCGAGACGGGAACCCCCGTTTCCTGAAGATCGGCACCGGTCATACTGGTCAGCACCGTCACTCCGGTCAGCAGCGTGCCGCTGTTAGTCTCCTCTAACGCGCGGGCGGCGGCCTCCATCATGCGGCGACCGCCGGCGGCATGGATATTGACCATCCAGACCCCCAGGTCCGCTGCGGCGACAACGGCATGGGCCGTGGTGTTCGGGATATCGTGGAACTTGAGGTCCAGGAAAACATCGAAGCGCTGGTGAACCAGAGAGCGCACCAGATCCGGACCCTCTCGGGTAAAGAGCTCTTTACCCACCTTGAGTTTACAGGCAGACGGATCCAGTTTCTCAACCAGTTGCTCTGCCGCATAGGCACTATCGAAGTCCAGGGCAACTATAATTCGCGAATCTTCGGTCATGGGATCTACCGGCTAGTTACTCACATCGGGCAGTTTATGCCGGCCTTGTTCCCCGGCCTTGACCCGCGCGATTTCCTTTTCCGACTCAACCAGTTTGCGCTCCAGGCGGCGGATTCGAGCAGCCAACCGGGCAGTCACCGGTGCCGTGACAATCAGGCCCAGCATGATTCCGGCGAACAGCATCAGCAGGAGCCAGAGGCCCAGGGAAAGGCCGCTGACCGGAAAGCCCAGCAGAGCCACGGTGACAACTGCGGGGTTGTCCTTGGCCAGCCAGATCCCGAAGAACAGGAAAACCAGGAACAGCATGAGCAGCAGGGTTTTCTTCAGTAGCCTCACCTCATTATTCCCCATAAAAAAACGGCAAGGTTGTTTCCTTGCCGTTTGTAGTTGACGCTGGGCGATTTAACCTTTCTCGAGCTGAAGGCCGTCATTAACCCTTTCCCGCATATCCTTGCCGGGTTTGAAATAAGGGACATATTTGCCGTTCAACTCGACCCGCTCTCCGGTTTTCGGGTTGCGACCCACCCGGGGAGCCCGGAAATGCAGGCAAAAGCTGCCGAACCCGCGTACCTCGATGCGTCGGTTCTGAACCAGGGCCTGGGTCATGCGCTCGAGTATCATCTTGACCGCCAGTTCCACATCCTTGGGCGGCAACTGATCCTGTTTGGCTGCTATTTTCTCGATCAACTCCGACTTGGTCATCGTCCCTATACCTGTCTTGGTTGCCGGGCGGCACATTTGCCGCCCGGCGGCTGGCATTATTTGTCGCGGCCTTCCATCTGTGCCTTGATAAGGTCACCAATGGTGGTGGGCGACATGGCATCGCTTTCCTGCTTGCGATGCTCGCGCACAGCGGCCTTCTCGTCTTCAACGTCCTTGGACTTGATGGAGAGCCCGACTTGGCGGTTCTTGCGATCGACATTGATGATCTTGGCTTCGACCTGCTCGCCAACACTGAGGGCATTCCGGGCATCTTCCACCTTGTCGCGGGAGATTTCCGAGGCCTTCAGATAGCCCTCCACTTCGCCGGCCAGGGTCACGATTGCGCCCTTGGCGTCCACTTCCTTGACCTCGCCGGTGACAATGCTGCCCTTGTCGTTCTGGGCCACATAGCTGGAGAAAGGATCGTCCGCCAATTGCTTGACGCCCAGGGAGATACGCTCCCGCTCCGGATCGATGGCCAGGATGACGGTTTCCAGCTCATCGCCTTTCTTGAAGCTGCGCACCACTTCCTCGCCGTTCTCGTTCCAGGACAGGTCGGAGAGGTGAACGAGACCATCGATGCCGCCTTCCAGGCCGATAAAGACGCCGAAATCGGTGATCGACTTGATGGTGCCACTGATCCGGTCGCCCTTGCTGTGATGGGCGGCGAATTCGTCCCAGGGATTGGGGTGACACTGCTTGATACCCAGGGAAATCCGGCGACGCTCCTCGTCGATATCCAGCACCATAACCTCCACTTCGTCGCCCACCTGGACAACTTTGGAGGGGTGGATATTCTTGTTGGTCCAGTCCATTTCCGAAACGTGCACAAGCCCCTCGACACCATCCTCGAGTTCGGCGAAGCAGCCATAATCGGTGAGGTTGGTAACCCGGGCCATGACCTTGGAGCCTTCCGGATAACGGGATTTGATATCGGTCCAGGGATCCTCGCCCATCTGCTTGAGCCCCAGGGAAACCCTGTTGCGCTCGCGGTCGAACTTGAGGACCTTGACTTCGATCTCGTCGCCGACATTGACGATTTCGCTGGGATGCTTGATGCGTTTCCAGGCCATGTCGGTAATGTGGAGCAGGCCGTCAATGCCGCCCAGATCCACGAAGGCGCCGTAGTCGGTCAGGTTCTTGACGATACCCTTGAGGACAATACCTTCTTCCAGGTTATTGAGCAGTTCCTCGCGCTCGGCGGAGTTGACCTCCTCCATAACGGCGCGGCGGGAAACCACCACGTTGTTGCGCTTCTGGTCGAGCTTGATGACCTTGAATTCCAGGGGTTTGTCTTCCAGGTGAGCCGTTTCGCGCATGGGGCGAACATCCACCAGGGAACCCGGCAGGAAGGCGCGCAGGCCGTTGACGTCGACGGTGAAACCACCCTTGACCTTGCCGCTGATCTGGCCGGTGACGGTCTCGTCGGCTTCGTAGGCTTTTTCCAGTTCTTTCCAGGATTCCGCGCGGCGGGCTTTTTCGCGGGACAAGCGCGTAGCGCCGAAACCGTCTTCCACAGCCTCCAGCGCAACCTGAACTTCGTCGCCCACCTGGAGGTTGCATTCGCCGTTCTCGTCCTCGAACTGACTGACCGGAATGATGCCTTCGGATTTGAGACCGGCATGGACGGTCACCCAGTCCTTGTCGATATCGATGACAACACCGGTGACAATGGCGCCGGGCGCCATTTCGACGGTGTTCAGGCTTTCTTCAAAAAGTTCTGCAAAGCTTTCGCTCATGTAGGATTACCTTCAAAAATGCCGGAGCTTGTTACGCTCCCTCCGCCCTGCCAGATGGACGGGTCTGTTATCAAAGAGTCCCGGGACGCGCTTCTGGCTCCAACGCCCCGGTCCTCGGTTACTTAAGCGGTTCCGACTGAAATCTCTGAATGCCTGACGATATCCAGGACAACTTCCAGTACTTCGGGAATCGATTTACCACTGGTATCCACCGTGATCGCATCACTGGCAGCCACCAGGGGCGATATGTCGCGGTTCATATCCCGCTCGTCGCGGGAACGCACCTTCTCCACGAGGTCGGCCAGACTAACACTTTCCCCCTTACCAATCAACTGGTTATGGCGCCTTTGGGCACGTTCCTCGGGGCTCGCGGTGAGATAGATCTTGATGGTGGCATCGGGGAACACCACGGTGCCCATATCCCGCCCGTCGGCCACCAGGCCGGGGGCTCGGGCAAAGGCCCGCTGGCGGTCCAGCAAGGCCTTGCGAACCTGGGCGATTGCCGCCACCCGCGAGGCCCCGGCGCCCACTTCCTCATCCCGAATCTGATCAGTTACATCTTCCCCTTCCAGAAGCACTTCCGGCGACCCCCCTTCCGGATTCATCTGGAAGGCGATATCCATATGGGCGGCCAGCACCGCCAGGTCCTCGATGTCATCCAGGCTGACTTTGTGTCGCTTGGCAGCCAGCGCCAGCAACCGGTAAAGGGCGCCACTGTCCAGGTAGTGATAGCCCAGGCGCGAGGCCAGCAGCTGGCTGATGGTGCCCTTGCCCGATCCGCTGGGACCGTCGATGGTGATGACGTTCACTTCCATTTTTTACTCCCTCAGCTCTGTCAGGTTGAACCCGACCTTGACAGCCAATGCGGCAAAACCCGGGAAGGAGGTGGCGACATTCTGGCAATCGTTGATGTTGATACTGTCGGTGGCGACCAGGCCGGCCACTGCAAAGGCCATGGCAATGCGGTGGTCGCCGTGGCTCTCCACGGTCCCCCCACGGATTTCCCCGCCCTCTATCTCTATACCGTCCTCACGCGGGGTGGCGACAATGCCCAGCGTGCAGAGCCCGTCGGCCATGGCCTGGATGCGGTCGCTTTCCTTGACCCGCAGCTCACCGGCGCCGGTGAGCACCGTACGCCCCTCGGCACAGGAGGCGGCAATAAAAAGCGCCGGAAATTCGTCGATGGCCAGGGGCACCTGGTCCTCCGGGATATGAATACCCCGAAGCGGCGCGTGACGGACGCGGATGTCGGCCACTGGTTCGCCGCCCGCTTCCCGTTCGTTCAGCAGGCTAATGTCGGCCCCCATGGCGCGCAGGATATTGACGACCCCGGTTCGGGTGGGATTGACCCCCACATGTTCGAGCACAATGTCCGAGCCGGGAACAATCGACGCCGCCACCATAAAGAAAGCGGCGGACGAGATGTCGGCGGGGACATCGATAGTGCATGCGCGGAGCTTGCCACCGCCGGCGATGCGCACTGTGTCCCCCTCCCGGACCACGGGATAACCAAACCCGCCCAGCATGCGCTCGGTATGGTCCCGTGTCGGCGCCGGCTCGGTTACCGACGTCTCGCCGTCGGCGTAAAGGCCGGCCAGCAGGACCGCCGATTTGACCTGGGCGCTGGCCATGGGCAGCACATAATCGATGCCTTTAAGCGGCTGCCCCCCGCGGATAAAAAGCGGTGGCGTACCATCATCGCCTGTCTCGATCTGCGCCCCCATTTGAGTCAGGGGATCGACAACCCGTTTCATGGGCCGCCGCGAAAGGGACTCGTCACCGGTCATTTCCACGTCGAACCGCTGGCCGCTGAGCAGGCCCGCCAGAAGTCGCATTGAAGTTCCGGAATTGCCCAGGTAAAGCGGGCCGGGAGGCGGCGACAGTCCGTTCATGCCGACGCCATGGATGCTGACTTCGCCGTGATCGGGCCCCTCGATCACCGCCCCCATGTCGCGGAAAGCCTGGAGCGTTGCCAGGCTGTCCTCGCCTTCCAGGAAGCCGCTGATGCGGGTAATCCCTTCCGCCAGGGAGCCGAGCATTACCGACCGGTGGGAAATGGATTTGTCCCCCGGGACCCGCAGCCTGCCCGCCAGTGGCAATGCCCGGGGTTGGGTGCAATAGGTCAGGGAGGAGGCTTCCGCCGGTTCCAGATAGGCCTTGCGATCGAGCATCTTGGCGAAGTGCGTGCGGGCCTCCCGGGCCCGGGTAAAGACACCCATGATGTAATCGCTGTCCCTGTCGGCGATGGCCTGCCGGAGGGCGGCGAAGTTCTCCGTCAGCAGGTCGAGTACACCCAGAATCGCCTCACTGTTGGACAGGGCGATATCATGCCACATCACCGGGTCGCTGCCCGCAATGCGGGTAAAATCCCGGAACCCGCCGGCGGCGTAACGGAAAATTTCCCGGTTTTCGTCCATTTTCGCCAGCGTATCCACCAGGGAATAGGCGAGCATGTGGGGAAGGTGGCTGGTGGCGGCCAGGACTTCGTCGTGTTCATCAACGGGCATGGGAGTCACGGTGGCCCCGACGCCTTCCCACAATCTGCGGACCCGCTCCACATGCTCGGGCGCGGTTTCCGCCAGCGGAGTGAGGATCACCCGGTGGTCCACGAACAAATCCGGGTTGGCGGCGCCGACGCCGCTTTGTTCGGAGCCGGCGATGGGATGGCCGGGAACAAACTGGGGCGGCACGGCGCCATAAACATCGCGGACGGTGGCCACGACGCTGCCCTTGACACTGGCGGCGTCGGTGATGGTCACGGCGGGATCCAGGTGCTGGCGGAGTTCACCGAGCACCTGGCCTATGGCCAGGGTGGGCACGCTCAGAACAACCACGTCGCCCTCTCCCAGTTCACGCAGGGCGTCGGGGGGATCTTCCGCGACGCGATCGACGATACCATTCTCGATGGCCTGATCCAGCGTGGCCTGCCGTCGGGCGACACCGATCACCTCCAGGCAAAGGTATCGCTCGCGGGCTGCCTGGGCAAGACTGCCGCCAATCAGCCCTAGTCCGACGACCAGCAGCCGTCCCCGCCTGTTGTTATCGGCTATTGCTTTCTCGTTCACGGATTATTCCTTGTTCGCGGGCGTTACAACACGGCCCTGGGATACGACCCCAGCACCTTCAACTCGGAAGCCCGGATGCGCAACTCGTCGAGGGCCGCGACGACATTGACATCGGTCTGGTGGCCCTTGAAGTCGATAAAAAATACATAGTTCCATTTGCCGATGGGCGAAGGCCGGGTCTCCAGCCGTGTCATATCGACCTTGTGGACCCGGAAGGGTTCCAGCAACTTGTAGAGGGCGCCGGGCTCGTTGCGCACCGAAACAATGATCGAGGTCTTGTCGTCGCCGCTGGGCGGCACCGATTCCCGGCCAATCACCAGGAACCGGGTGGAGTTGTCCGGACGATCCTCGATTTTTTCCTTCAACTTGTCGAGACCGTAGATTTCTACAGCCATGTCACCGGCGATAGCCGCGGAATTCCACTCGCCCCGGACCCGCTTGGCGGCCTCGGCATTGCTGTTGACCGGAATGCGTTCGATATTGGGATAATGCGAGTCGAGCCATTTTCGGCACTGGGCCAGTGACTGGGCATGGGAATAGACCCGGGTGATATTATCTTCACGGGTATGGGGCCCGATCAGCAGGTGGTGGTGGATGCGCAACTCCACCTCGCCACAGATTTGCAGGGACGACTCGATGAAAGTATCCAGGGTATGGTTGACCACGCCTTCCGAGGAATTTTCCACCGGCACCACGCCATAGTCCGCGGCGCCCGCGGCCACTTCCCGAAAGACCTCGTCAATGGCGGCCATGGGCAGCGATACGGCGGAATGGCCGAAGTGCTTCATGGCCGCTTCCTGGGTGAAAGTGCCCTCCGGTCCCAGGAACGCCACGGTGACCGGCTTCTCCAGGGCCAGGCAGGCCGACATGATTTCCCGGAACAGCCGGGCAATTTCCTCGTCGTCCAGGGGGCCGGGGTTGCGCTCCATAATGCCCCGAAGTATCTGCACTTCCCGCTCGGGGCGATAATAGGCCTCCGCGCCCCCGGATTTCTTGACCTCGGCCACCTGCTGGGCGCAACGGGCGCGCTCGCTGATCAGGTCCAGAAGCTGTGCGTCGATGCGGTCGATATCGCGGCGCAGCGCCTCAAGCGTATCCTTATTCATGATCACTCTTCGCCGATGACACCATCGTCTTCGTCTTCTTCAATCCTGGCGACGCCCACCAGGCGCTCCTCGTCCCGGACCCGGATCAGGCGCACACCCTGGGTGTTGCGACCAAGCGTGGGGACTTCGCTGACCCGGGTGCGCACCAGCGTACCCTGGTCGGAAATCAACATCATCTCATCCTGAGCGGCCACCTGGACGGCACCCACCATCTCGCCATTGCGGTCACTGGACTGCATGGCAATGATGCCCTGTCCGCCCCGCTTCTTGATCGGGAATCCCGCCACGTCGGTGCGCTTGCCAAACCCCTTGCTGCTCACAGTAAGGATCTGGTACTGCTCGTCGGGAATAATCAGGGCTATTACTTCCTGGCCGGGCGCCATACGAACACCGCGGACGCCGCGAGCCGTGCGGCCCATGGCCCGGACATCGTTCTCATCGAAGCGGACAGCCTTGCCGCCGCTAGTAAAGAGCATGACGTCCCGCTCGCCATTGGTAATGGCGGTGCCCACCAGGTGATCCCCCTCTTCCAGCTCCACCGCCCGCAGGCCGACACTGCGCGGCCGGGAAAAGGATTCCAGGGACGTTTTCTTGACGGTGCCGTTGGCGGTGGCCATGAAGATAAACTCGTCCGCCGGATAATCTCTCACCGGCAGAATAGAAGTAATCCGTTCACCCTCGTCCAGAGGCAGAAGATTGACCATGGGCCGGCCCCGGGAATTGCGCCCGGCGACGGGAATCTGGTACACCTTGATCCAGTAAACCTTGCCGACGCTGGTAAAGCAGAGCACGGTATCGTGGGTGTTGGCGATCAGCAGGTGTTCGACGAAGTCCTCGTCCTTCACCGATGTAGCCGACTTGCCGGTACCGCCCCGGCGTTGGGCCTGGTAGGTGTCCAGGGGCTGGGACTTGGCATAGCCGCCGTGGGAAATGGTCACCACCCGGTTCTCTTCGGGAATCAGGTCTTCCACCGTTAGGTCGTGCTGGGATTCGATGATTTCCGTCTTGCGATCGTCGCCGAATTCTTTCTCGATCTCGCTCAGTTCGTCCCGGATCACCGTCATCAGGCGATCCGGGTCGGCGAGAATAGCCAGGTATTCGGCAATTTCACCCACCTTCTCCTGGTATTCGTCGAGCAGTTTGTCGTGCTCCATGCCCGTGAGCCGGTGCAGGCGCAATTCGAGGATGGCCTGAGCCTGGGCGGATGACAGGTAGTAGCGGTCGTCGCGCAGGCCGAACTGCTCGCCGAGTCCCTCGGGGCGGCAGGCATCGCTGCCGGCGCGCTCGAGAAACTGGGTCACGGCACCGGGCTCCCAGCCTTCGGCCATAAGGCGATCCTTGGCCTCGGCCGGGGTCGGCGAAGCCTTGATCATCTGGATGACCTGGTCGATATTGGAGATGGCAACCGCCAGACCCTCGAGGATATGACCCCGCTCCCGGGCCTTGCGCAACAGGTAGACAGTGCGCCGGGTCACTACCTCGCGCCGGTGGCGCAGGAAGGCGTCGAGCAGTTCCTTGAGGTTCAGGGTCTTGGGCTGCTCGTCGACCAGGGCCACCATGTTGATGCCGAAGACGTTCTGCAACTGGGTCTGGGCGTAGAGGTTGTTGAGTACCACATCGCCCATTTCCCCGCGCTTGAGCTCGATCACCACCCGCAGGCCATCCTTGTCGGATTCGTCGCGCAGCTCGGAAATGCCCTCGATTTTCTTTTCCTTGACCAGTTCGGCGATGCGCTCGATGAGCCGGGCCTTATTGAGCAGGTAGGGAATCTCGGTGATGATGATGGTTTCCCGGCCGGTCTTGTCGTCCCTCTCTATATCCGCCCTGGCGCGCATATAGATGCGGCCGCGGCCGGTCCGATAGGCCTGGATGATGCCCGCGCGACCGTTGATGATGGCCCCGGTGGGCAGGTCCGGCCCCGGAATGTACTCCATCAGTTCGTCGATAGTAATGTCTTCGTTATCGATAAGCGCCAGGCAGGCCCGCACCACTTCCCGCAGGTTGTGGGGCGGGATATTGGTGGCCATGCCCACGGCAATGCCCGATGCACCGTTGACCAGCAGGTTGGGAACACGGGTGGGCAGCACCTCGGGAATGGTCTCGGTGCCGTCGTAGTTGTCGACAAAATCAACCGTCTCTTTTTCCAGATCCGCGAGCAGGGAGTGCGCGATCTTGGCCATGCGGATTTCGGTGTACCGCATGGCGGCGGCGGAATCGCCGTCAATGGAGCCGAAGTTGCCCTGGCCGTCCACCAGCGGGTAGCGCATGGAGAAAGGCTGGGCCATGCGGACGATGGTGTCGTACACCGCCGAATCGCCGTGGGGATGATACTTACCGATTACGTCGCCGACCACGCGGGCCGATTTTTTGTAGGGCTTGTTCCAGTCGTTCTTGAGTTCGCTCATGGCGTAGAGCACCCGCCGGTGCACCGGCTTCAGGCCGTCCCGTACATCCGGCAGGGCCCGGCCCACGATCACGCTCATGGCGTAATCCAGGTAGGATTGCTTTAGCTCGTCCTCGATATTGACGGGCTGGATTTCTCTGGCAAGTTCACCCATAAACTTTTCCCGAAGTTTACTCCACGTGGGTATCCGGCACCCGGCGAGGCAGCTTAATCCCCCCGAGCATAAGCGCGCGATTGTAGCATAGCTTGGCCCGGCATCGAGCCATGAGCCCGTGCCCGCGCGCCCTGCCAGGCCTCAATCCCCGGATAATCGATCGGCCCTCGACTGATAGGCCAGAGGAGTTGGTAACTGAGGCGCCAGGCGCTGGCTCTACGCCCGAGACAGTTGAACCGGCGGCTTGAAAGGCTGTGGAGAGTCGAATCAGCGGATGGATTGGCGGTGAACCGACACGAGAGGCCACCCCCTGCGTTGCGCAAGGGTTGAAGGAGAGCACCGAGAAGGCAATGGCTATTCCAACTGGAAGGCGGCGTGTAATAGCCAGTCCAGGCGGAAGTTATTTTTGGCAAAATCGAGCCGATAGCGCCGCCCGGTTTTTACCAACCGTGCCACCGAGCGCATCAGGTAACGAATCAAGAGTCGCAGGCCATGGCGCCGGGCCTTGTCGGGCAGCCATTCATACTGCACGGCCAGTAGCAGTAACTGGGCGATCTGGCCACAGGCATAGAAGGCCTGATTGGCGTGGAAGCGCCGACAGGGCGGGTGATGCAAATCCATGTCGATGAGCGGGCCCTTGAAAGCGTTTTCCTGGCCCTGCTTGCCACGATGGCGCCGTACCAATTCATCCACCGGCAAGTCGTCACGGGAGACGAGGATGACTGTATAGGCTGGGGTCAGGCGCCGTTGGGGGCCGTCGTACAGCTGCCGGATGACCACATAATGCTGCTGTTGCCAGCCGCCGGGACGGTGGTTAACGAGCGTGGCCGATTCCCCGCAGCCGATATCCTGCCAGGCCCTCTCGGGCAAGCCCTCCAGTTGCTTGAGGACAGGGCGGCGGTTGTTGTCGTGAGTCACGCTGATGGAGTAATCCCAGCCCCGTTCCGCGCAATAGCGGACAAAGGTGCCCCGGTAGTAGGCATTATCGGTACGCACCCAGACTGGCGTGTCGGCAGGCAGCAAGGTCGCCAGCTCCGCCAGTTGCTCCGCCCAACCACGCGCCACGTCAACACCGCCCGGATGCAGGTGGCCGCTGGCCCAAAGCCCGCCCAGAAACACGTTGTGCAGCCAGTATTGCGGCTCCCCGTTATAGCCCTTGCGCGCTTGTTCAAACAGACGACCGTCGACTTCGATGGCGGTACCGTCCACAAACACCGGCACATAGCCTTGCGTCTTGATGCCGTGCTCCACTATCGCGGGCGCCACCTGACGGGCAAGCCGATGGGCGACAGCACGCAAGCGCGTCACATCGGCTTCACCAAAGCGGCACAGGTACTCTCCCAGGCGGCGTCCGGACGGGGCCGCGTTCAACCCCAGCAGCGACTGCCCGGCAGGATCCGCGCGCAGCGCATCGAGATCGGACAGGGCGCCATTGCCGGCGGCCAGCGATGCGATCAGGCTCCACAGCATCTCGGCATCCGACGCACCACGTCGGCGGTGTTTGAGACGCACTGATTGACCCAGCGCGTCCAGCAGGCCCGTGCGCTGAGCCATCCGGGCCAGCAATGACCAACCGCCTGTGCCGATCAGGGCCGCGTCGGTGAAGTCGATATCGATTTTGGGTGGCAGAGGCATTAAGGTACTCATCGGCGCACTTGTCGGGTGGTGGGTTTGGTCACCCGGCATTTTGCCAAATCACTCGGCAAGTTGCGCCTCTCCCACTCCTTCCTATCCTTCGGCGCCGCCCTTAACCGGGAGTTAAGGCGCCCTGCCAGGCGTCGCCCGATCGGCGATTTTCGCTATACTGGCCGGCCAGCAAAGGAGTCGCCATGGAACCGCAAACCGTCGAACTGCTGATCCACGCCAAATGGGTGGCCCCGGTGGTACCCGAGGAAGCCGTCTACACCGACTGTGCCGTCGCCGTCGACCGGGGAAAAATCCTGGGCCTGCACCCCAGTGGCGAAGCCCGGCGGCGTTACCGCCCCCACCGGGAAGTAGTGCTGGACCGCCATATCCTGATTCCGGGGCTGGTCAACGCCCACGGCCATACGCCCATGACCTTGTTGCGCGGCTACGCCGACGATCTGCCCCTGCAACGCTGGCTCGAGGAGCATATATGGCCTGCGGAGGGCCGCTGGGTCGGTGAAGACTTCGTCCGGGACGGCGCCGAACTGGCACTGGCCGAGATGCTCAAGACCGGCACCACCTGTTTTGCCGACATGTACTTCTTCCCCGACCTGGTGGCCAAACTCGCCTGGCAACACGGCGTCCGCTGCCAGGTGGCCTTCCCCGTCATCGACATGGCCAGCGCCTGGGCCAGGGGCATCGACGAATATATTCACAAGGGCCTGACGCTGTTCGACACCTTCAAGGACCACGAAATGGTCACCGTGGCCTTTGGCCCCCACGCCCCCTACACGGTGGACGACGCCACCCTGGACAAGATCGCGGTGCTGGCCAGCGAGGTGGAGGCCGGCATCCAGATCCATCTTCACGAAACCGCCGGGGAAGTGCGCGACGCCCTCTCCGCCACCGGCCAGCGCCCCATCGAACGCCTGCGGGACCACGGTTTGCTGACCCCCGCCACCCAGTGTGTGCACATGACCCAGGCAAACGACACCGATCTGGCGCTGCTTGCCGAGAGCGGCGCCCATGTGATCCATTGCCCGCGCTCCAACCTCAAGCTGGCCAGTGGCTTCTGTCCGGTGCACCTTCTCCAGGAGGCGGGTATCAACGTGGCCCTGGGCACCGACGGCGCCGCCAGCAACAACAATCTCGACATGCTCGAGGAACTCCAGTTTTCGGCGCTGCTGGCCAAGGGCGTCAGCGGCGAGCCCACCGCCCTGCCCGCGGCCCGGGCCCTGCGCATGGCAACTCTGGACGGCGCCCGCGCCCTGGGTCTCGACGCGGTGACCGGCAGCCTGGAGGCGGGCAAATCCGCCGACCTGGCTGCCGTGGATCTCGGCGATATCGGCTGCCAACCCATGTATAATCCCCTGTCCCAGCTCATTTACAGTCACGGCAGCAACGGCGTCAGCCACGTCTGGGTCAATGGCAAGTCACTGCTGGAAGACCGCGCCCTGCAGACCTTCAACGAGCACGAATTGATGGCCAAGGCCCGCCAGTGGCAACAGCGCATCGCCGGTCAAGGAATTTAGGAGCATGAGTTCAGACACCAACTTCGACCCTCGTGAAATTGCCAAATTCGAGGCCCTGGCCTCGCGCTGGTGGGATCGCGAGAGTGAGTTCAAGCCCCTGCATGACATTAATCCCCTGCGCGCCAACTGGATCGACAGGCTATCCCCCGTGGCCGAACGGCAGGTGCTCGATGTCGGCTGCGGTGGCGGGATCCTCTGCGAAGCACTGGCGCACCGGGGTGCCCGGGTCACCGGCATCGACATGGGCGAAGCCCCGCTGGCGGTGGCGGAACTGCATAAGCTGGAAAGCGGTGTTGACGTCAGCTACCGACGCATATCCGCCGAGGCCCTGGCCGGGGAGCGTCCGGGGGAATTCGACGTGGTCACCTGCCTGGAGATGCTCGAGCACGTTCCCGACCCCGCGTCGGTAGTGGCTGCCTGCGCACGGCTGGTTAAACCGGGGGGGCACGTCTACTTCTCCACCATCAACCGCAACCCCAAGGCCTACCTGTTTGCCATCGTCGGCGCCGAATACATGCTCAAGCTGCTGCCCCGGGGCACCCATGAATACAGCAAATTCATCCGACCCTCGGAACTGGCTGCCTGGATCCGGACCGCCGGGCTGGAACTGGGGGAAATGACCGGGCTCACTTACAACCCCGTGACCCGCCGGTATTCCCTCAACGACAGGGACGTGACCGTGAACTATATGGTCCATGCCACCCGCCCCGAATAATCCCAGGCCCGACAGATTCCATGCCCGCCGCCAAATTCAACGCCGTACTTTTTGATCTGGACGGTACCCTGCTGGATACCGCCCGGGACTTTTTTACCGCCCTCAACCGCCTTCTCACCGACAAAGGCAAGGCGCCCCTGCCCGAGGAAGTGATCCGCATTGCCGTGGCCAACGGCTCTGCCGGGCTCATTACCCTCGCCTTCCACATCGACCCGTCGGATACCGAATTCGAATTTTTGCGCCAGCAACTGCTGGAATACTACGGCGCCTGCCTGGCCGAACGCACCCGACTGTTTGCGGGCATGGAGGCAATTCTCCGGCGCCTGGCGGAAGAGGACATCCCCTGGGGTATTGTCACCAACAAGCCTCATTTCTATACCAACGCCATTCTCGAGCAGCTTGCCCTGCCCGCATCGCCGTCAGTGGTGATCTGCCCGGATCACGTCAGCCATACCAAGCCGCACCCGGAGCCGATCCTGATGGCCTGCCGGCAGTTGTCGGCGGAGCCGGCGAAAAGCATTTACATCGGCGACCACCTGCGCGACATTCAGTCCGGTCTCAACGCCGGTACGGTCACCGTGGCGGCGGCCTACGGCTATATCGACGCCGGCGACAACCCGCGCAACTGGGGCGCCCACCATGTCATTTCCCGGGCGGCAGAACTCGTGCCGATACTCTTCTGAACCGCCGCATCAACGCCCAAATGGAGCAGGACCGATGATCCCAGATGAAATCAGCCAATACCGGCCAGCCGGCAATCTTCTCCAGGACAGGGTGATCTTCGTCACCGGCGCCGGCGATGGCATCGGCCGCACCGCCGCCACGACCTTTGCCACTTTCGGGGCCACCGTCATCCTCGCCGGCCGCACGGTGGCCAAACTGGAGCAGGTCTACGATGCTATCGAGGGGGCGGGTCATCCCAGGCCCGCGATCTTCCCGGTCGATCTGGCAGGCGCCACCGAGGCGGATTACGCCGACATGGCCGGCCATCTGGACGAACAGTTCGGCCGCCTTGACGGGCTCCTGCATAATGCCGGCCTGTTGGGGCAGCGCACCCCCATCGCCAACTACAAATCCGATGTCTGGCAGAGCGTCATGCAGGTCAACGTCACCGCCCAGTTCCTGCTCACCAAGGCCCTGCTGCCGGTGCTGGAAAAAAGCCGTGACGCCTCGGTGATGTTCACCTCCTCCGGCGTCGGCCGCCGGGGCAAGGCCTTTTGGGGCGCCTACGCGGTCTCCAAGTTCGCCACCGAGGGCCTGGCCCAGGTGCTGGCCGCGGAGGTAGAGGGCGTCACCGATATTCGTGTCAACTGCATCAACCCCGGGCCGACCCGGACCCGCATGCGCGCCACCGCCTACCCGGCCGAAGACCCCAACAAACTGAAGACCCCGCAGGACCTGATGCCCGCCTATCTCTTCCTGATGGGCCCGGACAGCCGGGGCGTCAACGGCCAGTCCCTGGACGCACAATAGCTCCCCGTCGCCGCCCAAGGCAGGAATGTCAAGCTGAACAGGTACGAGGACGCCGGTGCCGGGCCCGTCCCGTATTTAGCTTGATCCGGTACGGGTTTAACCGCGCTGGGCGCCCCGGGCACGGAGCTTGCGCACCTGGCGCTGGTGCTTGTGGCGCTCCTGGGGGGTCAGCGTCCAGTCGGTGCCGGCATTGATACCGGCCTGGCGGCAGATTTTCTTGACGTCGGCGGGGGGCAACTCCATCCATTCGCCACGGCGCACGAAGGAAGGCAGGCTCACGGCGCCATAACGAATCCGCTTGAGGCGGCTGACTTCAAGGCCCTGGGATTCCCAGAGCCGGCGCACTTCCCGGTTGCGCCCCTCGGCGATGACAACGGAGAACCAGCGATTGGTATTGCCGCCGGCGCCCGCCTTGATGGTGAGAAACCGGGCAACCCCGTCTTCCAGAAGGACGCCTTCGAGCAGACGCTGGATCATCGCATCGTCGACCTCGCCGTGGACGCGCACCAGGTACTCCCGCTCGATACCGGAGGACGGGTGCATCAGGACGTTGGCCAGTTCGCCGCTGTTGGTGAAAAGCAGCAGCCCAGAGGTGTTGATATCCAGACGGCCCACCATGATCCAGCGCCCCTGGGGCAGCCTTGGCAATTTGGCAAAAACCGTGGGCCGGCCCTCGGGGTCGTCGCGGGTGGCCACTTCCCCTTCGGGCTTGTTGTAGATGGCAATGCGGATGCGCTCCCGGGGATCCGGCAGTTTCACCGGCTTGCCGTCCACCCGGATGTCATCTTCGGGCGATACCCTGTCTCCCAGTGTCGCCGTCTTGCCGTTGACCGCGACCCGTCCGGATTCGATCCAGCCCTCCAGCTGCCGGCGCGACCCCAGGCCCGCCCGGGCCAGGACTTTCTGAAGCTTTTCAGTCATCGCGGCGGTTTCCCGAAGGTTGCAGATGAACCACCTGGGCCAGGGCGCGCGGATCGGCTTCGGTGGCAGTGTCGTGGCGAGGCTCTTGAGCCCCTGCCGGTGCCGGCTCGGGCTCCGGTGCGGAACCGGCCGGCTCTTCGCGTTTTTCCTCCAGCTCCAGTTCCGGGTTGAACTGGTCCAGGTCGCGGATTTCGTCCAGCGGCGGCAATTCCTCGAGGCTTTTCAGGTTGAAGTAATCGAGAAATTGACGGGTCGTGGCGTAGAGGGCCGGCCGACCGGGCACATCCCGGTGACCAACGACGCGGATCCACTCGCGCTCCTGGAGCGTGCGGATAATATCGGAACTGACCGATACGCCGCGGATTTCCTCGATATCCCCCCGGGTGATGGGCTGCCGATACGCAATCAGGGCCAGCGTCTCCAGGACCGCTCGGGAATACTTCTTTGGCTTTTCCTCCCAGAGGCGGGCAATCCAGGTGGACAATTCCTGGCGGACCTGGATGCGGTAGCCACTGGCGGTCTCCTTCAACTCGAAGCCGCGATCGGCACAGTCCGCGCCTATATCCGCGAGGGCGGCGCGGATATCCTCACGCTCGGGACGCTCCTGCTCGTCGAACAGTTCGCGCAGCCTGTCGATGCCCAGGGACTGGCCGTAGGCCAGCAGGGCGCCTTCGAGGACTTTTTTCAGCCAGAGATTATCCATTCGCAATCCTGTCGGCGGCCCATCTGACCGCCTTGGTTCTTCAGTTGATTCGGGCCTTGACGTGAATAGCTCCGAAAATGTCGTTTTGGACGATTTCCACCAGGGATTCCTTCATCAGTTCCATGATTGCCAGGAAAGTGACAATCACGCCGGGGCGCCCCTCGCTGCGGTTGAACAGGGACACGAAGGGAACAAACTGCTCGCCCTGGAGGCGGTCGAGCACTTTGGCCATTCGCTCCCGCGTCGACAGCGGTTCCAGTGTCACGTGGTGGCTCTGGTACATGTCCACCCGACGCAGGACATCGGACAGGGCCAGCAAAAGCTGGCGCATATCCAGTTCCGGGTGGGGCCGTTCGCTTTTGAGGTCCGGTGCCCGGGCTCTGGCGGGAAACGTATCCCGGTCCAGGCGCGGCAGGTCGTCGATATCCTCCGCCGCCTTCTTGAAACGCTCGTATTCCTGGAGCCGGCGAATCAGTTCGGCGCGGGGGTCCTCTTCTTCCTCTTCCTCCTCTTTCTGACGGGGCAGCAGCATGCGCGACTTGATCTCGGCAAGCATGGCGGCCATGACCAGATAATCGGCGGCCAGCTCCAGGGACATGGCCTGCATCAGCTCAATATAGCCCATGTACTGGCGGGTGATTTCCGACACGTTGATCTGGAGAATGTCCAGATTCTGGCGCTTGATCAGGTAGAGAAGCAGGTCCAGCGGGCCCTCGAATGCCTCGAGGAAAACCTCCAGGGCCTCCGGGGGGATGTAGAGATCCTTGGGCAACTCGGTGATATGCCTGCCGTGAACGATAGCGAATGGCATTTCGCCCTGCTCCGGCCGCGCCGGGTCGGCCTCGGCGGCCACCCTGTGGTCCGGATTGTCATTCACGGTATCGGAATTCACTGTGTCACCCGGCGTTCAGAGTCTGGCAGCATTATAACGGGCCGGAGGCACCCGCGTCATGGTCCTGGTGATCCCCGGAGCCAATTCCTTCACGCCGGCTCGAAAGGGGCGAAATCACCCTTGCCCTGGCGCATCAGTTCGGGCAGCGGACCCGTCAGATCGACGACCGTGGTGGGTTCCAGGCCGCAAAAACCGCCGTCGACGATCACATCGACGCTATGCTCGAGTCTCTCGCGGATATCATGGGGGTCGGTGAGGGGGAGTTCGCTGCCGGGCAGGATCAGGGTGACGCTCATCAGCGGTTCGCCCATCTCCTCCAGCAGCGCCAGGGCGATGGGGTTGGCCGGCACCCGCAACCCGATGGACTTGCGCTTGGGATGCATCAGCCGGCGCGGCACTTCCGAGGTCGCCGGCAGAATGAACGTATAGGGCCCCGGCGTGTTGTGCTTGAGGAGCCGGAAGTCCGGGTTATCCACCCGGGCATAAGTGCCCAGTTCCGCCAGATCCCGGCACAAAAGCGTGAAATTGTGGTGCTTGTCCAGTTTCCGGATACGGCAAATGCGGTCGTGCGCCTTTTTATCCCCCAGTTGACAACCGATGGCATAGGCGGAATCCGTGGGAAAAACCGCCACGCCACCATTGCGGATTATCTCCACCGTTTGATAAATCAGGCGCTGCTGGGGATTTTCCGGATGGATGTCGAAGAACTGGCTCATAATGTTCCGGATGGTGCTTTTGAATTTGCCCGGCACTATAGAGGAAAAACCCTGCCGCCGCATCCGTGACACAATACGTTGAGACCCGGTGTCCCAGGCCCTAGAATTGGCCCCCCACACAGACGCGAAGCACCATGACCGAAATCCCGACGGCAAAGCAGCCCCGACAGGCGGAAAACCTGCTGGTCAACCTGCTTTTCAACATCATTATACCCACGCTCATCCTCACCCGGCTGAGCGGGGACAACTACCTGGGCACCACCAACGCCATCCTGGTGGCCCTGGCCTTCCCGTTCGGATACGGCCTGCGCGATCTCTACCGGCGCGGCAAGGTCAACCTGTTCTCCGCCCTGGGTGTCCTCAGTGTGGCCCTGACCGGCGGCATCAGCCTGATGGGCCTGGCCCCCAAGTACCTGGCCCTCAAGGAGGCAGCCGTGCCCGCCACCTTCGGCTTCGCCACCCTGGTTTCCATGAAGACCCCCTACCCACTGGTCAAGACCTTTATCTACAACGATGCCATCCTCGATGTACAAACCATCCAGGACAGCCTCGAAAATCGCGGCAATGGCCGCGCCTTCGAGCGCCACCTGCGCAACGCGTCCTGGCTGGTGGCGGGATCCTTTTTCCTTTCCTCCGCCCTCAACTATGTGCTGGCCATCACCATTGTCACTGCCCAGCCGGGGACGGTGGTATATAACGAACAACTCGGTAAAATGACGGCCCTGAGTTTTCCCGTCATTGCCCTGCCCGCCACCATCGTAATGATGGCAGCCATGATTTACCTGTTTCGCGGTATCACCCAGCTGACGGGACTGAAACTGGAAGACGTCATCAAACACAGACACAAGGAACACTGAAAGATGTGGTACGCCATTATCAGCGAGGACGTGGAAAACAGCCTGCCGCTGCGCAAGACCGCCAGGGCCGACCACCTGGCCAGGCTCGAGGCGCTCAAGGCTGACGGCCGCCTGTTCGCCGCCGGTCCCAACCCCGCCGCCGATTGCGAGGATCCCGGCGAGGCCGGCTTCACCGGGAGCCTGGTGATCGCCGAGTTCGACTCCCTGGAAGCGGCCAGAAACTGGGCCGACCAGGACCCGTATATCAAGGCGGGCGTGTACGCCGACGTCACCGTCAAGCCCTACAAGATCGTCCTGCCCTGAGGGCCGGGCCAACCGCCATCAACCAGGTTAACGAATCGATGCTCAAATATTTCGCCGCCATCGCAATCGTCCTGTTCAGCTTCCCGGCCCTGTCGGAGACCCGCTATCTGTCTGACGAACTGCGCGTTCCCCTGCGCAGTTCCCCCTGCTCGCGCTGCGCCATCGAGCGGGTACTGTCGGCGGGCACCCGCCTCGAAGTGCTGGAAACCAACGACGAAGGCTGGAGCCGCGTCGCCACCCGTGGGGGCCAGGAGGGCTGGCTGCCCAGCCAGTATCTGGTAAGCCAACCCATCGCACGGGACCGGCTGGCGGCCATGTCGGCCCGGGTCGAGGAACTGGAAGCGCAGAACAGCCAGCTCAATAGCAGGATTTCCGAACTGGAGGCACAAAACCGCGAATTGCAGGAACGGCTTTCCGGGACACTGGAAAGTGAAAGCGCCCTGGAAACAGAACTCGCCGAGATCAAACAGGTCTCTTCCAACGCCTTGTCGCTGCGGGACCAGAACCAGGAACTGCTCAAACGCAACCGCATCCTGCAATCGGAAATCGACGTGCTCACCGCGACCCGGGACGAGTTGAGAAGCGACAAGGCCCAGAAATGGTTCCTGTACGGCGGCGTGGCGGTTTTTCTGGGTGCCCTGCTGGTGATATTGATTCCGCGCCTCAAGCCCAGAAAGCGGTTCTCGGAATGGGCCTGATGCGCTGGCACGGGCTGGGTATTGCCCTGCTGGCAGGCATTCTCGGCGTGGCAGCGCCGGTGTCGGCCCAGACCGGCCAGTCGCCGGTTTATGTGGAACTGGCAACGGATATGGGTGACATCGTCCTTGAACTGTACCCCTCCAAGGCCCCCGAGACCGTCGACAACTTTCTCGATTACGTGGCGGACTACTATTACGACGGGCTGATTTTCCACCGGGTGGTGGACGGCTTCGTCATCCAGACCGGCGGCTATCGCTTCGATCTCACCCCCGCCCGGGAGCCCGGCGAACCCGTGGTCAACGAATCCGGCAACGGCCTGAAAAACCGCACCGGCACCGTGGCCATGGCCCGTCACCCGGACCCGGACAGTGCCCGGGCCCAGTTCTACATCAATCTCGCCGACAACACGAATCTCGACCCGGCCGGCGGCAAACCCGGTTACACGGTTTTCGGCCGCGTGGTGGACGGCATGTCGGTGGTGGAGGCCATCGGTCGACTGCCGGTACGGCGCACCGACCGGTTCGAGCACCTGCCAACGGAAACCGTGCGCATCCTCAGTGCCCGCAAGGTGAGCCCGCCATGACCAGTCTCAGCGTCAATCTCAACAAGATCGCCCTTATCCGCAATTCGCGCCCCGGCAATTACCCCAGTGTCACCGAACACGCGGGCATCTGCATTGCCGCCGGGGCCGATGGTATTACCGTGCACCCCCGGCCCGACCAGCGCCATATCCGCCCGGATGATGTGAGGTCCCTCGCAGCACTGGTGGGCAGGCACAGCGGCGTCGAATTCAATGTCGAGGGCAATCCTTTTGCCGGTCCGCAGGGCTCCTACCCCGGTTACATGGCCCTGGTGGAAGAAACCGTGCCCCACCAATGCACCCTTGTCCCCGACACCAGCGACCAGCTCACCTCCGACCATGGCTTTGACCTGAAAACCAGCGCCGAAAAAGTGGAACCGGTTATCGCCCGGCTGCGGGCACTGGGGATGCGGGTCAGCCTGTTTATGGATCCGGATCGCGAACAGATCCGGATTGCCCGGGACATCGGCGCCGACCGCATCGAGTTATATACCGGACCCTATGCCGAGGCCTGGGGGGACGAACAACGCCTGGCGCCCCTTTTCGAACACTATTACCGGGCAGCGGAATTTGCCCAAAACATCGGCCTCGGGGTCAACGCCGGCCACGACCTCAATCTGGAAAACCTGGGTCGTATGGCCACCGTGCCGGGCCTTCTGGAAGTTTCCATTGGCCACGCCCTGACGGTGGACGCGATCCGGATGGGACTGGATAACGCCGTGCGGGCCTACAAGGCCGTTCTGGACGAGCGGCAGCAGTAAATGCCCCGGGTCCCGGTTCTCAATGTGGTCGGGGCCGGCAGGGTCGGCACCACCCTGACACGCCTTCTCGCCGATGCCGGGCTGGTTCGCCCGGGCAGCCTCTACAACCGGGACCCGGAACACAGCCGGCGCGCCGCCCGCTATATCGGTGCCGGAAATTGTGCCCGAAACCTGAACGACATGTCGGGCGCGGATCTCTGGCTGATCGCCGTTCCCGACGATGTCATCGCCCAGGTGGCCCGTCAACTGGCAGCCACCCGATACGACTGGCAGGGCCGTATCGCCTTCCACTGCAGCGGCATACACAGCGCGTCCGTCCTGTCGGATCTGGGGGAACTCGGCGCCGCCACGGCCAGTCTCCACCCGGTACAAAGCTTCGCCAACCCGGAAAAATCCCGGCAACATTTCACGGGCACCTGTTGTACGGTGGAAGGCGACAGCAGGGCCAGCCGCCGGTTAACCGCATTGTTCACAGGAATCGGGGGCCGGCTCATCGGCATCGACGCCGATGGCAAGAACCTCTATCACGCGGCCACAGCAGTGGCTTCCAATTACCTGGTGACCCTGTTCGACATGAGCCGGCAACTGCTGGCCGCGGCCGATATGTCCACGGACGATGCCAATGCCCTGCTCGCCCCCCTGGTATCGGGCACCCTGGACAACCTGCTGGCCAGCAATCCGGAACAGGCGCTTACCGGCCCCATCAGCCGGGGTGATGCCCTCACCGTCCGGCGTCACCTGGAGGCCCTGGCAGGCGGGTGTCCGGACTTTTTGCCACTCTATCTGGCCCTGGCCCGCGCGACCCTGAGCCTGGCGCGCCGCTCCCACCCGGAAAACCGGGATGGTCACCGGCACATCGAATCCGTGCTCGCGGAATTTGGCTAAACTCACCCGGACCCAACAGCGAACAAGGCATCATCATGCTTCAGCGGGACAAGCACCTCTCCACAGAACAAAAGGCTCTTTCCATCAATCTCGACGAGCAGAAATACGGCACCATTGTCGAGATCGGCGCCGGCCAGGAAGTGGCCCGCCAGTTTTTCGCCGCCGGGGCGGCGGCGGGCACCATCGCCAAAACGGCCTCCGCCTACGACATGCAGATCAGTGACGAGATCTACGGCAAGACCGAGCGCTATGTGAGCCGCGACCGACTCGAACAGATGCTCGATCACGAATACGACCTGCTTCTGGAACGCCTCGCCCACCGGCGGTCCCGCAATACCACCTTCTTCAGTTATGCCGCCACGGTCACCGCCCGGAGCTACCGCCAGACCAGCGAATGTCACGGCTGGGTGGGCGTGCGGGTGCAGATGTACCCCGGCGCGCCCGCCAGCCAGGTCACGCTGCACGTGCGCATGCTCGACGATACTAACCGCCAGCAGTCGGAGGCCCTGGGCATCCTGGGCGTCAACCTGCTGTATGGCGTTTTTTACCACCCCCTGAAACCCCAGTGGCTCATCGAGGGACTGATGGACAACCTGGAGGGGGACCGTATCGAGGTGGACCTGATCCAGTTTTCCGGGCCCTATTTCGAGGAAGTGGACCAGCGATTGATGAATCTCCAACTGGTACGAAGCTGGTGTTGCCGGGCGGTGATGTTCGATGACAGCGGCACACCGGTGGTGCCCGGGGAGGAATTGCGGCGCAAAAACACGCTGGTGCTGCGCGGCTCGTTCCGACCCCCCACCCTGGTCCATACCGATATGATGTCCGGCGCGTTGCGCCAATTCACAGAGACGGAGGGTATCGGCCAGGAAGACGTCACCCCGGTCGCCGAAATCACCATGGCGGAACTGGCCACCGACAAGGAAAGCGGCGACCAGGGCTTCCTCACCCGCGTCGACCTGCTTACCGCCATGGGCTACAACGTCCTGGTCTCGGACTACCTGCGCTTCTTCCGGTTGCGTTCATGGATACGGCGCTACACCCAGAACACCCTGGCCATTGTCCTGAGCGTCCTGGACTTCGACCAGCTTTTCGACCCGCGCTTCTACGATGGGCTCGAGGGGGGTATTCTCGAAGCCATGGGCAAGCTTTTTTCAGACAACACCCGTGTCTACGTCTATCCGGCAAAGATCGGCGGCCGACTGGTTTCCCTGGACAATGTGGAAATCCAGCCGGAGCTGAATCATTTGCTGCGCTTCCTTGTCGCCAACAACGCCATGCTCCCCGCCAGCTACTATCGCGAGGATTTTCTCCACATCCTTGCCGCCGATGTTCTCAACCAAATCGCAACGGGGGCCGAAACCTGGCAGGAGCAGGTACCGGAAGTGGTCGCCAGAACCATCAGGGAGCGGGGCCTGTACGGCTTCAACGCCGGGGACTGAAAGCGGCCGCCGGACAGCCGTAACCAACGTTCTGCGTCGGGTATGCGGGCATTGGCAATCACGGCATCCACAGCACACCGCGAGCCGAACAACAACAGGTATTGAACCGCAAAACCACCACTACGAATCCGACGTTCCTGCCGGCACCAAGGGGGCAAGCAATGACCAGCAGAAGAAACTTTATAAAAACCACCGGCCTGGGCATGATCGCCGGCGTTATTCCCTCCAGCCTGGTGGAATTATCCTTTGCCGGCGATGGCGAGGATTTCACCTTTGCCTACATTTCCGACGCCCACATCCAGCACATCCGGGGCAACCAATTTGTCCGCAGCTGGGACGAGGGACTGATCCGTGCGGTAACCGAGACCAACAGCCTCAAACCGGAACCGGATTTTGTGGTTTTTGGCGGCGACCTGGCACAACTGGGCAGCAGGCCGGAACTGGACCACGGCGCCGAGATACTTTCCGGGCTCAACTACAGGACTCATATGGTCATGGGCGAGCACGACTATTACCTGGATCTGGGCGATTACTGGCGTGAACTTTTCGGTCCCGAGCATTACAGCTTCGATCACAAGGGCGTTCACTTCGTGGTGCTCAACAGCATCCTCACCCATGACGACTGGACCTTCAATCGCTGGTCGACAGCCCAGCGGCGCATGCTGGAAATGGCGGGGCTGGACAACCCCAACGGCTCCCCTTTCATGGTCGGCGAAACACAGCGCCTGTGGCTGAAGCAGGACCTTGACAAGGTCGGCCGGGACACGCCCATCGTCGTCCTCTCCCACTCGCCGCTGCAGAAAATCCACAGGGCCTGGAATTTCTGGACCGATGACGCGGAGCAAGTGCAGGAAATCCTCAGGCCGTTCAGGAAAGTCAATGTCATCTATGGTCACGTCCACCAGATCCAATACAACCAGGTCGGCAACATTGCCTTCAATTCGATGATGGCCACCGCCTGGCCCTGGCCCTACCCCGGCAGCTACAGCATGGAAAACAGCCACCTGCCGGTGATGACCGTGCCCATGACACGGGACGACCCCTTCAACGAGCGCGAAGGCACCGGCTGGCAACTGATGAATGTGCATTCAGGCCGGGCCGATATCCACTACCGCTTCCATTCCCGAAACGACCGGGCCGTGGTCTTCGATCACAGGAGCAACCAGCCGGTGGACACCGGATACCAAAAAAGAGTAAAGGTTACCGTATAGCGGGTAAAATATGGCTGAGACGTCGGTAGACCCGGCCATTTCCAGAGTGCCAGCCACTGCCATGGCGGTACTTTGTTCAGGGCCAGGGCCAGGGTCAGGGCCGGATCCGGATACAGTGCCCGGCGTCGGCGTTCGTTTTGCTGTTCCGGGGTGCCATAAGGACCTTGTCTCCCCGGAAAGTGCCCAGCCACAGGGACTGCCCCACGGGCAGGGCCACTGTCGCCGCCGGGAACGTCGTCGCCGGTATCCGCTGACTGCACACCACCGACAAATCGCCGGGATCAATCCCGGCCACCACCGAATCCAGTGGGCAGTGAGCGTCCTCGGACAAATAGCATTCCATGACCGCGGGCACGGACGCCACATGGCCGGCAACCCAGATCATCCCGTCTGCACCCCGGCGCAGGTTGTCGGCCAAAAAGCCAAGAGGCACCTTGCGGGCCCGTTCGGGATTGTCCGGATCCACTTGCCAGACAGCACCCCCCGACCAGTCCGCCACAAAGAGATTGCCGCTCTGTTCGTCCCAGACGATGCCATTGGTCATCGCCAGGCCATCGACAGTAATTGTCCACCATTGACCCGATGGCTCCCGAACCAACACGCCACTGGGCGGAATCCCCGCTTCGCTGTCTTTTCCGGAGGGTGACTCCCCAGCGAATGCCCGGCCCGATGCGGTGACAAAAATCCGGCCATCGTCGGCAACGGCAACACTGTTGCCCGAAGTGTGGTCCGGCAAAGGCAGACAATCCCGCCACTGCGCTGTCGGCGGCCGGGTGCCATCCCCGCCGGAGAGCGAGAATATTTCCACGGATTCCCGTGCGCCGTGATTGACCACGTAGAGAGTGGCCGTGCCCTCGTCCAGGTGTCGGGCAAGCCCATGGGGCTGGAACGTGGCGACGGGCACTTCGCCAGGGCAGTTCATCGAGGAGGCCGTCGACCTGCCTTCAGACGGCCGGTCATGGGGGTAGATCGCCACCACATCGCCATCGGGGTGGATACCATAGAGCGCGCCCGGCTGGCGCTCGCCCACCGACATGCCACTGCCGACGACCCACCGGGTGTCAGGCAGCGCCGCCATATCCTCGATATTCGGCGCCTCCAGGACCCGCGCTCCCCCTCCCGCCAGTGCCGCGCACTGGATCGCCAGGAGAAACCCGGTGGTTACAATGCGACAAAGCCAATCTTCCCGCGGCATCAACGACCCTCCCAAGATTAAGACAACTGCTTTATAATTGCTGCGAGCAACAATACGATCATGTATGATTTTCCACTAAAACATAAACACCTGAGGATTTTCCATGGGAACGACACCAAAATTCTGCCGAATCGCCATCAATGTCGACGATATGGCTACTTTCACCCGCGAAGCCGGGGAATTGCTCGGCCTCTCCTTTGTCGTGCCCTCCCTGGATGCGGAGTTCGACAGCATTTCGGTGACCTTCGGCGAACACGGACTGGAACCGATCCAGACCCATGAACACGTGCCGTTCGCGGCTGGCGGCCGGCTCATCGAGGTGGCCATCGACGTGGCTGACGCGGAGGCGGTGAGAGAGAAATTCCAGGCAGCGGGCTATGAGCCCGTCGTCAACAATTACCTGCCCGGCCCGGATGCCTGGGAATACCTGTTCGGGCGCGACTTCCACGATATACCGCTGATGGTCTGCACCGCCGGCGACAACGAAACCCAGATGCGCGTCGATGGCCCTTTTCGCGAACTGGACGATGCGTCCACCCCCAAAATCGGCTGCGTCGATCTGGTGGTGGACGACCTGGAGCAAGTGGCGGCCGACCTGACACATCTTTTCGGCATGACCTTCGTGGAAACCGATCCCGGCGGATTGGGGAATAAGGCCCTGGTCGGTCCCCACCGGGTCAGGCTGATCGAGGGGCCGAATCCCGACTTGTCGGCGCAGTTCCATCACCCCCTGGCCGCCATACAGTTCATGGTGGACGATGTGGAGGCCATCCGCCAGCGCCTGGAAACCGGTGGCTACCCGGTTCGCCACACCCGTCACTTGAAAAGCGGCGGCAACGCCTATTATTTCGGGTCGGTAATCCAGGACATGCCACTGGGTATCTATCCGGCGACGGCGGACAGCGAAATTATCGGAAATTCCTAGCCCGGAAATCGCACCGGCCCACTCTGAAATGCCGGTTCTGTGCCGGGGGAGATAGCGGAACTGCCATCGAAAAGACTATCGTCAACAGGGATGCATTGACGACGTGTGCCGGCAACCTCCTCCAGCATAAGCCCCATCAGGTTGACAATACCGGGATCCGGTCAGTCGTCGCGCCATTCACTGTAGGGGTGGGCCACCAGACTGGCGTTGTAATAGCGTGAATCCCCGGTGACCTCGGAACCCACCCAGTCGGGACATTTGAAGACCTGATCTTCACTGTCGAGTTCGATCTCGGCCAGGATCAAACCGTGGTTGTCACCCAAAAACTCGTCAACCTCCCAGGTCAGGCCGTCGTACTCGACAAGATAACGTTTTTTTTCGATCAGGGGGCGCAGGCAGAGGGTATCGAGCATCTCCCGGGCGTCATCGGCGGGTATCTGGTAGTCGAACTCCGCCCGGGTCGCACCACGGGTGACCCCCTTCACCGTCAGGAAGGCCCGCTCACCGGCGGTTCGCACCCGCACCGTCCGCTCGTTGTCCGTGGATAAATAGCCCTGGCGGTAAACCTGAGACTTGCCGGCACGCCAGCCCTCGCCACACACCAGGAATTTTCGCTCGATTTCCCGGGCCACGGAATCAGCGGAGCGGATCGGTATCGCTATCCAGATAGAGCCGGATGGGCAGATTGCTCTTCTCGCCCAGATACAACAGCAGCCCGTAGTAATCGTCGTCGTAATCGGCAACCCACTCGTGGCGCATTTTCAGAACGGGTTCGGTCTTGTCCGATTCCAGCTTGCGCCCAAGCACGACAATCTCCTCCATGGATGTGCCCTGGGGAATGGCGGATTTGGGGATAGCCAGGGTAATACGGCTGCCCTCCTCGCCCGGGATCTCGTCGATGGCCCGGACTTCGGCACCGAGGCCCTGTTCCTGGTAACCCTCCACCGGTTCAATCCATTCGGTTTCCAGATCCTGGGCCAGAGTCGGGGCTGCGACGGCAAACAGGGCCAGAATAAAAAGGTGAATCCATCTAGTCATTTTTTACCCGTCCACTTGAAGTGATTGTCGGGATCATTCTAGTCGGACTTGCCTGCCCTGTCTGCCCCGCAACGGCTACCACAGGCGCATGGGCAGGGTTTTGACCCGACGCCTCGCACACACCATACCCGAGCCTGTCAAATCAGAGGGCTTCAGGTAAGATAAACCGCTCCCGGTTGTCCAAACGGATTAAAACAGGTTGACCCAACAAGCAGATAACGAGGAGATTGCAATGAAAATAGGACTCAGCAGGCCTTTTGAAGACCCGGGCCATCCCACGCCGGATGTCGACATGGGCGCAGTTTGCCAAATTGCCGAGGAATGTGGTTTCGAGTGGGTCAGTTACGGCCACCACACTATTCGCCCCCTGGAAGAACCGGTTAAACCACCCCACTTTGGCGTTCCCCTGTACCAAGACCCGCTCATCGGTGCCGCCCGGGCACTGACCCTCACCAAGACCCTGGAAATCGGCACCGGCGTGCTGGTCATGCCCATGCTCCACCCGGTCCATGTGGCCAAGCAGGCCGCCACCATCGACCAGTTCAGCGACGGACGTTTTTTTATGGGTCTGGGAACCGGCGGCGCCAGCCAGTTGGAGATCGAACTGTCCGGGGGGAGCTTCTCCAGGCGCTGGGGCTATACCATGGAGAGCATCCAGGTGATGAAAGGCTTGTGGACAGAGGACGAGTTCAGTTTCAAGGGGGATTTCTTCGATTTTCCACCCACCCGGCTCGGTCCCCGCCCGGTCAACAAGCCACACCCGCCCATCTGGCTGGGCGGGTACACGGACACTGTTCTAAAGCGTATCGCCAACCATTGTAATGGCTGGCTTCCCGCCTACCCGGACCTCAACCTGTTTCCGTTCATGGATCAGTCCCTGAGCGGTCCGGAACACATGAAGCAGGGCTACGAAAAAATCAGGGCCTACGCCGAAGAAGCGGGGCGCGGTGATGTGGACTTCAGCGTCAATGTCATCCTCGGCGCGGACGCCGGCCCGGAATGCCTGGGCCCCTACCAGGAAGCCGGCGCGGACCGTATTGCCATCAGCCTGCCCACGGTGGCCTCGGTGGATGATGCCCGCCGGGTCATCGAAAAACTGGCAAAAGACTACCTCCCCTGAGCGAAGGGCCGCTGTCATTGACGGCAGCGGCCACCTCCCCAAGCCGCGGGCCATGATGCCGGAGCACACTCAATGAAACTCTTTCTCTACCCCGGAGCCTGTTCCCTGATTCCCCACATCGCCCTGGAGGAAATCGGCAAACCCTATGAAACCGTCACGGTGGATTTCGCCACCGGCGAACAACTATCTCCGGAGTACCTGGCCATCAATCCCAAGGGCCGGGTCCCGGCCCTGGCAGTGGACCGGGGCGTTATTACCGAGATTCCCGCCATTCTCGGCTATCTTGCCCTGACTTACCCCGACGCCGGCCTGGCCCCGGTGGGCGATGCCTTCGAATTCGCCCAGGTACAGTCCTTCCACCTCTATATGGCCACCACCATCCACGTGCTCTTCCGGCAGATTTCCCGGCCGGAGGTCTATGCCGATGGCGAGGATGCCCACGCGGCCCTCAAGGCCAAGGTGCCGGAGATGTCGGACCATTATTTCCAATATATCGAGGACCTTCTTTCCGATGGCAGGCGCTGGGTCCACGGCGACCACTACACCAGTTCTGATATCTACCTTTATGTTTTCGCTTCCTACCTCAATATGGGCGACCGGGGCGACCCGGAAAAGATACCCCATGTCTGGGCGCACCGGTCCCGGGTCGCCCGGCGGCCGGCGGTGGTCAAAGCTGTGAAAGACGAAGGTGTCGAGCGCCTGTTTCTGCACGGCGTATGACCCCGCCGGGGTTTGCGACTTTATAGACGAATCGACAGAAAACGCACTACCGAACCGCAACCCCCGGATAACTGGCCGCTGTTGGGGGCGTCAACAAAAAACGGCGGCGTATCCAACGCCGCCGTTTCAAAGCTTGAGCCGTCAACCCGGGCCGGCCTTTAGACCGGGACCGGGCAGCCGCGCTCAGGTCCTGTCCAGATCGAAGCGATCCGCTCTCATTACCTTGACCCAGGCGTCGACGAAGTCGTTGACGAACTCCTCGTCCCCGTCATCGGAGCCGTAAACTTCCGCCACTGCGCGCAGTTCGGCGTTGGCCCCGAATATCAGGTCCACCGGTGTCGCCGTCCATTTCACCTCACCGGTGGCGCGGTCGACGCCCTCGTAGATGCCTTCGGCATTGTCGGTGCGACCGTAAATGCCTTCGGTATCCTCGGCACGCCGCCAATCGATGTCGAGGCGGAGCAGGTTGACGAAGAAATCGTTGGTCAACTGGCCCGGTCGATCGGTGAATACGCCGTGTTCGCGCCCGTCGGTGTTGGCATCCAGGGCGCGCATGCCGCCCACCAGCACCGTCATTTCCGGTACGGTCAGATCCAGCAGATCGGCCCGGTCCACCAGCATTGCCGCCGGCGAGAGGCGGTTACCCTCGCCATAATAGTTGCGGAAGCCGTCGGCGGTGGGTTCGAGGGGCTCGAAGGACTCCACGTCCGTCTGCTCAGGTGTGGCGTCCACCCGGCCGGGGGCGAACGGCACCTCCACGTCGTGGCCTGCCTGCTTCGCCGCACGCTCGATGGCGGCGGCACCGCCCAGGACAATTACGTCGGCCAGGGAAACCTGCTTCTTGCCGGACAGGGAGTTATTGAACTCCTTCTGAATCTCCTCCAGGGTGCCGAGCACACGTGCCAGTTCGTCGGGGTCATTGACCGGCCAGTCCTTCTGCGGTGCCAGGCGAACGCGAGCGCCGTTGGCGCCGCCGCGCATGTCGGAGGCGCGGTAGCTGGCGGCGGACGCCCAGGCGGTGCGCACCAGTTCGGCGTTGGAGAGTCCCGAGTCGAGGATTTCCTTCTTGAGCCGTTTGATATCCCGATCACTGATCAGCTTGTAATCGGCCTCGGGCAAGGGATCCTGCCAGAGCAACTCCGCGTCGGGCACCTCGGCACCGAGGTAGCGGGAGGCCGGTCCCATGTCCCGGTGGGTCAGCTTGTACCAGGCCTTGGCGAAAGCGCGTTCAAACTCTTCGGGATTCTCCAGAAACCGCTTGGAGATCTTGCGGTATTGGGGATCCTCCTTCAGAGCAAGGTCGGTGGTCAGCATGATCGGCTGGTGGAACTTGCCCTCCACGTGGGCATCGGGAACGGTGCCGCTGGCGGCACCGTCGGCGGGCACCCACTGAACGAGACCGGCGGGGCTGCGGGTCTGTTCCCACTCGAAATTGAACAGGTTCTGCAGGTACATCATCGTGAACTGGGTGGGGGCCGCGGTCCAGGCCCCTTCCAGGCCGCTGGTGATGGTGTCCTCAGCCTTGCCCTTTCCGCACTTGTTCTGCCAGCCAAGCCCCTGATGTTCGAGGCCGGCCGCTGCCGGCTCGGGGCCGACGCAATCCTCGGGACTACCCGCACCGTGGACCTTGCCGAAGGTGTGACCGCCGGCGATCAGGGCCACGGTCTCCTCGTCGTTCATGGCCATGCGGCCGAAGCTCTTGCGGATCTGCTTGGCGGATGCCTTCGGATCGGGATTGCCGCCGGGACCCTCCGGGTTCACGTAAATGAGGCCCATATGCGTGGCGGCCAGGGGTTTTTCCAGTTCGCCTTCCTCGTTGTAACGCTCCCGGCCCAGCATTTCCGCTTCAGGCCCCCAGTAAACGAGATCCGGCTCCCAGTCATCGGTACGGCCGCCGGCGAAACCGAAGGTCTTGAAGCCCATGTCTTCCAGGGCCACATTGCCCGCCAGGACCATCAGGTCGGCCCAGGATATATTGCGGCCATACTTCTGCTTGACGGGCCACAGCAGGCGCCGGGCCTTGTCCAGGCTGGCGTTGTCGGGCCAGCTGTTGAGGGGGTCGAAGCGTTGCTGGCCGCCATCACCGCCCCCGCGTCCGTCCATGGTCCGGTAGGTGCCGGTACTGTGCCATGCCATGCGAATGAACAGGGGGCCGTAGTGTCCCCAGTCGGCCGGCCACCAGTCCTGGGAGGTGTTCATCAGCTCCCGGAGGTCTTTTTTGACCGCCTTGAGGTCCAGCTTCGCGAAGGCTTCGGCGTAGTCGAAATCTTCCCCATAGGGGTTGGACGAGGGGTTATGGTCGCGCAGGGGGGCCAGATTTAGCTGGTCGGGCCACCAGAACTGATTGGGCTTGGGCTCGCCCGCCTGCATCGGGCTGGCCGATGCCATGGAGGAGGTGGCGATCGCCACGGCGGCTACCAGAGGGATTGTTTTTTTCATCATTGCAGCTAACTCCCTTATGAGTATGAAAAACGTACTGATTGAAGATAGCATGGGGAGGAGCAACGGTGCTATTTTATTGCTCTATCAGCAAGATTGATTCTTTTAATCCAGCTTATACGTGTCACGGTAGGTTTTTCCGGGCAGCGATTCCGCTACGACGGCCTGGTCCGAAGATCTCAGAGCAGCCCTAACCTGGAAGTGAGATATTGTCCCGGCACAGAAATTCGGTAATAAGGGCTGCCGTCTCGGCCGGCGACGAGAAAAAGAAAAGATGGCCGTCGTCCAGCAGTTCCACCTGACTGTGAGTAATCCATTCATGCAACAACCTGGCGTTGAGCGGGGACAGCATCCTGTCGTCCCGACCGGCCAGAATCAACGTAGGTTGCGAGATCCGGGAAAGCCAGGGAACACTGGTCCAGCCGCCAATAGAACAGAGCTGCCGGTAGTAGGTCATCGGGGAACGATGCTCGCTCAACAGTGCCAGGTATTCCTCGATCAAGGCGGGATCCGTCAGAAATCGCCCGCCATAAAGGGCCGGGGCGCGACGCCGAAGATAGTCTTTATCCATGTAGCGGCGAGGGTTGGCCAATTCCAGGAGACTGCCGAGACTACGGGGAATAGCAAAGACCCCCGCCGATCCGGAGGCAAGGATAAGCTGCGTACATCGCCCCGGGTATCGCCAGGCAAACTCGGTGGCCAGGCAGCACCCCCAGGAAATTCCCATGACAGCAAGGGTTTGCAGCCGGTAATAATCGGCAATGTCCCGGGCCAAACCCGTCAACCCGAAAACCTGGACAGGAAAAACCGGTTCTTCGGAGCCCCCTACGCCCGGTATATCGAAAGTCACGCAGTCCACGGCGCCGAGAGACTGCATCAGGGGAAACAGGATTTCCAGGTTGACGCCCAGCCCGTTAAAAATCATCAACGTAGGGCTCGGGTTTTGCCGGTCACAGGTATCGGCAAGCCGTACCTGGTAGTCCCCCACACGAAGCGCGTGAATATGGATACCCGGTGGTACTTTTTTGCCATAACCAGCTTGCTTTGCCATAAGCACCCTGCCACCGATGGCCCGGGTCATTCGCGAATAGGTAAGTTAAGCACCATTTCAGGCAAAGATGAAAAATATCGACGGCCGGCAGAACAGAAAAGGCCGGTGGCAGGCCGCTGAAGGCCCGCTTGGCACACTTCGTCGCCTGCCTCTGGAACTCCTCGGCACCATGAGGGTAAATCTGAATATTGTTAAAATTGGTGATTATCGCCGAGTTTAGCTGCTTTCCAGAGGCGGCACCGGCTAGTGGGCCATGCGGTTAATTAGGTAACACATTCTTTGCTCTGTCAACGGAAGCCAAAATAGTTTCAGCGCTCTTTGTCCACTTGAA